>Ga0123335_1006142_pt1 | contig 14174 bp, 10 predicted proteins | sample BiotimSIPDNA_2_FD_89707 | JGI IMG/M metagenome (GOLD analysis project Ga0123335, IMG submission 89707) | Anaerobic biogas reactor microbial communites from Washington, USA - Biogas_R2 time_0 SIP DNA | ecosystem: Engineered > Bioreactor > Anaerobic > Unclassified | place: Washington, USA... | reverse complement strand
CCAGCTTCTTCCCCCTTAACAACTTAACAAGGGGGCACCGTATTGTTAATTAAGAAATCTGAGTATTCCGCCCTTACAGGGCCAGGGGATCGTTGTTTCACTTTTATCACAGGCCTGCAGCCCGCCCGCTCGAAAACATTTTTTATCCTCGCTCAATAAGTAAACGAAGATAGCGGGACTCGAACAGTAAAAGCCGCTTTTCTTATGTGCAGGTGCTGCTCAACACAACGGCCGCGGAACTTCTCTATTTTCTTAATCCACTGAAGTGGATATCGATTAAGAAAATTACAAATAACAACAGGAAAATGTCTGAACCGCTGATTTACCTGATTTGGATGATTAAAACCATGATTGATTTTTTTGATTATTTTCCTGTCTTTCTTTAAACAGGAATTATTCACAGTTTTCCACACGCCCCCAAACCGAAAGTTACAGAGCTGCAATAAACTGCCGCGGGGGTCGTGTGCGCTTGGCGAGCATGATGATCTATATTCCAAATTAAAAGGGCCCATATGTCCCGTTCGCGAGTACCTGTCCCGATTGCAGGAAAAACAGAAGCCTTTAGCCCAATATCATTTTTATGAAATACTAAATAAAGTGCGCTCTGCCTGATCAAAATATTTAATTATTATACATGTGTTGAGTAGCTGCTCAACAATTTATAAAATATGTGTGCTCATTGGCTGTTCTTTGCAGTAAATTAATAGAAAGGATCAGACCGGATTGAATTTGTTGATATTATATAAGGGGGGTTACGGTATGAACCTGTCAAAAAAGATATTCTGGACCACAGCCTTTTCGATTTTTCTTATACAGGCTTTTGTTAATGCGCAAGATGAACCTTACCGCTGGCCACAATATAACCCCTCTTTTGAATATGATTTCAGAGATGAATACCCCGACATTTCAATGCCCACCCGCGATCTGGATGATTGCCCGGGAGTTGTTGGAACTCAATCTTCGGGCTGGTGGACTTTCAAATGGGGCGCAAATAAAAATTCTCTTGTAACTGAAGCTGCAATTACACCGATGCTCGAAAGGCTCAATACCGATTTTGCTTATTTCCGCGATACCATGGGCTGGCCGCCCGACAAACGGGTTCAGGATGGATACCGGAGTGCTGTTTACCTTTATGGTTCCGGTCTCTGTACAGATAATGCATCAAATACCGATCTGGGAGGATGGCAAAGCAGTGTAGGCGGTTATCCGATAATTCTGGCATCATATTATCCGGTTTACAGTTTTGACCCCTCTTGTACTTATAATGACAGAGAAAGTCAGATGGGAGCGATGGTTCATGAAGGGATACATTGTGTTCTTGCAAGTCTTCCGGGATGCAGAAAAGCAGCATGGTTCCATGAGGGTGGCAATACCTGGCTTCAACAACAGGCTGATGCTCAAAGAAGCGGCAATTTCAGCACCATGGGGTTTTTGAACGGAGCAGCTCTTATTGCACCTTTTATGCCAATAGAATGTTACAGCGGCTGGCTTCAGGACGGCAGTTTTGGCGGCCCGTCAGCAGAGGGAGTCGACATGTACGAGGGCAGCCAGCAGATCTGTACCTGGCGTACATTTCTTGGAGGAACTCAGTATGGAAATCTCTTTCCCACTTTTCTTGGTGAATGGATAGGGCTGGGAAGCGTGGCCTGGATCTGGAGAAACTGTCCGGGACGGGTTCTGGAAGGAATCGCAGCGGAAATTGGAGAAGACCAGATACGCCGTCTCATAATGGAGTACAGGGCAAAATTGGCTTTGATCGATATGAAACAATGGTCGGAAGCCTGCAGACGACTGCTCAATGATAATTTTGGAAGATCTCTGGGAGTGGAATGGGAACCACACTGGATAAACTGTGAACAATGGAAAGCAACTCCTTATGTAAAAACCACCAGCGACGGAAACGGCGTATTGACTCCTGAACAACGTACCACCCCGGGATGGACCGGAGCCAACCAGATTCCACTGGAAGTGTCGGGGAATATGGTGAGTGTGGATTTCCAGCCAACAGGAGAGAACATGTCATGCCAGCTTTGTTACAGGGCTGATGACGGTACCCCGGTTTACAGTGCACCAGTAACAGAAGGAATCTGTAGTTTGCGGCTGAATAAAACTCCTGTCAATGTTGTAATAGCTGTTATCTGTAATACAGACTATATCTATGAAGGAGACAAGACCCGTAAAGCACATTATGATTACCGTCTTAAGCTGGGTGAAGGAGTTGTCGGGGCCGCAGATATAAACACAAGATGGTATAGAGACTGGGATCTGCCGATATCTGATGATCCGGTATCAGGTTATGGCGCCAAAGTGCAGGGAGTGGAAAATTTTGAGATCTCTTTACAAAACAATCAATCTGGTATTTACAATTTGATATCATCATTACCGGTTTCGGTAAGTGTCTTTAATCCGCTTGGGAAATTGGTAAAGATTCCTGCAACCAGCATTAAGGAAGATTTTAATTATAAAACGAGACTGGATTTTTCCAGATCGGCAACCTCAAGAGGATTTTATATTTTAAGGTTTTCTACACATAATAGAGATATGATAAAGACTATCAATTTGACAAAATAGTATCCGGATTTGCCGGATCCTGGAATACATCAGGCCGATCAGGATTATTTGTTGTATAGGTTACTGTAATCAGGCGATACAAAGCATGAAATATCAATCGTAAGGGTTATGAATACCAAACGTGGCGAACCAGTTATAGGTTACCCATTTTTTGTCCGGTTTTACAGTGATCTCCACAGGATAATTTTCAATTGTATCACCTATAGCCTGAACTGCTTTAATGATTATTTTTTTCTTTTTACCATAAAAAATATAATCACATCGCTTATCAATAAAGATGCGTGCCGCATAAACGGCAGTACCGGATGCGGTCAGTTGTTGTACAAGAACATCTTCTACCTTTTCAAGAATCTCCCGTTCCTGTTCCCGGGGCATACCATTCTCTTTTGGGTTTTTGATTTGAACACCTGCGGCGATCTGAAAGTTATAACACGATTTTCCGGCTATCTTTTTAAGTGATTTATTGATTCTGATTTTGATTAGATTATCCGCATATTTTCCCATGCGGTTTTCCCAGTGTGCTTGATTGAGTGGTGGTGTATAACAGGATTTTTCATCTTTACCGCAACCTGAAAAAATAAAAAGCATGAACAAGAGTGTAAAATTAATTGCATATGTCAAAATATATTCTTTCGTTAGATTTTATTTAATTATTAATATATATTTTTTCATATGTATATGCTCCGGATAAAATACCGGCAGGAAATCCTGTAAGCATACTGATAATCACAAGTATAGCAGGTTTTATTGGATAGAGGCCAAGATTAACTGTCTGAAACAGAATCAATATCGAAATACTTGAAGGAATAGTTATACTGATCACCAAAGGTTTTACAGGTGAAGGGTACAGAGAACGCAAAGTAATATAAAGACTCATAACAGCAAGCATCTCACATGAAAAAAGCAAAAAATTAACAGCATGAAAACGGGTTCCTAAACTGATATTTAGCATCTCTTCAAAAAAAGGCAGAAAAGATAAACCGATTATTTTATTGCTTGTATACTCGACCCCGGCATCAATAAGCATAAATACAAGGGTGGATACAATTGTTGTCTGAATCAGTAAGCCGGGTTTGATTTTCATATTATTTTCAACTTGCTCCCTGTTACGGAAAAAGTAAACCCTGGCAGATCATTTAATTTACAGGGAAACCCGGTTTCTTTGGAAAGAATATGAAGTTTTTTTTCATTTCTTCCGGCCAGTATCAATTTTAAACCTGACTTTTTGGCCTCACGGGCTATAAGAGAGCCGCTGTATCCGGTTGCACCGTATAGAATTATATTTTCTTTCATAACAACTCAGGCATCCTTTTCTACTATTGTAATGGTTTTGATATAGCTGTGTATCATTTTAAACGCCTGATTAAAAGTAAATGTTACAGAAATTTCAGGTTTCTGTGCATATTTGTTTGTTATCCTGGTATAATGTATTGTTTTGTAGTTTGGAATGTTTTGAACATGATAATCAAAAAAGAAATTGGAAGATGAAAATAAATTATTATACTGTTAATTTAATGGAGGTGATTAATTTACAGCTTGTCCCGCAGTGCGGGAATGAGCTGCATAGCACACTACTGCAGAAAGGGGTTTTTTGAGTGTGGAGGCCATAATACAATGGTGAATGGTGAATGCAGAGCAATCTAAAATTAATTCATAATTATTAGGTGTCAATGTAAGTAAAAAAGACTCGAGTAGTGAAATCGTTACTATTTGGGTTCAAATTGAATACATAAAAAATGCAGATCAAATAATATCGATCTGATTCACCAGGTTTGTTATATGCTTTGGGAAACCTTTATACTCATCGTGCATATTACAAATCAATATTTGCTGCCATTTTTGTCATTATAATTTGACAACTTTGCTTAACCATAATATATTATCATGAATTTATGTGAATACATCGAATAAGGGAAACAGATATGAAATCCATTGCTATTATTGGCGCGGGGGTGGGCGGACTTGTTACCGGCAACCTTTTGGCGCGCAAAGGTTACAAAGTCACAATTTTCGAATCCCATATTAATCCTGGAGGTTATACAGCCGGTTTCCGCCGCAATGGATTCTATTTTGAAGCCGGTACCATCTCTTTTGAAGCATCATTCCGGGTGTTCAAAATGCTCAAGGATATTGGTGTGTATGACAAGCTCACCTTCAAAAATCACCAATACCGTTTTATCTCAAAGGATTATGATTACACTCCACGTACTTACGATGAATTCAAAAATGGACTCATGAATGCCTATCCAAAGCAAATTAATACTCTCAAAAAATATTTCAGGGAAGTGGATGCGCTCTATCGTCCAATGGCGGCATACATGTCCGGTACGAAAATTGGTAAATATAAAGCTATAGCCGGATTGGCTCTCTTGTATTTCAAATATCGCACGCAAACCATAACAGAGTTTACATCGAAATATTTTGAAAAGGGAACTCAGCTTTTCCGTACACTATCCAATCTGGGTTACCCTGAAATGTCGGTACTATTTATAGGTGGTGCACTTTATTCCCTGTTCGAGGATTACTGGACAGTCAAAGAGGGATTCCAGGCGTTTGCGGATATACTGGCAGAAAAGTTTAAACAGAATAACGGTACACTGCGGCTCAATTGCCCGGTTGAGAAGATTATTGTCAAAAACGGTACTGCAGTTGGTGTACAATGCAAAGGTGAGCAGATCGCGGCTGATAAAGTCATTGCTGCCTGCGATTACAAACAAACCTTTCTTTCGCTCCTGGAATCTGGTACAGTATCCGAATCAATGCTTGAGAAAATTCGTAACACTGCGGTTTCGGAAGGTGTTTGTTCCATTTATCTTGGTCTTTCGCTGTCAAATGAAGAACTTCTGGAACTTATGAAAGCTACTGTACTTATGTACGATGATTCGGGACATTATATTAATCTTCAGGAATCGGTTGATGATCCTGCTTATTTTGAGAAAGCATCTTTTTCGATATATGTCGTCTCGGCTAAATGTGCAACGCTTGCACCTGAAGGGAAATCGTCAGTCATGATACAGATTGTGTCGTCTTATCACTGGATGAATAACTGGTGTGGTGAAGACCGTTCACGTTATCTCGATCTGAAAAATAAGGTAATGGATACTATACTGAAACGCCTTGAAACATTGTTTCCAGGTATAAACAATGCTATTGAATTCAAGGATATGGCTACTCCGCGTACATACGAACGGTATACAAAAAACACCGATGGAGCTACATCGGCCTGGAGCTGGAATCTGAAAAACAGGTTTTATAATAAAGTAATGGGTGCCAATGTGGATACGCCAGTTAAAAATCTGTATATCGGTTCCTGTTGGGCCATTCAGATCGGGGGGCTGCCTGGTGCAATCAATGCAGCTAACGCTTGCGTAAAGAAAATCGGTTAATTAAAATCGAATCCATTTACAGATTTCAGGAAATTTGTTGTAAAGAATCAAACTACTGAGATTATTGGGTTGAAAACAGATTATGATTTGGTGGGCTGAGTTTACCGTTGTATACTGGAAAAAAATATTTACGCTCCTTTTTCAAAGGAATCATATGAATTTATTCATTAAAAAGCGAATTATGCATTTGTTGCATTGTTTTCAATACTGACCTTCTGGGTAACTGCAATTTACAGTGCAACTTTGGAAGATACTCAAAAATCGATAACTGATTCCTCCTGTTTTATCACATGGAGTTACGATGATACCGCGATGGGTCTTTACATACCTGCTTCAAGCGGCAGTAAAAAGCTTCCTGTTGTAATGTTTCTTCATAGCTGCAATAACGATCTGGTTTCCCGTGATCTCTGGATTATAAATGCATTAAATGCCATAGAACCCTGTGCTGTTTTTATTCCTACAGCTCCACCTGAAGTAAATACACAATACCCCTGTGCAGACTGGGGCGGCACCTATGATCAGGCATTACGGCCAAATATGGTAAATGCGCTTCATGAACTTGACAGCCTGGCTAACAAGCATGGTTTTGATACCTCACGTGTTTACCTGTATGGTGAATCGATGGGGGGAGAAGGTGTTTACCGTTTGCTTAGTGATTTCCCGACCCGATTTGCCGGTGGTGTGGTTGCATCCGGCTACACGGAAAATAAGGGTGCAGAAAAAATGGCTAAAACGCCTCTCTGGATTTTTCATGGTTCTGATGACAATATAGCTTCTGTTGACAATGCCAGGAATATTTATGAATCTATTAAAGGTGCGGGTGGTACACTGGTAAATTATACAGAATATGAGGGTTCTGATCATGTTTCGGCGATAAATAAAGTGCACTATGAGGATGGCGTACTGGAGTGGTTGCTTTCACAGAAACGAACAAACGCGATAGTAAAACGACACCAGAGAAATGATATTTATCGTTCATTTGATCTTGTATATTGTAAATCTGGAAATTTGCACCTTTGCGGTTCAGTCCCATTGGGAGCTGTGCTATCGCTTTTTGGACTTAATGGTGAAATGATATATCAAACTGCTATTTTCGGTTCTGTAGTTATTCTTCCAAAAGAGATCAGAAACCGGGTTACACTATGGAGCGTCGCAGATAACTCTCTTTTCGTGTCAGGAAAAATTATGCCATTTGGCAGGTAAATATCTGTTAAACCGGATATTACACAGTTGAATTAAATGGAATAATCCCGATGGAATCAGGAAATTCCACCTCAACAGCAGAAATTACATTTAATTTTGCGGGGTAGGGGAAATGGCCATCATCGAAATGCATCAAAATCCGGAGCTGAAACTGGCATCCGACTTTCTGCTCAATACATCAGAAAATATTTTTCTGACCGGAAAGGCTGGAACCGGAAAAACCACATTCCTTCAAACGCTGAGAAAAACATGCCCTAAACGGATGGTCGTTCTTTCACCTACCGGTGTTGCCGCAATTAATGCCGGAGGTGTCACTATCCATTCCTTTTTCCAAATGCCTTTTGGTCCATGGTTGCCAGATGGCAGAACATTTTCCGATGGTGATTTCAGAAAAGGTCTCAACCTGCGGTTCCATAAATTCAGTCGCGAAAAACGCAATATCATCAGAAGTCTCGATCTTATCGTCATAGATGAAATCAGTATGGTCAGAGCCGATCTTTTGGATGGAATCGATGAACTCCTGAGAAGATTTCGTGACAAAAGCAAACCGTTTGGCGGTGCTCAAATGCTGCTTATAGGAGATATTCAGCAGCTTGCCCCTGTTGTAAAAAATGATGAATGGGAGATTTTAAAAAACTATTACGATAATCCCTGGTTCTTTTCGAGTAAGGCACTTGAAGAATCGAACTACTTAACTATTGAACTCAAACGTGTCTACCGTCAAAAGGATCAGGAATTTATTGACATCTTGAACAAAATCAGGCATAGTGATAAAGATCCGGCTGTTATCGAAAAACTAAACGAAAGATATGACAGGGATGCGTACTCCGATACCCGGGGGGCAATAATACTTACGACACATAATAGTCAGGCAAAACAGATTAATGATAACAAGTTAAATAATCTTCCCGGAAAGTTTTTTACCTTTTGCGCCGCTATAGAGAAGGATTTTCCAGAGTATTATTACCCGACAGATGTCAAACTCAACCTAAAGACTGGTGCTCAGGTAATGTTTGTTAAAAATGATTCATCACCAGAGAAACGGTATTTTAATGGAAAAATCGGTGTAATTGAGTCAATCGAAGATGATATAATTACTGTAAAATGTCCCGACGATGATGCTGCTATCAGAGTTGGACCGGAGATATGGCAAAACGCAAAATATAGTCTTGATAAAGATACAAACGAAATAGTAGAGACAGTCATTGGTACCTTCCAGCAATACCCTTTAAAGACAGCCTGGGCTATAACAATTCATAAAAGCCAGGGGCTTACATTCGAGAAAGTGATTATTGATGCCGCAAATGCTTTTGCACATGGTCAGGTTTACGTAGCTTTGAGCAGATGTAAAACATTGGATGGACTGACATTGTCATCACCAATTGGTTCACGGGCACTAATCAGCAATTCGTCTGTTAACCAATTTACCAAAGGGATCGCAGATAACCAGCCGAATGAAAAAGATTTGAAAAAAGCTACGATCTTTTATCAACACTCATTAATTCTCGACCTTTTTAATTTTTTACCTCTGAAACGTAGTATAAACGGTTTTATGAATCTGATCGTGCAAAACAACATCAGGCTACCCAGTGTGCTGTTTGAATCTTTTCGGAAAAAACTGTCTGAAATGGAAACGGATATTTTTGTAATAGAAAGAAAATTCATAACCCAGATAGATTCTCTGTTCCTGCAGAATACAGATATCCAGCAAAACATCTCCCTTCAGGACCGGATCAGGAAGGCTGTGCCTTACTTTTTAGAAAAGGTTCAGTTGCACATAAATAGTTTTTTAAAATCTGCCAGCCAGATTGATTACGATAACAAGGAATCCAAAAAGGCGCTAACAGTTCGTTTGAGGCTTCTTGAAGAGGAGTTACATATAAAAATCGCAACATTACAATCTTGCAGTGATGGTTTTGCTGTAAAAAGATATCTTGAGGCACGATCAAAATCTGTAATTGAAAAACCTTTGCAAAAAAAACAACCACTTCGATCAGATGACCCGCATAATGCGAATATGGATTTCTATCAGATACTTAGATCCTGGAGAGATGAAAAAGCATCATCACTTGATTTAGCACCATACATGATTTTACCCTATAAAACATTGATGGAAATTTCTGAAAAAGTGCCAAAATCATTAGCCGGACTAAAAAAAATAAAGGGAATAGGTAAAAAGAAGCTTAAAGAATTCGGAAACGAAATAATTGAACTAACCTGTAAATTTAGCGGGATCACACCTGAAAAAGCAGATCAGATTGCAGAGGTGGAAAATGCACAACTTTTAGCAGCTAAAAGAAATACTAAAGAGATCAGTTTTGAACTTTTCAAATCAGGAAAGAGCATTCCGGAAATAGCTTCACAAAGAAATCTCACATTATCTACAATCGAAAAACATCTGTCAAATTATATTGGTACCGGTCAGATCAGTATCTCCCGGTTTCTTACAGAAGATAAAACGGCAGAAATAAAGAACTACTTTCAAACAGCAGAGACAAAAGCTCTCTCAGCGGCAAAAATCCATTTCGGAGACAGAGTAAGTTATGGTGAACTTCATATGGTGCTTGCACATATGAGATATACTGAAGATTATGTATTCGCGGAAAATGCGGATTAGATGCGATGGATTCGTCACATCCCCAGCTTAAACTTTCTCACTCATCCTTCCCATCTGCACCTCTTCTATAAATTACTACTCCCTTTTTTCTAATATGCTCTTTCAGTTTTTCATTGGTTATTACAGGGTAAGCAATAAAATCAAAAAAGAATGGAAGAAAAGTATCTTCTTCTATGTTAAACTTCATTTTTACTGCAAGCGTATGGGTTACTTGTTCGCCTTTCAATGCAATATCAACATCAGAAGCTTCCTTAAAAGTTCCTATGGCTCTGGAACCAAAAAGAACCGCTTCCTCAACTTCGGGGTACTGTTTAATAAAATCAACGATTTGCTGCAGTTGAACTTCATTTAAGCCATATATCATAGATGATTCTTTAGATCCTCATGAAGTTTTCTTATCAAAGGAAAAAAATCATTCCTGATATAGGTAACCGTTTCTTCCAAAACAGTTTCATTATAGGTATGACTGGCCAGGTTTCGTTTCTGGATCATATCCATCCATTTTTCAGCATCAGTGATCAGCTCCGCCTGAAATGCAGTACGAATTGTCTTTTTTGGGCTTAATACATCATCAAAACCCTCATGTTCAAGAAAGTCTTTAATAACTTTCCAGGATAGTTCGTAGGTGAATTCAAAAGCCTGTACCAGAGCCATCTTGATTATTTCATCTTCAGGCTCAGATTCCTGCCGTTGCAATGTCCGGCAAAAAGTCGCATAGGCATTGGTAAAATTTTGAAAGCGTTGATGCCAACGGATATCATCATTCATATATGAATCCTTTTCAGGTTCACTTTTATCTTCTTGTTAATATTGGCGACACAATGAAAGGGCCTGGTTGTCTTTTATTACAATATAATATAATGGTTATAATGTGTAGTGTTCAAGATTTAAGCTTTAGAAATCGGGAGTTTGACCGGAAAATGGATGAATTATAGGCGAACAGCTTCTCGCACCAGATAAAATTTCCTGTCAGTTACATTTTCATTGATTTTGTAGACTTGATAATATAGATTATATTTAATCTCGTCGATTTGTTGGCGATAAACCACATCCCGATTATAAATTGGAGCAGGTGCCGCCCTTGAGGTTAGCGGGTCCGCAGATTTGCAGAATATACCGTCAAGGTGTTATGTCCAAAAAGCTCCGGAGCCCGACAGGCAAAGGGATCGAAGAGAGTCACGCCAGGGAACCAACGAGTTCAGGTCTTAATAACTGGATATCCCCGGGGATTGGGATTAGTTATATTGTAAATGTGTTATTTGTATTTTTGCATTTATGATACCATAATTAAAGATACGCCCTGAGCAGTATCTTTTCATTAGTAACTATCTTCAAGACAAAATACCTCTTTCCTCACCTCCGGAATTATCCTTTAAAACAGGAAAGCATTTTATGGGAACACCTGAATTCGTCGATTGATTGCCGACAAGGCACAGCACAACTTTGAGCGGCTTCGGATTGAAGGTTATGCTGAGCTGCAAAGCATTAAATACTAACTGTATCGCTGGTACCGAATATCTACTATTGAAAAATGAAAGTGACGACAAGCTATGAGAAAACGATCTGAAAGTCCGTAATACCAGTATTTCTTGATGCAGATTGTGTCAGGAAACCATCTGATTCACATAACAATAAACAGAAGGAGATTCTGTATGGGATTCAACATCAAAAAATCCGTCGATGTAAAACTCAATGTCAGACCTGTGCTGGTTGACCTGGTACACGATTACGTGTTCGAGGGTCCATGCCGTTTTCGTAAGGGCGAACAGTTGGAACATGATTTCGATGTAAAATCATACGCCGAATTGTACAAGATGTTCGTAAAGGATGTCAGGGAAAAGCTGTCAGAAGAATACTTCACTATTCTTGAACCAAAGCATATTTCATGGAACGAGAGCTTTATCATTGAAGAAAGTCAGCTCAATGACATGGCTGAGGATATCGCAAATGTGGATGTGTTCCTCATACAGGCACCGGGCGTGGGAGATTTCGTGATCGAATTCGCCTTGAAATTCAAAAAGCCAATGATCGTACTCGGCTTCTGCCTCAACACTATGACTACGGCAGCACTGACGGCCAGAGGTCTGGACGCGTTCCCTTGCGAGACTCTGGACGATGCCGTTGAGACAATGAAAATCATGCGGGTCAAAAAAGCTCTTGCCGAAACAAAAGTGCTGGCTCTTACGCGTATAAATTCCAATAATGCGCCCGGAATCTATGATTCTTTTTTGAGCCTCAATGACGTTACGGCAAAATTAGGCTCCCGATTCAGGTTTGTCAATATTCATGAATTCATCGACCAGACTCATAACATCCCTGCAGATGCAAATCCTACGACACCGGGAAGACTTGAATCCAATATCAATGACGAGGATGAAAAGGAGATCGAAAAAATGGTGGATGCGTTCATAAAAGGTGCCTCCGAAAATCACATGGAGCGCGAGAATATCGTGCCGTCAATGAGAGCCCATTATCTTATAAACAAGCTGATGGACAAGATGGGCTGCAACGCGTTCACTGCTCCATGTTTTGACATCTGTGCATCAAGAAGGTTCAATGAAGAAAGATTTACCTTTTGCCTGAACCATTCCTTGAACAATGAAAACGGAATTCCGTCGGCCTGCGAGTACGATATGTGCGCACTGTTTGCAATGATAATCCTCATGAATACAGCCAAATCGGCTCCATACATGGGTAACACCATACCCAATCCCATAAAAACCGGTTCATTGGCAGCGATGACAGAGCATGGCCTTGGTCTTCTTAATTCGGAGGGGGTCTTTGCCATTGAAAAGGAACTTGAAGGAATGGACAACCTTGTTTTTACCTTTCACGCCGTACCGAACCGCAAACTTAAAGGATTCGACCATCCCCCCGCTCCCTACGGCATACAGTCTTTCACACACAGCGGCTGGGGAGCCACCATTCGCTATGATTTTGCTAAAGATAAAGGCCGGGAAATCACCATGTGCCGGTTTGATCCAACATGCTCAAAGCTTTTTGTGGCCTGCGGCACAATCGTGGGCGGTATAGGCTACAGGGACAGGAACTGCAGCGAAGGAGTCATTTTCCAGGTTGCCGATTCAACGGATTTCTTTGAAAAGATAAGTCTTTTCGGTAACCATCATCCCCTTGTTTACGGTGATTATTTCAAACAACTGGTCAAGCTGGGAAAGATGTTGAAAGTTGAAATAGTTACCGCCTGACAGGTGATTGTGCTGTAACAGCAAATCATAACTGGCAATTACCGCACCGATTTACAGTGGTTTCTGGCAGGAGTATGGGATAACTGGTAATGGTTCTCTTTTCTGACATAAACCCTAATCGGTCGGTTGGTTGTCTGTAGGGAATTCCGCGATGTCGAGCAGTACGAAGTCAATGTTGTACTGGTTATATCTGCAAGGTGATATGACCTGCCGAAGTCATCCCGCTTCGGGATAAATAACCTTAATGTCGTAATGCCAATGGCGCGCAAGGCAGATCGTGTCAGGATCAGGAAAGCACTTTATTCTATTATCTGATTGAGCTGACAGGAGATTTGATTTTTTTGGGTAAACGATTAATCCGCTTAATAAACTCTTTTAATCTATAGCATTATTTTTTGAACAGTTTCAATAATCACAGGTACCTTATTGTCTTAACTGGCTAATAGTAACCATTTTTAAATTATTTTACACATCCATTCAAAAAAAATGTTGCTAATATACGCAAAAATGTTATTAGTTGTATCTGACCAATAAAAATAGATCAAAATACTTGTTAACCTACCCTTGTAGTAACTTATATTATAATTATTACTATTCAGTAATAACACCTGTTAAAAATCCAGTATTCAAGCGAGTATACCTATGAGAACTACATCAAACACACCTGCATTCTCTGTTGAAGAACTGAAATCTCTTCAAGCAGAAATAGCGGAATTAAAAAATGCCGAAACCCGTCTTCGAAAACTTGTCGAGCAGTCACGTGATGGGATTGTTATTCTCGATTCAGATTGTAAAGTATTCGATGCAAATCAAAAATTCGCTGATATGATTGGTTACACCCTTAACGAAGTCTACAATCTCTATGTCTGGGACTGGGATAAAACTTTTCCTCCAGAAATCATTCGAGAGCTGGCGCAGGATGTGGATGAAAGTGGCCACCATTTTGAAACAGTACACACACGGAAAGATAATAGCAAATATGATGTCGAACTTAGTAATAGCGGTACTATCGTCGGTGGTAAAAAACTCATTTTCTGCATTTGCAGAGATATTACCGGCAGAAAACAACATGAAGCACAACTTAAGGAAAGCCAGGAACAGCTCACGACTTTTATTGATAATATTCAGGGTATTGCCTACCAGATCATGCTGGCAGATATTGACACTTTTACCCCGCGACTTTTTAGAGGT
>Ga0123335_1006141_pt1 | contig 14174 bp, 16 predicted proteins | sample BiotimSIPDNA_2_FD_89707 | JGI IMG/M metagenome (GOLD analysis project Ga0123335, IMG submission 89707) | Anaerobic biogas reactor microbial communites from Washington, USA - Biogas_R2 time_0 SIP DNA | ecosystem: Engineered > Bioreactor > Anaerobic > Unclassified | place: Washington, USA... | reverse complement strand
GAAAAGATTTCTTTCCATTTATCCCGACATGAAATGTCTGTTTATGTCGGGCTATACGCCGAACATGATTGCCCACCAGGGCATCCTGGATGAGGGTGTGTATTTCATTCAGAAGCCGTTCTCTAGGAATAACCTGACGACCAGAGTACGCGAAGTCCTGGACCAGAAATAACGTGTTCAGAATTTTTTATATATCAATAAAAGATCACAAAAAATGTTATAGATAATCTTATAAGTCGTTAAAGAAACTAAAGCACAGGGGTGAATTATCGAAACGATACTCAAAAATATTCTATTCTCTTTGATGCTTGTTGGATTTATCTGCAATCTTTCTTTTGCCGCAGATGAATTTTCACTTTTGCGGGAAGAACGGATCGGCGAGCTTCGAATTAACCTGTCTGAACAGGAAGTCAAAAAGAAAATCCATTGCTCCCTGAAGCTTAGACCGGAAAAGTTGTGGGGTGCAGACGGCGCTTATCACCAGACATGGGATTATACCGGTTGTGGAATCAGACTCGGCATGGTTTCAGAAAAAAAGGGGGCTCCAAAGTCCATAGAATCCATTACGTTGGTCAGTCCGGGTAATCTGAGCACCAAACGGGGAATCCGGATCGGGAGCACCGAGCAGGAGGTCATGGATGCCTACAAACCATACTGGAACAAAGAGGACAGCAAATCCTTCAATATCTTTGTGGCAGGTTCTGTCTACGGAGGGTTAATGTTCAACTTTCAAAATGGTAAAGTGAGCCGGATCTTCCTTGGGGCCGCTGCTGAATAACCTCAACGGTCATCCGACCAGCTTGGGTATCTATTTATTCAGCCGTTCCCCCTGGACATTACGATCAGGTGAAATGCGGCTGAAGAGCACTGCAATCAACCGTTTCTGAATGCTTCACATTTTTCTTAAATTGAGCGATCCCGCGGGCGACCTCATCAAGCCGATTCGATGACGTAATCAGGCAGATATTCATGGCGTCCAGTTTCCGGATATCCCGGGACAAACAATCAAAAAAACCGGTTATCATGGCTTCCAGCATACCGGCAGCATTGAGTTTCGAACGCCCGTCACCCGGCAGGTCAAATGAAAATTCCTGAAATTTCAGTGCATCAACTGCTCCGGCAATTTCATATGCCGCGTTGTACATTCGATCGTAAGAGATATCGGAAAGGCCACCCAATCCGAAAAGAAAAAGGAAATCCGCGTTGATGCGCCCGGGAAAGGGGATGATCACCTTCTCCTGAAATTCGCCGTTTATATGACCCTGCTTGATTTCCCTTGAAATCAGGCTGTTCAAGCGCCAGTCTATCAGACCGCATGCCCCCCGCGGGGGTTTTTCATCGCTGAAACAACCCAGAACCAGGCATTTATGCTTTTGCAGGTCGGGCGGATGGGTGGACAGGTTTATCTGCATGATCCTTACTGATTTTCAAATTGAGGGCATCAAGAATCCCGTTGATAAAAGAACCGGAGTTTTCCGATCCAAATGTTTTCCCCAGATCGACCGCTTCGTTGATACTGACTTTGGGTGGAATGTCTTCACAGTAGAGAAATTCAAACGCGGCCATCCGCAATATACTGATATCAACTTTGGACATGCGACTTAGCGACCAGTTATCGGAACAACCCGCAATCAGGCTGTCCAATTCTTCCCGATGATGCCAGGTCCCTTCGATCAGAGTGGCTGCAAATTCCTTGGCTGACCTGGGCACGATAAAGTTCCCCCAGAAAAGCTCCATGGCTTTCTCCACGTCAAGATCGACAAAATTCAGACTGTAAAGAACCTGAATGGCAACTTCGCGTGCCTTTCTCCTGCCCTGCATCTAATCCCCAAATCCCTGAAGCACCGGCTTTCTCCGGCACTGTTTATTGGCATCCATCAGGCTACGCATTCATTTTTTTAAACAGGTCAACCATTTCGATAGCCGCCATTGCCGCATCCGCACCTTTATTGCCGGACTTCGTACCGGCCCGTTCAATGGCCTGTTCAATCGTATCCGTTGTCAAAACACCGAAGACCACTGGAACATCCGCTTCCAGCCCGACATTGGCGATTCCCTTGGATACTTCGGCGCTGACATATTCAAAATGCGGGGTCGCACCACGAATGACTGCGCCAAGGCAAATGACCGCATCAAAGCGGGCACTCTTGGCAAGTTTTTTTGCCGCGAGCGGCAGCTCAAACGCACCGGGCACCTTGTATATCAGAATGTCTTTTTCATCCGCGCCAGCCCGGACCAGCGTATCGACCGCTCCTTCAATTAACCGTCCGCTGATGAAATCGTTGAAGCGGCTTGCGGCAATTGCAAACTTCATTCCCTTGGCAACGATTTTTCCTTCAATGATTTTCGGCATGATTTCAGCACCATCCTTTTTATTTTAAATTTGTCATCTCGCTCACACAGGACGAGCGTTAATTCTCCTCAACTTGCCGGGGACATGATAACGTTCATTTCATAACTCGACAGCGTTCTGCGAGGTGGTTGATTCCGGGCACAGTGCGCCTCCTGTTTTTTAAAGCTCCAGGATATGACCCATTTTACTCTTTTTTGTGGTCATGTAGCGGATGTTGTTCTCATTGGGCGGTATCTCTATCGGTACACGTTTGCTCACTTCTATACCATATCCTTCGAGTCCGACAATCTTCTTGGGATTGTTGGTCATGAGTTTCATTTTGTGTACACCCAGATCGGCTAGGATCTGTGCACCGATGCCGTAATCGCGCAGGTCCGCCTTGAAACCCAGTGCAATGTTTGCCTCAACCGTGTCGTGTCCCTCATCCTGAAGCGCGTAGGCCTTGATTTTATTCACCAGGCCGATTCCGCGGCCTTCCTGCCGCATATAAACGATGACGCCCTTGCCTTCCTCTTCGATCATTTCCATCGCCCTGTGCAGCTGATCACCGCAGTCACAGCGGGCGGATGCAAAAATGTCGCCTGTGCAACATTCCGAATGCACGCGTACAAGCACCTCGTCAGTCTTTTTGATTTCACCTTTTACCAGCGCGATATGCTGCATGTCGTCAACATCGTTTTCATACACGATGACTTTAAAATCGCCGCCATAGAGAGTCGGCATATTCGCCTCGGCCATGCGCCGGATCAACGATTCATTCTGCATCCGGTAATCAATCAGATCGGCAATGGTCACGATTTTCAGATTGTGCTCACGGGCAAATATTTCCAAATCCGGCATCCGCGCCATTGTCCCGTCGTCCTTCATGACTTCGCAAATCACACCCGACGGGGTAAGTCCTGCCAGGCGGCACAAATCCACAGAGCCCTCCGTCTGCCCTGTTCGTACCAGAACACCTCCCTTGCGGGCCAGAATCGGGAACACATGTCCGGGACTTACAATATCATCCGGTTTTGCCGCCGGATTCACCGCAGTCAAAATCGTAGTGGCGCGGTCCGCCGCAGAAATGCCCGTGGTGACACCATGGCGTGCTTCAATGGAAACCGTAAAAGCTGTGCCAAAACGGGCCTGATTGTCTTTCACCATTAAATTGAGCCTCAGCCTCTCGGCAATTTCCTCGTTAATCGTCAAACAAATCAATCCGCGCCCCAGGCGCGCCATGAAATTAATTGATTCCGGGGTCACAAACTGAGCCGCCATGCACAGATCACCTTCGTTTTCCCGATCTTCATCATCCACGAGAATAATCATCTTCCCGTTGCGGATGTCTTCAATTGCATCTGAAATTTTACTGACTGCCATTTTCCCTACCTGCTTATTTAATAAAACCATGTTCAGCGAGAAAATCCTTATCGATTCCCCGCGGGGTTTGCAATAACTTTTCTACATACTTCCCCAGGATATCGGTTTCAATGTTCACCCACTCCCCTTCTTTTTTCCCGGTCAGCGTCGTGTTGACTGCGGTATGAGGAATGATATTAACATAAAACCGGCCTTTTTCAAACCTGTTCACCGTGAGACTGATCCCATCGACGGCAACCGATCCCTTTTCCACAATGAAACGCGACAGCGGCTCGGGTGATTCAACGGCAAAAATAATGGACCCGGACTTCTGTGTCCTGCTCATAATACGGCCAATCCCGTCCACGTGTCCCAGCACAAAATGACCGCCTAAAAACCCTCCGATGCGCAGGGATTTTTCCAGGTTGACCTGATGTCCCGCCTGAAGAAATTTGAGAGTTGTCCTGCTCAAAGATTCAGCAGACACGTCGGCAGTGAATGTTCTGGCTGTTTTCGAGGTCGCAGTCAGACAGGCGCCGTTCACCGCAATGCTGTCGCCTAAGGACACCTCATTCAGATCGATTGCGGTGTCCACTTCCAGCAGGGCATCCGCGCCTTTCATCGTCAGGCGGACAACTTTTCCCATTCCTTCGACAATGCCGGTAAACATAATTATTTCTTGCCCTTGCTCAAGAGGTCCTTTAATTCGGACATAAACTCCCCGACGTCGCGAAACTGCCTGTATACCGAGGCGAACCGGACATAGGCCACACCGTCTAGCACCTTGAGTTCAGCCATCACTTTTTCGCCAATCACCGAGGAAGGAATTTCCTCGCCCTGGTACTCCTGGCAGGCCGCTTCGACGTTCTCGACGATTTTATCCATGTCCTCCATGCTGATCGGCCGTTTTTCACAAGCCGTCATTACACCATTGCGGATTTTGATCCGGTCAAAAGGTTCGCGTCTGCCGTCCTTTTTCACCACCATCGGCAGGATATCTTCCACATATTCATAGGTGGTGAATCGTCTCGCACAACCCAGGCATTCCCGACGGCGGCGGATGGCCTTGCCATCCTTGCTGATACGGGAATCAATCACCTTGTTTTCAGCGTTACTGCAAAAAGGACATTTCATGATTGTGCCTGTCCGATCCTTTTATTCTTTATCCAACTGTTCAACACTGATGCCCGCTTCTCTCAGCATTTCAGCGGCCAGCCTGTCGCTGTATCCATCACGAATAACAATTCGTGTAATTCCCGCGTTAATGATCATTTTGGCACAGATCACACACGGATGATTGGTGCAGTATAAAGTGGAATCCTTCGTACTGACTCCATGCAAAGCAGCCTGAATGATGGCGTTCTGTTCCGCATGAAGACCGCGGCACAATTCATGGCGTTCGCCCGACGGCACATTAAGCTGTTCGCGAAGGCACCCGATATCCAGACAATGCTGTAGTTTGGAAGGAGCGCCATTGTATCCGGTGGCCAGAATCCTCCGGTCGCGCACCAGACCGGCGCCCACTGCGCGGCGAAGACAGGTGGCACGTTTTGAGACCAGTTCAACAATATCCAGAAAATAAGTGTCCCAGTCGGGACGGGAATGGGTTTTGACCGAAACATTCTGCGACGGCGCTTGTTTTTCCGCCATAGTCTTCTGCTTTCCGATGAGCCGTTCTCGCAGGCGCTCCGCTACGCTACCATTTATCCTTTTATTCTAGAAGCATACAGAGGGAACCGGGAACAAAGTTTCTTGACCTCTTCGGCCACGGCCTGAATTTTCTGCTCATCATTGATATGATTGATCACATCGGCAATCAGCGAAGCGATGAGGCGCATTTCATTTTCCTTCATGCCACGGGTCGTGAGCGCGGGCGTACCGATTCGGATACCGCTGGTGATCATCGGCCCTTTCGTGTCAAAAGGAATTCCGTTTTTGTTAACGGTAATGGCCGCGCGGTCCAACGCCTCCTGCGCGTCCTTACCCGTCACGCCTTTGGGAGTCAGGTCAACCAGCATCAGGTGGTTGTCCGTCCCTCCCGATACCAGACGGAAACCGGAATTCTTCAATTCGTCCGCCATGGCTTTGGCATTTTTCACAATCTGCTGCTGATATTCCCTGAATTCAGGCTGCAGGGCTTCTTGCAGGGCCACGGCCTTCGCTGCAATGATGTGCATCAAAGGACCGCCCTGCATGCCGGGAAACACCCGGCTGTTGAGGATTTTAAGGTAGGGTTCCTTGCACATAATTAAACCGCCGCGCGGCCCCCGCAGGGTTTTGTGCGTCGTAGTCGTGACGTATTCGCAAACGGGAATTGGGGAAGGATGCAGTCCCACGGCCACCAGCCCGGCAATATGCGCGATATCCGCCATGATCACCGCCCCGACTTCGTCGGCCACGGCGCGGAACTTGTCAAAATCAATCGTTCTCGGATAGGCACTGGCTCCGACCACAATCATCTTCGGTTTGTTTTCCCTGGCAATTTGGGCGAGTTCGTCATAATCGATGGTTTCCGTGTCGCGGTTTACGCCGTAGGGAACGATTTTGTAGAACTTGCCGGAAAAGTTTGCCGGGCTGCCGTGAGACAAATGGCCCCCATGCGACAGATTCATACCCAGGACTGTGTCGCCGGGAGAACAGGCGGCAAAATACACGGCCATATTAGCCTGTGTGCCGGAGTGCGGCTGTACATTGACTCCCTCCGCGCCGAAAAGTTTCTTGCAGCGCTCAATTGCCAGCGTTTCAGCAATATCCACATATTCACAGCCACCGTAATAGCGTTTGCTGGGATAACCTTCGGCATATTTATTGGTCATGATGCAGCCCTGGGCTTCCAGGACAGCCTCACTGACAAAATTTTCCGAAGCAATGAGCTCCAGCTTTCCAGCCTGGCGTTTGGTTTCCAGATCAATGGCATGAGCAACTTCCGGATCCACTTTATCTAATAAAGACATCGAAAATAATTCCTCCCCACAAAAACATCTACGCTCAATATTTTTTAAATATAATGACGGCGTTTACACCGCCAAACCCGAAACTGTTGGACATCGCCGTATTAATTTCTTTCTTACGGGCGACATTGGGTACAAAATCCAGGTCACATCCTTCATCCGGATTTTCCAGATTGACTGTGGGTGGAATCATGCCTTCCTGGATCGCTTTGATGCAAAAAATCGCTTCCACGGCGCCCGTGCCTCCCAGCATGTGACCCGTCATCGATTTTGTCGAACTGACCATCAACTTCCGGGTATGTTCGCCAAAAAGATTTTTGATCGCCTGTACTTCGTAAAGATCATTGAGCGGTGTCGAAGTGCCATGTGCGTTGACATAGTCGATATCCGTCGTCTTCAGGCCTGCGTCTTTAATCGCCACCCGCATGCTGCGTCCCGCTCCTTCGTGTTCAGGCGGGGGAGCGGCAAGGTGATATGCGTCAGACGTACAGCCGTAACCGATCATTTCGGCATAGATCCGCGCCCCCCTTGCCAGGGCAAACGATAATTCCTCCAGAATGATCACACCACACCCTTCTGCAATAATAAAACCATCGCGTCCCTTGTCAAAGGGACGGCTGGCTTTATCCGGATCGTCATTCCGTGTGGACAGTGCGCGCATGGCGCAAAAACCGCCAACACCAAGCCTTGTCACAGCCGCTTCGACGCCTCCGGCGATCATGGCATCCGCATCGCCATAGGCTATGGTTTTATAGGCATCGCCGATGGCTGTTGTCCCTGAGGCACAGGCGGTTACAGAACAATTGATGGGGCCCTTGGCGCCGAAACGCATGGAAACATGCCCGGAACCCAGATTTGCTATAATGGCCGGAATGGCAAACGGTGATATTTTGCGGGGACCAGAGTTGAGAAGTACCTCGACTTCTTTCTCAATGGTCAATGCACCGCCCATACCCGAACCGATCATGACGCCGATCCGCTCGGCAATATCCGGGCCGATGGTCAGAGACGCGTCTTCCATAGCCATCTGCGTTGCAGCCAGAGCGTAAATGGCAAAAGGATCGTAGCGACGGACTTCTTTTTTATCGACATATTGAAGAGGATCGAAGTTCTTGATTTCTCCGGCGATCCGGGACGCGAAAGGAGAGGCGTCAAACCGGGTAATAGGACCGATGCCAGATTTTCCAGCAATGGCGTTTTCCCATGTTTGTGAAACGGATGTCCCAAGGGGAGACACGGCACCAAGGCCTGTTACAACGACACGCCTTTTCATAAGCAATGATCCTGATGTGAGTGATTAATCAATTTTAATGTTTTTTGCACGGATAAAATCGACAACATCTTGGATTGTCCTGATTTTTTCCAGCTCTTCATCGGCAATTTCCACGCCGAATTTCTCTTCCATTTCCATAATCATCTCAACAAGATCCAGAGAATCAGCGCCAAGATCATCGATAAAAGATGCTTCCAGTTTGCACTGTTCCCGGGTCACATCCAGCTGTTCCATAACGAGTTGAATGACTTTTTCTTCTAATGTCATGAATTCCCTCCCTCAGTCTATGATTGGACTAAAATATATTAAGTGGTGACTTTATTACCTGTTTTTTAAAAAAAAATCTTCATTTTTTTCTTCGAAAACAACTTTTGCCTTTTCAGGCCCTTCAAGATTTCGAAGGCCCGGCATTCACAGGTTCAAAACATCATTCTTTTATCAGCAAATACAATCTATTGCATTAACCGGACGATTCATTGTTGACCCGTCCGGTTTATTCTGAACTGTACGTCATAAAAAACGGGCTGTTAAAAGAATCCGGTATTTGTCTATACCGGGTTTGCCGATTTAGGAAATTTTTTCAGCCGGAATGACTTCTCTGCCTTTATAGGTACCACAATTCGGGCAGACGCGGTGCGGCATTTTCGGTTCGTTGCACTGCGGACATACTGATAATGCCGGCTGTTTTAAAAAGTCGTGCGCTCTTCTTGTGTTACGCCTTGTTTTGGAATGTCTTTTTACTGGATTTGGCATGGTAAATTATCCTCTTTTATCATTAATGTTTAACTTTAAAATTTTTCAGCACGGCCAAACGGTCATCCACGACGTCCGAATGGCAATCGCATGAACCCATATTCAAATTGATACCACAATTTGGGCACAATCCTTTACAATCTTCGGAACAGAGAATCTTCATCGGCACCTGCAACACAATCTGCTCGCAGATAATTGGCGCCAGATCAATAAAGTCACCTTGATAATAGATTGTCTCAAGTTCCTGAGCAGTGAGCTCCAGGTTTTCCGCATTTTCTTCTTTTGCCGGCACCAGGGTGTATGTAAAATCCCCATTGATCGGAATCGTTGCCAATTCGAGGCAGCGGCTGCATTCCTGGCTGATCTGCGCGGCCAGTTCCCCCCGGATGTAAATGGTATCGCCTGAACGGGTAATAAGACAATTCACATCCACCCTGACAAGTGAGAACTCGGGCAATTCATCGGCAGAAAAGCACTCTTTGAACCACCGGGCATCTTCTGAAAAAGCCAACCGTAACCCTTCTTCAGGAAGAATCGTCAGATTAATTTTCAAAGAATTGGACATGGAACCTTAACTGCCTTCAATAAAAAATTAGCCAATCACATTAAGTTGGTGAGTTAATGATAAATTTTCTTTATTGTCAAGAACAATTTGATTCCATTAAACACCATATAAAACAGTGGGAAATGAACGTTCCTCCCACTGGAGCCGGATGAAAGGTAAAAGACACTTGACAAACAGTGAACCGCAATCCTATAAAAGCGCAAAAATGAAGGGAAACAACATGGCCGACAAAATCCGTACCCGCTTTGCACCCTCCCCCACCGGTTACCTCCACATCGGAGGAGCGCGAACCGCTCTTTTTAACTGGCTGTTTTCCCGTCATAACGGCGGAGAATTTGTATTAAGAATTGAAGACACGGACCAGCAGCGATCCACGGAAGAATCCACAAAAGCAATCTTAGATGCCATGGCCTGGATGGGGCTGAACTGGGACGAGGGACCACATTTTCAGGCTCAACGAGTTGAGCTCCATAGAGAAATGGTACAAAAACTTGTTCAGGAAGGCAAAGCCTATTATTGCACCTGCACACCGGAAGAACTGGAATCTAAAAGAAAAGAAGCCTTTGCGACAGGGAAAAAACCCAAATACGACGGCAAGTGCCGCGATAAGGGCCTGAAGAAAACGCCCGGCAGCGTTGTGCGCTTCCGCGGCATAGAAACCGGCGTCACTATCGTGGAGGACCTCATCAAGGGCAACATCATTTTTAATAACGATGAGTTGGATGACCTGATCATTGAACGCGGCGATGGCTATCCCACCTATAATTTTGCCGTCGTCATCGATGATGCCATGATGAACATCACGCATGTGATCCGTGGCGACGATCACGTTAACAACACCCCGCGCCAGATTTTAATGTATCAGGCCCTGGGTTTTGATGTCCCTCAATTTGCCCATGTGCCGATGATTCTGGGTGCGGACAAGACCCGTTTGAGCAAACGTCACGGGGCGACTTCGGTCATGGCCTATAAAGAAATGGGATTCCTGCCGGAAGCACTTGTCAATTATCTGGTACGCCTTGGCTGGTCGCACGGCGATCAGGAAATTTTTTCATTCAAAGAGTTAATTGAACTCTTCGATCTTTCCTCCGTCGGCAAATCGCCCGCAGTTTTCAATCCCGAAAAACTGCTCTGGCTCAATGCACATTACATTAAGGAATCAAAACCCGAACGGCTGATGGAAGAAATGAGGCCCCTGTGGCCAGCAGGAATCAACACGGACGATGGAGCTTTCACACAGAAAGTCATTATCGATTTACAGCCCCGTGTCAAGACACTGGTTGAACTGGCCCAGACCGCGGATTTCTATTTTGCCGATCAGATCCGGTATGAAGAACAGGCTGCCCAGAAGTTTTTGGTTCCTGAAGTGACCGGACATCTTAAAGCAATAGCTGACGAGATTCCGAAAGTGCAAAACTTCAGCAAAGAAGGCATTGAAGCGTTCCTGAAAAACTTTATTGAAGAACAGAAAATCAAATTCAAGGCAATCGCCCAGCCATTGCGTGTGGCACTGACCGGTAAAACCGTCAGCCCGGGCATTGACGAAGTCATGGTCACCCTGGGCCGGGAACGAGTGATGCAAAGAATCAATGACGCGATTGCCTATATTGATCGCCAAACGCAATAAGGGCGTCCCGAGTATTTCAGGCCATACAAACCGCATCAATTTCATCTTGACTTTTGAAGTCGAATTGAATAGATACTGCCGCTCGACTTACACCGCCTTCAGTGGATCGATAAGTCACAAAACCCAGGATTCCAGTTTCCTTGCCCACTGATGATAATCCTGGATTGCAACCAAAATGGTCCCATCGTCTAGTGGTTAGGACGCTGGCCTCTCACGCCGGAAACCGGGGTTCAAGTCCCCGTGGGACTACCAATTAAATCAAATAATTACAGTGCTATTTCAAGTTATCTTTTAAATTGGGTGCAATATAGGTGTAATCAGGATCATCTAGGCTATCAACGACTTCCTTGTTCGCTCCGGGAACAAGATGCCCGTATATGTCCACCGTGACTTGAATGCTATGATGCCCCAACTGGTCCTTGATGTAAGCAAGAGATCGATTATCTTGAATTAACTGAGAGGCATAAGTATGGCGGAGATCGTGTATACGGATTTGCCGTATTTTGGCTTTTTCAAGAATCTTTTTGAATACTCGTTCCCTCCAATGTCCCTCAATTAAAGGTGTGCCCGTTTCTGAAATAAAAACCCATTCGGGCACGCCCTCCCCTTTAGCAAGGTATTCTTCCTTCCGCTTTATTTTCAATTTGGAAAGACATTCTGTCAATTGTTGGGACATATCAACGTTTCTGTATTTATCATTTTTAGGTGTACTTGTATGACTTTTCGATCTGCTGCGTCTGACTATAATAAACCTGTTATTAAAATCAATATCGCCCCACTGGAGGGCGATAACTTCACCAAGTCTCATGCCCGTACGGCAGAAAGTCAAAAGCATTGGATAATGATTCGGGTTATTCTTGAAACACGTCCCCAGAAGCAATTTTGTTTCTTCCCTGGTGAGTGGATCAATTTGGTACTTTTTTGTTTTTGACCTTATCAGTTTCCTGATGATTTGCGCAGGATTCGAGGAAATAGTATTATCATCAACAGCAAGCTCCAAAACACCGCTTATTGCGTTTTTGATATGCGTTACGGTACTGGCTGCATATCCTTGATTTATTTTCTTTTGTAATATTTTTTTTACTGTTGCTTTGCTGATATCAGCCACCGGAGTTTTTTCCAGATCGGGCAATACATGATTATTAAGTATCCCGGTATAATCTGATATTGATATCTTTTTACACGATGCAGGCACCGTTGTTGATATCCATGATTTTGCGTAATGACCAAATGTTTTATCGTCAGCATTTTTTAAATTTAGATCGCCAAGGATTAATTTGGCTTCAATCTTTTTCGCTGCTTCCAGAGCAAATCTTTTATCACGACCAATTTTTTTTGATTTGCGCTGGCCATGATGCTGAACAAAAATCCACCACTCACCAGAACCTTTATTTTTTTCTCTGACAGAAACAGACATAATATTATATTAATGCTTAATAAGTTTTTTGTCCATGTATCTCATTAAATCCTGAATGTCCGTTTTAGATTCGGTCATTTTTTCCAGTAACTGCTTTATTTCATCATTCGAAAGAGTAATTTGTGTATCCGCATCGGTGATAGATCGCGTAACATGTGGATCAGGATATTTGTTGAAAACTGCCGCGTCCATCTCACTATACTTACTAGGATTCAACGCCTTCAATTCTTTATCAATTATTTTTTTATTGTACTTAGCCCGTTTGACTACATTCAATAAATCTGTGTGTATCAAGTTTTCACTTTCCTTTTTATCAAGCTCAATATGTCCGACTTTAACATTAGTAGTTTTAATCATATTCAATGCATCTTCATACACCATAGGGCCTTTACCCCAGTAGCCACTTCGAGTTTCGCTACCTTCCATTGATATTGATCCGCTTGGTCTAATAAATACGAAGCCATTAGCGCTACCGAAAGCACCATCTATATATGTTACGATAATAATCACACTTTGTTGAAATTTGTTTACTTGCCTGCTGATGAATTCAAGGGCTGCTGAACGGCTTGGTGGGCTATAAGCCCATCCTTCATTCTTGGTTAGCCATTCCTCTGTTGTTTTTAAATTATCACACAAAGATTTAATGAGAGTCTGACTAACACTAGAGCGTGATCCTAACTCAATTTTACTTATATATTCACGTGAGATTCCGGTTTTATCTGATACTTCAGACTGAATCAATCCCAAAGCTTCTCGCAATATTAGCAAATTATTTCCTATTATTGACATATTTATCCAAGCTATTCGCAAAATTTCCTTGACATCAGTACCGCGCCATGGTACTGACAAACCATGAGCGAGACTATCATGAAAAAACAAAAAAAGAAAGATTTGGGAACCATTCAAAATTGGGGCAAAATTCCAACAATTGCATCCCATTCTGATTTGTCTCCGCGATATATAAGAAATCTCATAAAAGCGGGAGAACTCAGGTACTCAAAGCTCTCAACAGGAACAATACTCATCAAATTCGCTTGGATCGATGAGTATTTGGAGAATCGAGAAGTCAAGGACACGGTAAGCAAGATGGATAGAATTATTGGAGACGTCCTTGCCAATTTTGAGAAACAGTAATCTATGAATACACAAACAGGGAAACTGCTACTGGACGAACCCCCTTTGGTAGTCCTTCCATCCTTGGCCGAGGCGATTGGACTGGAAGCTGCTGTTGTGCTTCAACAGCTTCACTTTCTCATTCGTAGGAAGTTGGAGAGGCACAAAGAGCGGCCAGATGAAAAAGAAAGAGACATTCATGATGGCCGTGTTTGGGTGTACAATAGTTATTGCCAATGGAAGGAAAATTATTTTAGATTTTTATCGACGAGAAGCATTCAAAGGATTTTTCTTGGGCTTGAAAAGCAGGGATTAATCATAGTCGGTAATTATAACGAATCATATTTGAATAAAACGAAATGGTACTCCCTAAACTACGATCACCCCCTTATCCATCCACCGGAAGGGGCGAAATCAAAAAAATCTGTTAGAAAATTATACGCAAAATTCGATAAACGCAAAAAGCTCGTCGATCATGCCAATTTGGCACAATCGACGGGCCAAGATGGCGTAATGGACAGTGCCAATCAGGCACCATCTTATACAAAGAGTTCATCAGATAATTCTTCAAATACAACAACAACTGCGTTGTCGTCGGCTGAAAGTAGCGAAAAATCACCAGATGGCTCTATTTCAAACAGAAACTTTCAAGTTCCAGAATCTGCTGACGTTGCAGATCAGATAATCCAAGACGTTATTCAAATTATCTATCCGAACGACGAAAAAATAAGAAATAAAAATAACTTAAAGGCAGCGATGAAGAAGAAATTGATGGCCGGAG
>Ga0123335_1006140_pt1 | contig 14180 bp, 11 predicted proteins | sample BiotimSIPDNA_2_FD_89707 | JGI IMG/M metagenome (GOLD analysis project Ga0123335, IMG submission 89707) | Anaerobic biogas reactor microbial communites from Washington, USA - Biogas_R2 time_0 SIP DNA | ecosystem: Engineered > Bioreactor > Anaerobic > Unclassified | place: Washington, USA... | reverse complement strand
TATTGAGGAAGGGCATATAGAGAACCAACATAATGATCGAACCAAGCAACGAATAGAAAACGTTCGCTTTATCTCTAAAGAACAACAGGATCACGCGTCTGGCAAGGCTAAAGGTGGCTTTCACGCGCGAATCTCCCTGCCGGTAATCGCAATAAACACGTCGTCCATGCTGCCATTGATGACCTCAAAGCCGTCCAACCGAGGTTGGATGGCTTCCAGAATCGGCAGCGCCTGAAGTGAATTGCTGATGCTGATCTGCACGTGTCCTCCTGATTGCCAGGGTTGAAACCCAGACGCTTCGAGTGATTCTTTTAGCGGTCCCGGATTTTGAGAAAAGAGCTTGAGAACAGTCGGAGCATATTGGTTTTTTAGCTCAATGGGTGTCCCGCTGGCTACGACCTTACCTCCATCGATGATCACCACATGATCAGCATCCTCAGTCTCTTCCATATAATGAGTTGTCAAAAAGACCGTCATTCCGAATTCCTCGCGGATCTGGCTGATGATTTTCCACACGACCCGTCTTGTTTGTGGGTCAAGGCCAGTGGTAGGTTCGTCCAAATAAAGAATGGCCGGTTTCTGCAGGAGCGCCCGGGCAATATCAGCACGTCGTTTTTGTCCCCCCGAGAGCGTTCCATAACGCTGATCAATATAATTATTAATCTCTAACGCACTTTCGAGCTCATTGATACGCTGATTGATTTCCTTATCGCTGTAGCCGTACAAAGCCCCGCGAATACCCAGGTTATCTCGCACGGTTAAGTCATCATCCAGGGTGTGATTCTGAAAAACGACCCCGATCAAACGCCGAATGGCTTCATTGTCCTGCCCCAGGGTCAGATCTCCATAAACAACCTCACCCGCGTCTTTACTCAGCAAAGTGCAGAGAATATTGATCGTGGTTGATTTTCCTGCCCCATTGGGACCGACAAACACAAACTTCTCGCCTTGTTTAACCTCAAAAGAGACATCGCTGACCGCTTTTAAGCCATTATAGCTTTTCGACAAATGTTTAACTGTCAAAATTTGTTTCACAGACAAACCAACCTTACCCTCTTCTCGAACTCTGATCAGCCTGACTAACCTGCGATCTTCCCGCCGTGGGCACCGCGCCTTCAAACACCAATTCCCGATCCGGTTCAAAAGCCAGCTTGGGCATTGCCAGATATCGCACCAGTAAAGTCTGTTGGCCAACTCCCTGATGAGGCAATTGATCAGCCATGTTCCTCAGCCAGGGTTGGTAAGAGCGCACAGCCAGGCTCACTGGGCGGCCAAAAACATCTGGCAGGTCAGCAATCAGCGCGACAATCAGGCTGGGGTCCGACATGGTCGGCGCGACCACCGGCTGCGCCCAAACCCCTCTTGGCCCGCTTTCAATGTCAACATAGCCCAATAAATGCTGCGACTCATCATAGACGACCATGCCCAGTTGAGCACGTCTTGTCAAAGGCTCTATGTTTTGAAACAATCCAGGTACGACCATTCGATACAGCTGCTGCATGGCAGGAATATCCGCACTCGTCCAAGTGCGCCAGGCATATTTCGGGGCAGTTTCTTGCTGCGTCTTCTGAATGTCTGCCTGTCTCATCAAATAAATCCTCTGGTGCGTCCACACCCTGAAACCAGCCGCGGCAAAAGCTTCTGGGAATGGCTCTTCTTCCGGCAGGTCCGCCAGCAAATAATAAACACCCCACTCGCCAGCTGTCGAAATAACCCGTTCGATCAATTCGATCATCCGCTGCGCGTCCGCTTCCTGCCGCCACGTTATAAAGCTGAATTGCCCACCCATGGCAAACTTACGCTGCAGAACCTGCGCGTACAGGTTTTGAGCGCCTTTTTCTTCCTGCACATACGAAATCGCGTTTTGAGCGGGCGAAAGATGTGCCAGCAGGTTGTGCAGAGTTAACGGAGTTCCGTGCGTCACCAACCGCAGACAATCCAAAGAATGCATTAAAGGCGCAACCCTGATCAGGTCAGCCAGGTCAAAGAAGGTCAGGCTTCGGGTGGTCGTTTCGCCAGCTCCAGAAAATATCGATGAAAACGCAGGTCATCGGTCAATTCAGGATGGAAAGATGTTGCCAATAAATGACCCTGTTGTGCTGCGACAATCGTTCCATCCGGCAGGGTCATCAGAGGTTTAGCGCGGCCAAAAACACGCTTAAAGATCGGGCCGCGGATGAAAGTCGCGTGGTAATCGGGTTTTTGCGGCTCTAAAAATGGCACAGAGAGATCAATTTCAAAACTCTCAATCTGCCGGCCAAACGCGTTGCGTTCTAATTCCGTATCCATCAGCTTTAAGAGCGGCTGCTCGCGCCCCACGTTTTGGCTGAGCAAAATCGCGCCAGCACAAGTGCCCCACATGGCATACGCGGCGCCAAACGCCCTCAAAGGCTCCAACATGTCATAATCAGTCATCAACTTACCCATCGTGGTTGACTCACCCCCTGGCAAGATCAGCCCTTCCAGCCCTTCAAGATCCTCAGCCAAGCGCACTTCAACCGTCTCAACCCCCAATTTTTCGAGGGCCAGACGATGCTCTCTGAAGTCGCCTTGCAGAGCGAGTACTCCGATTTTCATTTAAATTCTTTCTAAATTACCAACCGCGTGGAGACATCAGCTCGCCCTCAGAAAGGCTGCTCGCCGAACGCCCAACCATCGGCTCACCAAGATTGCGGCTGATTTCTGCCAGCATCTTGGCGTCGCGGAAGTGGGTGGTCGCTTTGACGATCGCCGAAGCGCGCTTGACCGGGTCGCCCGACTTGAAGATGCCCGACCCGACGAAGACGCCCTCAACTCCCAGCTGCATCATCAGCGCGGCGTCAGCAGGTGTGGCAATGCCGCCAGCGGCGAAGTTGACCACAGGCAGTTTGCCAATTTCGCGCACCTGCATGCAGATTTCGAATGGAGCGTTGTGTGTCTTGGCGAACGTCATCACTTCGTCAACCGGCAGAGATTGCAAAACACGGATATCCGCATAAAGCTGGCGTGCGTGCGTAACCGCCTCAACGACATCGCCGGTTCCTGGTTCTCCCTTGGTGCGCATCATCGCCGCGCCTTCGCCAATCCGGCGCAAAGCTTCGCCTAAATTGCGGCAGCCGCAAACAAATGGCACTTTGAAATCATGTTTATAAATATGATAGGCGTTATCTGCCGGGGTTAATACCTCGGATTCATCAATAAAATCAACGCCCAATGCTTCGAGAATCTGAGCTTCCGCAAAATGGCCAATACGCACCTTGGCCATCACTGGAATCGAGACAGATTCCATAATCTTGAGGACAAGCTCGGGGTCGCTCATGCGCGCCACACCGCCGCTCGCGCGGATATCCGCGGGAACGCGCTCGAGCGCCATCACAGCCACCGCGCCAGCATCTTCCGCGATACGAGCATGTTCAGGAGTGACCACATCCATGATCACACCGCCTTTAAGCATTTCTGCCAAACCCTTTTTAACCTCAAAACTGGAAACTTGCTTTTCCATCCGTCTTCCTCCGAATAGATTGTTGTTTAAGGCGATTCTAACACACTTAGCTTCAGGTTTCACCCTTTAACCCAAAGAAGCCGCCGCGAACCCTGTCCTCCCTTCGTTACCAACTCGCCTTCCCCTGCCTGATAATAAAGTTCTCTTTTTATGGCTAATTCTGCTTTTGCCGCTATGGTTCATCTGACGGAAAAATTACACGCCATTCATATAGCGTGTATCGTCAATCGCCTCTGTTTCAGATTTTTTACTCGAGCCGGGCTGCTCAATCACCGATCCGCCGCTAAACTGCTCAACTTCCTGTCGTTCTGCCGCTTTCAGCTGCTCCGCGCTCGCCCTGCCAACCCAGCTCCACTTCTTGCATGATGGGCAGCGCTCAAACTTCAACGCCCCCACATGCATGCTGAATAAGGACCTCGCGAAGGGATGCCCGCATTTTGGACAGATCGCCCCGCCCGAAACGCCATAGTTCACCGCCTCGCCCAGCTTTGCAGGAGCTTTTTTCTTCCCGATCATTTGTCCAGCAATCGGCAATGCCATGCTCAAAACCGCCACAATTCCAATCGGAATCAAGATCTTGGTCATCCCAGCTCCAACCTCTGACCCGGTCAGGAAGCGATAAGTTTGCTCCGTTGTCAAAAAACTCTTTCCATCCTGCGTTTCAATCCGCGCGTTTAGCTGGTGCACGCCAGCTGGGTACCGATCCGTATCAAAAGAAAATTTAAACGGCGCGGCATCCTGCACTGACATTTCCGCTCCATCAATTAAATAGGTGACCCGCTTGATCTTAGTCTCGTCTCCAACCACCGAAAGCGTCATGCGCCCCTGCCTGTCATTCCCCATGCCATAGCCCCAGTCGCGCCGCATGCTGATCTGATAGGGCGAATCCTCCTGCCCAAAGACCAGCCCAAGTGGAACAAACAAAATCAGCGTCAAAATCACAAAAACATATTTTTTCATTTCACACCTACTTCCAACGGGTCAGGATGGTTTCACGCTGAAACAGTTTCGCGCCCGCATAGACCATGCCCACCGCCAACAACAGACACCCAACGATCGCCGCCAGCATAAACCTGACATCAATCACCACCAGTCCTGCCAGCTGCAGAACCAAAACAATCATCATGGGTCCCACCAACACGCCAGAGATCTGTTCCGCGGCGCGTGGATCATTCACCCGCGAAGAGATGAATATCGCTACCATCACTGAGATGACTGACAGGATTGGCCCCAGCGCCAATATCGCCAGCAGCCAGGTCGGGCTGAGGATATATGCCCTCACCATCGGAGCAATACCCAACACAAATAATCCCAACGCAAACAAAGCAAACGCCCCGATTGAAATCAGCGCCGCCGGGATCACTGCTGCCAGCGCTTTGCCGGTGAGCAGTTCTTTGGTTGTAATTGGCGTCGCCAGCAAAGGTTCCAGGCTGCGCGTGGTTTTCTCGCCAACGATTGAATAAGCGGCAATGGTCACCGGGATCATCAACGGCATTAACATAAACATCAGCAGGAACTGATTGACAATATAAATCTGCATGCATTCCCCCGCGTTCATTCCCGAACATGAAACCAGAAATTTCGCCGGGACACCCGCGCTGGCCGGGTCAACGCCTTCCATGCCGGTGCTGGCTGTCAATTTCAGCATTATCAGGGGCATGACAGTAAATATCAGCGGCAAAACCAACATGACCATGATTACCATGCGGTTCTTAAACACCTCAGCCCATTCCTTGTCAATAATCGTGCGGATACGCTTCATTGTCCACCTCCCTCCTTGCCTTGATACAGCAGGTCAAGGTACACCTGCTCAAGCGAATGCCGCAGCTCACCCACAAACATAATCTGCGCGCCCATATTCACCAATGCCTTGATAATGGCAGGGTTTTGCGTTTCTGGGTCGCTCAGGCTCACCACCAGTTTTTCACCAATTTGGCTGACCGCGTTCACACCAGGCTGCAGCGCAACCAGTCCCACCCAATCGGGGTTAATCGTCCTCAGGTGAAAGACGCTTTTGCGGCCAAACAGCTTATCCCTCAGCGCCTTAGGCGAGTCAACCGCCAATAATTTTTGTTTGATGATCCCTACCGTATCGCACAGCCGATCTGCCTCATCGAGGTTATGAGTGGTCAAAAAGATCGTTCGGCCTTCAGTTTTCAACTCCTCAATAAATTCGCGCACTGTTTTAGCGGCTTCAGGGTCAAGGCCCGTCGTCGGTTCGTCCAAAAAGAGCACCTGAGGCTCATGAAGCAGCGCCCTCGCTACCGCGAGTTTCTGGCGCATGCCTTTTGAGAAGCTGCCCACTGGGTCCATGCGCCGTTCCCACAGCCCCAATATGCTCAGGTACTTGCCGACCGCCCGTTGAGTATCCGGCACACCGTAAAGATTGGCATAAATTGTCAGGTTCTTTTCGGCGGAAAGCCGCTCATACATCCCTGGGGATTCAGTCAGAATGCCCACCCTGCGGCGGATCTCAGTGTCGTCCTTCCCCACCTGAAAACCCGCCACACGCGCGCTCCCTCTGGTCGCGCCAATCAGACAAGCCAGCATGCGAACTGTGGTGGTCTTTCCCGCGCCGTTCGGGCCAAGAAAACCAAACACTTCGCCCTGGTTGATATCAAGCGTCAAGCCGTCCACTGCGGTGAACTCATCTTTATGTTTCTTGCCAATTCGAAAAACTTTACTCAGGTCACGGGTTTGGATCATCGGCGCTTGCCTCCCAGTTAATTAATAAAATTGTATCACCCCCGTTCACTGTGACCTGTGGTTTTCTATACTTTATTCACCATACCCAAGCCATCCGCTTATTTTAAAATGAAGCGGATGGCTCTGCAGCAAAAGAAATCGCTTAGTCGTTTGATTCCGGGGCTATGTAACCCTTCTCGAAATGTTCGTATTTAAACTTGCCTTCGCTTTTTGCTACCAGCATAGCGGTAAAAGTGTCGGAATCTACGTTGGTGATGGTGCGCAGCATGCCCACAAACCACTCCACGCCCGCAAACAGCGCGATAGATTCAAGTGGCAAACCCATCTGAGGTACCACAATTGAGAGCGACACCAAACCCGCGCCAGGCACTACTGCGTTCGCGAGGGAGGCAAAGGATGCCAGCACCACAATGTACATCAACTGCGGAAAGCTGTAGCTTACCCCGTACAACTGTGCGATGGTGACGATGGTGATGGCCATATGCATGGCTGCGCCGTTGCTGTTCAGGCTGACACCCAGCGGCAGCACGATTTTGCTGATATCCGCCGACACGCCCAGTTTGGTCTCAGCGTCTTGCATTTCAATCGGCAGAGTAATTGCAGAAGACGTGGTCGCCAATGCCATTGCCGACATGCGGCTGATACCCTTGACAATGCCACCAAAGCTGACCCGCACGCTCAACGCAACCACCGTGATCCAGAGGGTCAAAAATATCAACGTTCCCAAGCCAAAAGTGGCCAAATATTTAGCCAGCGGAATGATCACCTTCACGCCGAACTTACCAATCGATGAGGCCACAAGCGCGAAAACGCCAATCGGAGCGATCTGCATGATCATGGCAATAATACGCATGATAACTTTATTAAATTCTCTGATTAGCCCGAAAAGCTTGGTTTCTCCGTTGCGGTTGATATAGCTCAAAGCCAAGCCAAACATGATTGCGAAAACAATCACCTGGACGATGACCCCATTTGACATGGCAGCCATGATGTTCGACGGAAAGAACCCGAGTATCGTGTCTGTCAGCGAGGTTGCCTGCCCAGCGGTTACTTTCACCGCCGGGTCCGCCGCCGCGAGATCCAGCCCAACACCTGGCTTCATCACCAGCGTCATAAAGACACCAAAGATGGCCGCCAGCAGCGTGGAAACAAAGAAGATGATGATGGTCTTGATGCCAATTTTTCCTGCTTCACTGGCTTTAATGCCGCCGACTGCTTCGATAATCTGGCCGGTAACCAGCAGGATAATGGACATCTGAATTAAACGCAGGAAAACCTGTCCGATGGTTTCAATCAGCGGATAGGATTTGCCTGTAATCAGACCAAAAATGACGCCAATTACCATCGAAATCATGATAATAGCCGTCATGTTAATTTTTTTCTTTTTAACCATTTGTACTCCTTGGTTTAGAAAAGCGACTGACACAGAAAGACAAGCGCCTGATAAGGGAGGAGCAAACCTGAATGAGAAATCAGGCGTCTGCCTGACAAATCTGTTTGCCCCGACTGACAGAACAGTTCATCAGTCGGGGCATGGTCAATTGTTAAGGTTCTTTAACCACAACTTCCTGGTGAAGCGCTTCGGCAGCTTCTTCAGCGGCAGCAATTTCAGCCAGTTCTTCATCAGATTTGCCGTGCGCGGCACGCACTTTGGCGAGGTTCAAAACGCCTTCAGATTTGGCAACCAACATGGCAGACAGCGCGTCACCGTCAACATTCACGATCGTGCGCAGCATGCCAACGAATATTTCAACGCCAGCGAACAGCGCGATCGACTCGAGCGGCAAACCCATCTGGGGAACCACAATTGTCAACGAGACAATTCCCGCGCCAGGAACAACCGCGTTGGCAACGGATGCGAGAGTGCACAGGACGATCATGTAGAACACATTGGCCGGGGTAAACGCCATGCCGTACATCTGCGAGATGGTAATCAGAGTAATCACCATGTGAATGGCAGCGCCATTACTGTTCAAAGTCACACCGAGAGGCATCATGATGCGGCTGACCTTCTTACTGACACCCAGCTTATTCTCAACGTCCTGCATGGCCGTGGGCATGGTGATGGCTGAAGAGCCAGTCGCCACAGCCAGCATAGACATGCGGCCCAAACCACGCACAGTTTCGGCGGGAGTGACACCAGTTACCATCCAGACAACCAGAATGTAGATGGTCATGAACAGCAGGTCAATCAGAGCGAATATACCCAGGTACTTGGCAAGCGGGATGACCACCTGGATACCATAGGAGCCGATGGATGAAGCGATCAGCGCGAACACACCGAAGGGGGCAACTCTCATGACCATGGTCACAACACGCAGGATCACAGCATTGAATTCCTTGATCAAATCATACAGCTTAAGGTTGTTGTCCTTGTTCAGGAAGCTGATGGCGATGCCAAAGAACAGGGCGAAAATAATCACCTGCATTATGTTGCCATCAGACATGGCCTTGATCACATTCGATGGGAAGAAATTGAGGATGGTGTCGAAAATGGTAATTTTGGTAGCCTCAACCGCAGTACCAGCCTGGATGGCGGCGATATCAATACCGCTGCCTGGCTTGAGCAGGAAACCGATCAAAGCGGCGAACGCGGCAGCCAGCAGGGAAGAGCTGAAGAACACGAGCAGAGTCTTATAACCGATTTTGCCCAGTTCTTTCATCTTCAAGCCGCCAATAGCCTGGATGATCTGGCCCATCACCAACAGGATGATGGACATCTGGATCAGGCGCAGGAAGAGCTGGCCGATAGTCCTGAGGACATCGTTGACAATGGGGTTTGATGGAACAACCAGACCCCAGATTAAACCTACCAGGACACCGATCATGATCCAGGTGGTAGTGCTAATTTTCTTTTTGGTTTTTACTTCTTGTTGCATACATTCCTCCAGTGAATAGAATAAATTGAAACAATTACCTACGAAAGAACAGTTTCAGGAAATTTGACGATAGTTCCTCCGATCTTGCTGATTCCGAGTGACATCCCCAGTAGCATGTCGTGCCCGCTGGTCGCGCCAACATTTTTGATTTGCTCTACACTCTGCCTCATCAACCCCTCGTCCATTCGGGCTGCTGCCAGGCAGAAGTTCTGAAAGTATTCGCTGACGAATCCCCGACATAACTCGCGCAGATAGTTCGCGCTGATCAAGGTTGTTCTGTTGATATTTTGCTTAACCCTGTACTGTTCCAAACATGGTGATTTGCCGAATAATTTGCACATCAGCAGGTAACCAAGCAGCACGTCATCGCCGCTTGGTGTCAAGCCCTTGCCGCGGCCAATCAGGTGTTCAAAAGCCGCGTCCAGAGCTTCCTTTTTCATGTCCTGGTCGGTCAGGCCGCGCAATACAGCCACAGTTCGCTCGTCCATTGGCAGGCCAACCTGCTCGAGGTCAGCCATTTCGCTTAAAACCCTGCTGATCAACTCAATACGCTCAGGGGTTATTTCAACTGGTTTGACTTTGAGGTCGATCACTTCCAGCTTGGCCAGGTCGATCTCGATCACACCGCCATAGCTGCTATACAGGATCAGGCGGCTGCCCTTTTGTACCACCCGATCAGCCACAATAGCGCTTTGAATCAGCTGGTCCACCTTGTCATCCTCGAGTTTCAGTCCGAAGCTCGAACACTGCATACGTGAGTTGGCTACATTGACCAGCTCTTCACCGAAAGCTATGTTTAAACTGCTCTTGAACAGACTGTGGATCTGTCCAGAAACACTTTCGGAGCGGGCGAGGGGCAGTGAGGAACTCACCACCCCTCGCTTGAGGGAGTAAATCATTCGGTTTCGATGCCCAGCTTCTTCGCGTACGCGATGATGGCTTTTTCAAAGCAGGCCAACGGCGCTTCTGCCGTTCCCGCGCCGACCTGTCCCAAACCGGCTTCTCGATGCGCGATACCAGTATTGATCACAGGCACAATACCCGTGGCGACAACCTTGCGGGCGTCGATTCCAAGCGGAGCGCCCTTGAAATTCCAGTTCGGGATGCTCCAGTTGGGATTATTCGACATGCATACCTGGTCCATGCGGTTCGAGAGCGCCAGCGCGTCGTCGTAACCTCCGCCAGAGCCCACAAAGCGGGTCACTGCTGGAGCTGCCACAGTCACCATTGCGCCCACACCCACAGTCTCCGTGATGGCTGAATCACCGATATCAGGGCTGCCATCCTTCTCGGTATAACCTGTGAAGTACAGACCGCGCGGGGTGTTAACCGGTGCGGTAAACCACTCGTCGCCCATACCAGCAATACGCACACCAAAATCCTTACCGTTGCGGGTCATGGTGGTCACGATCGTGCCTTCTGTGACCTTGCGCGCGTAATCTACAATCGCTTTGCTGGTCGCCATCATCACGTTCAGGAAGAATTGATCGGTATTGGCCAGGAACTTAATCACGCTTTGTTTGTCTTCCTTATCCATTTCAAGCGCGTCGATCAACGGGATTAGCTCCTTCAGGAGCAGCAGCGACCCGGCAATATTGCGCTGGTGGAATTCATCACCCATCGTGATCGCTTTTGAGACAATCACGTTCAGGTTGATGCCATCAGAGGTTTGTTTCACGGCCTTGGCAATCGTGGGTCCCAACACATCCGCCATCCAGTGCAGGCGATTAACTACTTCATCATTGAAAGCGCCAAAACGCAGCACTTTGCCAATGCCTTCGTTCATGGTGCAGTAAGCGACCGTGTCATCAGCTTTGTTTCTCACCACCATCACGGCCATGTTGCCGGAGGTGATGCCGCCCATCGGACCCACTGCGTGCACGTGATGGCAGGGCATAAACTGCACTTCGCCAGCCTCGAGCATCTTGCGCGCTTCGGCTTCATCCTTCGCCCAACCTTCAAAAATCGCCGCGCCAACGCAGGAACCCTGCATCGGGCCAGTCATTTCATGATATTGAATGGGTGGTCCGGCATGCAGCAGTGCGCGGGTATTCAACACCGGGATGACGGTCTTGGCTTTGACTACATCCACCAGGAAAGGTTGCGACTCACGCATGCGATCGATTACCTGCTGGTTGCCGACCTCGATACTATCCATCTTGGCCATGGCATTGAGAATGCGAATGAGTTTCTTATTGCCTCCAGCGATTGGTTTCCAGTTATATTGAACGGACTCCCCACCAAATTTGCCGATGGATTCATTGAAACTCTCGAGACCAATATTGACCACGCGCGGTTTACTGGTGAGCAGTTCCATCACTTTGTCACTGGGCTTAGGCAGCGCAACTTTAGCAACAGGCACCTCCACGACCACTTTATCAGGCTCGCTGAGCTCAACGCCCTTAAGCCGCAGCGCCAGCCGCACGGCCTTGGCGTTGCTGTCTTCAACCAGCGCACCAGCCTGTTTAAGCGTGTTCACCGCCGCGTCATAATTCTGGGGGTCCTGTCGGGTTCCGCAGACAGTCGCAACGACATACAACTGACGACCTGCTTTTTTAGCGTTCTCAAGCGCTTCCTTGATGGCGGACGCCAGGGCGCCAGCCATATCTGGGTTCGAGCCGTAACCCAAAACCACGTCGAGCAAGATCACGCCCGTATTCTCATCAGCGCCAACTTTCTTGATCGCTTCAATGCGCGTCGCCGGGTCGATCATCGGATGAGGTCGACCCTGGGTATACATGTCATCGCCATAATCAACCACTTCATAGCCGTGTGTATGCAATACATAACCCTCCGAGTGGATGATCTTGCCCAACTGCAAGGCTTCCGAAATCAACATCGCTGCTTCACTGCCCAGCGTGCCGCCAGAGTAGAGACCTTTCACTGTCGCGCTAGACGGAAGTACATCATTGACCTCATTATCGAGCGCGCCAACATAGTTCGGCTTCACCGAGCGATTGTTGGCCAGGTCGAGCGCAATGCGCGCGGTTTCTTCGAGAGTATGAGCAAGATAAACGCCTTGCTCATGGTGATCGGGTTTCTCGCCAATAAAAACAGCCACCACCGGCTTGGAGAGATTATGGAGCAGACTTACCACCTCATCCCGCACAGCTGGAGCCGGGGGTTTGGAGATCAACACAATTACATCGGTCGGGTCATGATGGTCGAGGGCAACCAGGGCATCTTTGACGGTAGTTGCGCCCACAGCCTCGCTCAGGTCGCGCCCGCCGGTACCGATGGCGTGCACCACACCCCCACCGAGGCGGTCAATAATGGTCGAGACTTCCTGGATGCCCGTGCCAGACGCGCCAACGATACCGATATTACCGGGCTTAACCACATTGGTGAAGGCCAGTGGAATACCTGAAATAATGCCGGTGCCGCAGTCTGGCCCCATCATCAACAGGCCGTTCTCATGGGCATAATTTTTAAGCCTGACTTCGTCTTCCAGGGCCACGTTATCTGTGAACGAAAAAACACTTAAGCCCGCCTCGAGCGCTTTCATCATCTCATCCGCTGCATATTCACCAGGGATGGAGAAGAGCGCCAGGTTGGCTTCGGGGAGCAGTTCAAGCGATTGCTTGAGGCTGGTGGCATTCGTCACACCGCTCTTCTCGCGCTTAACTGTCAGGTCCGACAAGAAATGATCAATTGTCGCCAGGGCTTGATCGACAACCTTTTCATCAACCACATCCAACACGATAACCATATCAGCGGCTGAGGCAGCCTTGGCCTCTTCGGTCAACAAGCCGGAGCCTTCAAAAATATCCTTGTTCGCATCCGTGCCCATCATGACCGAGCTTTTCGTGACACCTTGGAGCGCGTTAACCTCGTTGGTTAACAACATTAAATTGATTGAGTCTTGATAATTATTCTTTTTTACAATCGTCTTCAGCATTATTCCTCCTTTACTTTGCCTTGTTTTGCCATATTTTGTTGGGTCGGAGCAGGTTGACCCATTTTTTTAACCTCTCAACTGGAAGGTGAATATTAATAACAGTTTAGCAAAATCGACACCCTCCGTCATTAGCAAATTTGGATAAGGATTTGTGTATAATTTATCCATCAAGGATAAAGGGATACATATGTTCACTTCCACCATGCTGATCGGTGATCTGCTAAAACTCTCGAGTCTCAAGTCTGCCCGCGTGATTATCGCCCCGAAGGAAATGGACGTCCAAATTACCGGGATTAATATCCTCGAAGCGCCTGATATTGAAAAATGGGGCAAGCAAGGCCTGGTCATCCTGACCAGCTATTTCGCGCTGCAGAACCTTGATCAACCCACGCTCGCCAGTTTTTTTGATAAGCTGAAAACCATTGGAATTTGCTGTTTGATTGTCAAAATCAATCGGCTCGTTAAAGAAATTCCCGCCAATTTCATTGCCCTGTGCAAATCACACAACATCCCCCTGATCGAAATCGGCGAAGCGGATCGATACGAAGATATTATCGTGGAGGTGCTCGGTTTCATCCTCGCCCGCCGCGAGCAGCGCTTGTCACTTTATTACCGCCTTTCCAAAATCAGTTCACGCATGTCCATTGAAATGCTCGGCATTCCCGAGATCCTGCGCGAATTCAAACAATTTCTGCAGTTTGATCTGACACTTGAAAACCTGACCCGCGGTTTCTCAACCAGCACAAACCCCAGGCTTATCCGCTATGAACTACTCGAAGAGCTCCCCCTGGAACAATGGGAATACATGACCTTCGAATACAAACGCTTTCGCTGCAAATACCTCTCAGCTGGCACCGGCAAGGAAGGCACGTTGGTGCGCATTGACATTTCGTCCTTTGAGAGTAAACGCCATTTTCTGTTGATTCACGAGAAACGCAACCATGTCATAGACGTAAATGATGTGATCGTCATCGAAAACCTGATCCGCTCGCTGCAATTTGAACTGCTGCGTGAATTTTCAGGCAAGCAGCGCCAGCTTCTCAACAAAAACTCTCTCATTGCCGATGTCCTGCGTGGTGCTTATATTGCCCGCGAAGAATTCTTATCCGTGGTGGAACAACTCGAGATTAACCCTGAAGAAAAAGTGCGCGTCTTAACGCTCGATTATTATTTCGACGGCAAGTTTGACAGCCTCTCCATGTATGACCTGCGCAGC
>Ga0123335_1006137_pt1 | contig 14182 bp, 13 predicted proteins | sample BiotimSIPDNA_2_FD_89707 | JGI IMG/M metagenome (GOLD analysis project Ga0123335, IMG submission 89707) | Anaerobic biogas reactor microbial communites from Washington, USA - Biogas_R2 time_0 SIP DNA | ecosystem: Engineered > Bioreactor > Anaerobic > Unclassified | place: Washington, USA... | reverse complement strand
CCGACTATCTTTTTACCGTTAGCAACTATATCGTGCCTTGATGAGAGAGAAAAACAGTCCCTTGTGGTATAAGACGGCTCCTTACTCTCGGAGATTCCCCGTATCCCCGCGCCTATCCCTAACCTCTGTAAACCGTTGATAATACCCCTGCATACCGCAATATACGAGGCAAACGGGAGAGCAAACGAAGGGTGGTCTTTTATATTCCCGCAAAAAGAGTAGGTGAGTTCAATATCATGAAATATGGCGCTTCCGCCCGTAGGTCTTTTTACCACAGGGATATTTTTTTCTTTGCAGAAATCCGTATTGATTATATTCTGGGGGCTCTGGTTATAGCCGAGAGATACTGCGGAAGGACTCCACTGGTAGAACCGCAGGACAGGAACGCTTTTGCCGTTAGAGGCAGACCGCCATAATGCGTAATCTGTCTCCATATTCTCTGCCGGCGCCATACCTCCCGATATAATTACACGCCATTTTTTCATACATCCCCCCTGCCTGATTTTCTCCCCCTATGACAAGCGCAGGGGAGAGTCCGCTTTCCCCTGAAACCCCTTTCGCCGCCCTTGTTTTATAAGCCATAGGACATACTGAAATTAACCGCTCATCAAGAAGACCTTAAGTACCCCTGGCCCGACTCGAACGGGCGACACGCGGTTTAGGAAACCGCTGCTCTGTCCTCTGAGCTACAGGGGCAATGTATTTCTCAACTATTGACTTGCTTGAACATACCTGTTACGCAGTATATTTTACCATAAAAATTACCCCCCTTCCTCTTTCCCGAGAGATTTTTCTACAACAATAATGCAACAACTTAAGGAACCCCTCAATTAGATGTCAGTTTAGGGCTGTTTCAGGAGTTTTGCGGAGCTGCCTTTCCCCAATAATCCCATTTGGTAGGCCTTTTGCGTATTAATTGGAACTCTCTTATCAAGGAATTACACGACTGGCAAGAGCTGCAAGATTGCTGTGCAAAACAAATTACATAGATTGGATTCAGTTGTGCGAGGAAAATTCGATTTGAAACCTGGGAATAAATGTTTTACTGGTTACCTCTGTGCTTTCAATTCGATCAACCCGATATGCGCGAATTTCTCGATTGTCCGTTCCAACTGCATAAAGAAGAAGATTGTTGTCTTTGGTACGCCTTAATGAATAGGGTTCAATAATTCTTATTGACCCCTTATACCCTAATTTAACACAGAGATGATTAATAGCTGCGTATCTTATCAGTTCAAGTGGTATGTTGAATCCCCAACTCGTAAGAGTCGGACGCCATCCTATTTCTTTCCCTTTGGCAACAGGTATAGCTGCAAGTGGTTCAGGAACAAACCGTTTTTCTAACCAATTGAATAATTCAGGTAACTCGGCTAAAAAACCTTCAAAATCTGGTAATTTAGGCAATTGGTGTCCCAGCATATTGCCCCATTCCATCTTTAACTCATTCCATGAGTGGGAATTCTTAATGTTTTCAAAGGTAGGCAGTGGAACTCCCTTTGATTTGCATTTAGAGACTAATACAGCTTTTACAAGGTCGGCTTTTTCTTTAAAGGGCCCGTTCCGAAAAAGGAAAATAATATCGTATAAATCTCTCGGGAATCCTCGTTCGCCCATAGCCCTGATTTTTTCAGCAAACACTTCTTCCAAAGAATAACAAAGAACTTGGGCCTGTCCCTTTAATGTGTCTGAATAAGAATGACTTATGGGCTTTAAAATAGGATGGCTTACAACTTTTTCTGAGGCGTTCAAATCCAATTTTATTCTGGCAGGTGTTGGGGCTCGGCGAGGCCCTTGATAATATATCCGGCCTTCGGTATACAAGGGAAAATCTTTCTGCTTCAACTGGGGCGTCTTTATAGAAAAATTTATCCCGGATTCTTCGCTTACATGATTCAAAACTCTATTTAATAATGGTTGAACATCTTGCGGGTTAATAGGACCATCAGGCAGAATAGTAAAATCAAGATCTTCCGAAAATCTGTATGTTTCAAGATAGCATTTCTTAAGAGCAGTACCCCCTTTAAAAACCCACTTATTTTTTAAATCGGTATCTTGACCGATGCCCCACAAAACCCATCCGATAACATAATCTTTTTCGATAACGTCTTCTCGTATATTCCATTCAACAACCAAATTCTTTATCTCTTCATGTGTAATCATAACGCAGCATTAATCCGTAGGTTCCATTTTCGCAGGACCTTGCCCTTAGAAGGTAAAGATGGATCCAGATTGGAATAACCAGAACTCATCTTTTTTTTACAAGACGCAATGACATCAGGAGCTTCTATCTTCAACGTTTCTACAAGATAACCCAGCCGTTTATATATTGTTTTATTTTTCATCTTCCCGATGTAGTCAAGAAGTTTAAATTCATCTTTATTTTCTCTTTCAAAATATTCTTTTAAAATATTTGATACATTTCTTATCCCACCGCCAAGATAGGGTTCATTAAGAATATCAACAACTGTTCGAGAAGGGTCAGATACATTAATTCGTGTTTGCTCACGCCATACCGTTTTGGTGCCAAACAATTTTTCTTTTTTTGTATTCTTTACAATATACGTTGTTCCTTGAATCTCAAGTTTTTTTCTTTGCGGTTTCCTGGAGGAAAAAACAACTATGTCTTTGAATATTTGTTCTGTAAGTCCCCAATGTTCACAGGCACTCCACCCCCCAATATAACAGGGCTTAAAAATAATAGTCGCTACAATCCAAGGGTCTCCTTTCCTATTAGATGGACTAATGGCTCCCAAAGGCACGGTCATAAATAAACCTTTTTTAATGCGAGTCAGCCAACCGCGCGCAACCCAGTATGCTATCAGTCGTCTTGTTTTGTCTATCTTTATATCAAGAATTTTTGCAGCTTCGCCAATGGAAAAAGGCCCCTTCGTTTCTCGGTTTAATTTATCTAAAAACTCCCGATTACGTTTAGAGATACCTGCGATGGTTGCATTTTTGTTATATTCTTTGCGCATAATGTTTCATCCTATGGAATATTCTACGCTTTCAATATAACAAATAATACAAATTTTGTCAAGGGCAATGTAAAAAAAGTTTACTTAACCAATAAGAGTATGTTCAATCGCTGAGTTTATTTATTGATAAACCGCTCTTCTCAGAAAAATAAAGCGTTAAAATAGGTCGGCATCCTTATAAGAATGAAATAAGCATAGTAGGAAATAATAGAACCCAAGCCAAAGCCAACTGCAGTGATGTCTATTGCATTAGCAGTGTATAGCGAAACGATGGTATTGCGTAATTGTTTACTTTATCTGGGAGAGGAAGACCTCTTTTCCTTTTTTTTCGCTTAACATTGCCGCCTGCATAAACTTCATCATCTCAAGTGTCTCTTCTATGGGAATAGGACTCTTTCCTGTTTGGAAAAACGAGATAATCTCTTTTATCAGTTGCGCATATATCGGGATATCTTCCGCATAGGTTGCTTGAACTACCTTGTTTGTTCCGAATACCGTAGCACCATAGGAATAGGCGCCTTTCCTCAGCCCTCTTACCGTTCCTATCCTGCCGTCTTTCCATTCACCGACAACAACATGGGTCCCCTCGGTGTATTTTGAAAAGAGTTTTTGACAGCCGGCGCCCATAAAGGAATAAAGAATCTCTACGCCGTGGATGCCATACCAGAAAAGCCCCGGGTTTGTGGGGTTAAGCAATGCAGGACTGAACGCATCACACCCGATAATCGCTCCAAGTTCTTTGTCTTTCCGTAAGTTGATAAGATTATGCTCATACCTCAGAGAGGAAGAGGAGAATATCGGGCAGTTATATTGTTTTGCGAGAGCCGCTATCTTTTTTGTGTCCTTGAAACTTGCAGCCATCGGCTTATCTATAAATAGCGGTTTGCCTGATTTAATCACAGGCAACGCCTCTTTCAGGTGTCTTCTGCCATCAACGCTTTCAAGCAATACCGCATCAACCTCTTTCAATAACTTTTTGATTGATGGGACCAGTTTAACCCCCCATTTCTCCGTCAATTCTTTTGTGAAGCCATCCACCCTGCTATAACTTGCTTCAAGGTCCGGGCTAAAGGAAGGATAACCTGCCACTACCTTGCCTCCAGGCACATAGTAAGGGTCGTTGACATCGTTTAGATGTTTCGTGAATGCAGTTACATGGGAGGTATCAAATCCGATAATTCCTATTTTTATTTCTTTCATTTTTCTCCTTTCGTTAAAAGTTTGCGTGTTTCTGTCAGAAGTTTATTCACTATGTTTTTTTCCTGATAGGTTCCTATTATAATACCTTTTTTGAATAAAACAAACCTTCCCTTTCCGCCCGCTATACCTATATCGGCTTGTTTCGCCTCACCGGGTCCGTTGACACTGCAACCCATCACCGCTATCTTAAAGTTTTTCAAAGCAGGGTATGTTTTTTGGAGTTTCGCTGCTTCTTTTTCTACTTTTTTCAGGACCCCGCTTATATCCACCTGAGTTCTTCCGCAGGTCGGGCATGAGATAATCTCGGGTGCGAACCTTCTTATGCCTGCCGCCTGCAGTATCGCCCTGCCTGCTTCTATCTCTTTGTATGGCGGCTCTGTGAGGGAGACCCTGATGGTATCCCCTATGCCTTCAAGCAACAGCGCCCCTATACCTATCGCTGATTTGCTTAAAGCAAGGTATCCGCGCCCTGCCTCTGTAATGCCCAAATGAAGAGGATAGTCCATATACTCCGCTATCTCCCTGTAAGAGGCGATAGTATCCGTAACGGAAGGGGTTTTCAATGATACAACAATTGAATGAAAGTCCGCATCCTGAAAGAGTTTTAATGTGTCCAAAGCGGAGGATACCATGCTCTTGGGAAGTGTCCCTTTAATTTTGACTGAACCGGAGTTTATGCCTATCCGAACAGCAATTTTTTTCTCCTTGGCTAATTTGATTATCTCTCTTATATCCTTTGATGAGGTGTTCCCCGGGTTTATCCGTATCTTGTCCGCACCGCCTTCTATTGCAAGCATTGCCAATTTCCTGTGGTAATGTATGTCTGCCACCAGAGGGACATTTATCTTTGTTTTAAGCGCTTGCAATCCTTGTATATCCGCCTCATTGAGAACTGCCACTCTTATAATCTCAGCGCCCGCTTTCGCCATTCTTTGCGCATCCGTAACCACTCTTTTTATATCTCCGGTCAGGCACTTTGTCATTCCCTGAACAGCAACAGGCGCATCCCCGCCCACAAAGATGTTCCCTATTCTTACCTTTTTTGTCTTTCTTCTGGACAACTATCCGCCCCTCCTCTTTGTCGCTATCTCCGTCATAACGCGCAGAATATCGTTATATGTGACATATAACGCAAGACCGATAATAAGCATAAACCCGACATATGCTGACCACTCCAAAAACTTTTTAGAGGGCTTCCGCCTTATAATCCGTTCACCTAAAAGCCCCGCAAGGTGTCCTCCGTCCAGCACAGGGAAAGGGAGAAGGTTGACAACTCCTAAATTAACGCTGATAAACGCCACATAATAAAGGAACCTGCTCAACCCGCTGCGGGCAATATCAGCGCCCCATTGCGCTATGCCTATGGGACCTGCGAGATTCTTCGGGGAGACCTGTTTGGTTATAAGCATCTTGATTGATAAAAATATGCTGTATAACATCTTATAAAACTCCTTAGCAGACCGAACAACTGCCTGCCCTATCCCATATCGCTCTGTTTTTTCTTTTGGGGTAATGCCCAAAATATACACCCCTGCGCCGTCCTCATCCCCCTGATAAAGCGACGGCATCGCTTTAACATTTATTATTTCGTTATCTCTTCTGACCACAAGTTCAACAGGGTCGGTATGGGAGACTTCTATGGCTCTCCGAATATTTAGGAGGACATCCATCCACTCTTTACAGGGTGTTCCGTTGACTTCCAGTATCTCGTCGCCTATCTCAAGCCCTGTTGTCTCGGCTGAAAACCCTTCAACCAAAGCGCCGATTTTTGTCCCGTCATAACCCGGCATACCCATCATAAAAACAGGGATAAGCAGTAAAAAAGCAAGGACAAGGTTCCCGATAGAGCCGGCTACTATTACCTGGCTCCTGTGGCCGGGGCTCTTTCCCATATATTCCCAGTTCTCATATGATTCCTTTTCTTCGCCTTCCTCATCCCCCGCAAGTTTCACAAACCCGCCGAACGGCAAAAGGGAGAGTTGGTACTCCGTATCGCCTCTTTTGACGGAGAATATCCTCGGACCGAAACCGAGAGAGAACTTTTCAACTCTTATTCCGACCCTTCGGGCAGCAAGAAAATGCCCTGTCTCGTGGACAAGGATAATAACGGAGAAAAGTATTAGTATGGATATTACGGAAAATATCATTTGCTGTCTCCTATGAGTTCTGTTGTTTTATGTTTTGCCCAATTATGAAAATATGCAATATCATCCAATGAGATATCCTTTTTATAATTATGCGATTCTACAACTTTTTGCACAAGCGGAAGAATCTCCATAAACCGTATCCGTTTTGCAAGGAATAGGTCCACCGCCTCTTCATTGGCGCCGTTCAGGACAACAGGGAACGAGCCCTTTTTTTCTATGGCTTGCCGGGCAAGGGAGAACCAAAGGGCGTCCTTTTTGACAGGAACGAAATGGAGAGGTCCTGTATGTCCGAAGTCAATCCTATCCCAGCAACTGTTGTTTCTGTCGGGATAGTTGAGAACAAAACTGATAGGAAACTTCATATCAGGGACGGAAAAAATCCCTTTTATGGTGCCGTCGGTCAGTTCCGCCATCCCGTGAACAAGCGCCTCAGGGTGTATAAGCACATCTATTTTGTCTGCAGGGAGATTAAAGAGGTGGTGCGCCTCAATAACTTCAAACGCCTTGTTCATCATCGTGGCTGAATCAACGGTAATTTTTTTGCCCATCTTCCAAACAGGGTGGGCAAGGACATCTTCAGGGGAGACATCCTCTCTTATTCTGGTTCCATAAAACGGGCCGCCTGAAGCAGTAAGATACACTTTTGCCACATCCTGTCTCGGTAATCCTTCAAGCGCCTGAAAAATAGCGTTATGTTCGCTGTCTATCGGTAAAATGCCCGCTTTCTCCCTATCTGCCAAAGGCATAATAATATCGCCCGCAACAACCAAAACCTCTTTGGTCGCAAGACCTATGGTCTTTTTCGCTTTTATCGCCGATATCAATGCTTTCAGTGTTTTGATGCCCGGGATAGCAAAGACGATTATATCCGCTTCTTTTAGCACCGCCATCTCTTCAAGCCCCTGTTCGCCATACAGAAACTTTGTCCCTGTATATGCGCTTTCAAAGGCAGTGTCCTGCTCTTCTGTGCAGACATAGGGCGGATGGAACTCATCTATCTGGCCGGCAAGGATATCCCTGCTTGCCTGACATGCAAGTCCTATAACCCTGAATTTCTCTATGCCCTGTCTTACCACTTCCAGTGTGTTCAGGCCTATAGTGCCTGTGCTTCCCAGTATAACAACCTTTTTCACGATGCACCCCCAAACCTTCGGTGTCTCCTGTGATAAGCGCCTATCGCTTTCAAAAAATCCGCTTCGGTAAAAGCAGGCCATAAAACCGGTGTAAAGTAAAACTCCGCATAGGCGCCCTGCCAAAGAAGAAAGTTGCTGATACGTTTTTCGCCCGATGTTCTTATGATAAGGTCGGGGAACGGGATATCCGCTGTATAAAGATTCTTGCGGATAACATCCTCAGTAATGTTTTTCTCACCTGAATCCATAATTTTTTGCACTGCGTCGGTTATCTCCTGCCTGCCGCCATAGTTGATGGCAAATATAAGGTTCAGCCCTGTGTTGTCATATGTGAGTTTTTCAATGTTTTTCATAGTATCTTTTAGTTCCTGCGGGAGTTCGTCTCTCCTGCCTATAAACAACACTTTTACATTGTTTTGATGGAGTTCTTCTCCCTCTTTTCTTAAGGTGTCCTCCATTAAGCGAAAAAGGAAATTCACCTCTTCCTCAGGCCTTTTCCAGTTTTCAGCAGAGAAAGAATAAAGGGTGAGATACTTGACTCCGCAGTCTTTTGCCGCCTGCACGGCTATCCTTGTCGCTTTCAGACCTTCCTGATGCCCCGCTATCCTCGGGAGCCCCTGTTTATTTGCCCATCTCCCGTTGCCGTCCATAATAATCGCTATATGCGCAGGGTTTTGCTTTGGTTCTGTTTTTTCTTTCATATCTTAAACTTCTCCCCAAAATACACTTTTCTTGAATCAGGGTGCGCAAGAATCGTTTCAGGCGCCCCTTCAACAAGAATCTCTCCTTTATTGATAAGGTATGCCCTGTCTGTAATTCTTAACGCTTCCCTTACATTATGGTCGGTGAGAAGAATCCCTATATTCTCCTTTTTCAGGTTTGCTATGGTATCTTGCAGTTCATAGACGGTCTTAGGGTCTATCCCTGAAAATGGTTCGTCAAGCAGAAAGAACTTAGGGTTTAAGGTCAGGCATCTGCCTATCTCCAGACGCCTCTTCTCGCCGCCTGAAAGGGTGCCTGCAATATGCTTTTTAAAATCAAGCAGACCTACCTTGTCAAGATATCCGTCGCTTACCTCTCTCATCTCTTCTTTATTGGTATAGTATTCCTCAAGAATAATATAGATGTTCTCCTCTACGGTAAGTTTATTGAACAGCGATATCTCCTGCGGAAGATATAGCAGCCCTTCTCTCGCCCTCCGCCAGACAGGAAGCGTTGATATGTCCTTCTCGTCCAGCAGGATGTTACCGCTGTCGGGACGGAGAAAGCCCACTATCATTTCAAATGTCGTTGTCTTGCCTGCGCCGTTGGGGCCTAACAGTCCGACCACTTCGCCCTTAGCAACATTAAGGGATATATCTTTTACCGCTTCCTTCTTCCCAAATCTTTTTTTTAGGTGTAGTGTGTTAAGCATAACTAAAACAAGTTGGCATTGTTGCCGGTGTCGGGAATATTCAATCCAAGATGTTTATATGCAAGCGGGGTTACAACCCGCCCCTGCGCTGTCTTTTTTAGGAATCCTTTCCTTACCAGAAAACTTTCATGGACCTCTTCTATGGTATCGGTCTCTTCCCCTACCGCTATGGCTAAACTCTTCAGGCCAACAGGACCTCCCCCGAACTTGTTGATAATAACTTCAAGGATGTTCTTGTCCATCTCGTCTAACCCTTCCTCATCAACATCCATCTTATCCAGCGCGTGCTTTGCAATTTGTTCGTCTATTACTCCTGTCCCCTTAACCTGCGCATAGTCCCTGATACGGCGGAGAAGGCGGTTTGCCACGCGGGGAGTCCCCCTTGACCGCTTGGCTATCTCTTCCGCGCCTTTTTCCGTTATCTCTGTTTTTATCAACCCTGCCGCCCGTTTTACTATGGCCATCAGTTCTTTTGTGTTGTAGTAATCCAGCCGATGCATTATGCCGAACCTGTTCCGTAAAGGGGATGTCAGAAGCCCTATCCTTGTCGTTGCGCCCACAAGCGTAAACCGCTTCAGCGGTATCTTCACAGACCTTGCCTTCGGACCTTCCCCTATAAGAATATCTATGCAGAACTCCTCCATACCGCTGTAAAGATACTCCTCTATCGTTCTGGGAAGGCGGTGTATCTCGTCTATAAAAAGGATGTCCTTGTCTTCAAGGTTGGTAAGGATTCCCGCAAGGTCGCCTGCCCGTTCTATCACAGGCCCTGAAGTAGCCCTTATGTTCGCCCCCATTTCATTGGCGATGATATAAGCAAGCGTTGTCTTCCCTATACCCGGAGGGCCATGAAAAAGAACATGGTCAAGCGCATCTTCCCTCTCCTGCGCCGCTTTTATAAAGACATCAAGGTTCCCTTTTACCTTGTCCTGTCCGACAAACTCGGAGAAAGAGAGCGGTCTTAAGACATTCTCAAACCTTTTGTCCTCATTAACCGGTTCCGGGGATGTTATTCTCTCTTTATCCATTGTATCCTTGTTTAAACTGTTTACTTATTATGTTTTCTTTAACGCTTCTTTTATAACCTCTTCTATACCCATCGGTTTGCCTGCGCCTTTTATTACCCTGTTGATGGCGCTTACCGCATCCTTCCGCCTATACCCTAAAACCATAAGCGCCTCTACCGCTCCTGCAAAAACATCTCTTGCCCCTTTGTGTTCCGTCCCCTGAGCTACAGGCAGTTTTTCTATCTTCTGTTTCAGTTCCACAATAAGGCGTTCCCCTATCTTTTTCCCCACGCCGGGGACACCCGTAAAGGAGGCGGGGTCTTCGGAGAGAATCGCCTGATATAATTCGTCTGTGGAAAATCCCGATAGTATCCGCAACGCTACCTTCGGTCCAACTCCGGGGACAGCGATAAGCATAAGAAATGTCTCCCGTTCTCCTTCTGTGGCAAATCCGTATAACTGCACCTCTTCTTCTCTTATCACCTGATAGGTAAAAAGGCGGGTGTCTTCTCCTTCTCCCCCGATAGCGTGTGTTGTTTCAAGAGATACGTTCATAGTATATCCTACGCCGTTGTTTTCCACCACAACTCTGGTCGGGGATTTAAATACCAGTTTACCCTGAATATAGTAAATCATGTTCTTTTTTATGTTGGAGATATGCGACTGCCGCCGCAACGGCGTCGCTTTCATCTGTGCTGCCAAACTTGCGGTATCCTGTAAGGTGTTCTAACATAAATTGGACCTGCTGTTTAGTGGCTCTGCCGTTACCCGTAATACACTCTTTTATCTCGGCGGGCGAAAGCAGATGGAAAGGAATGTTTTTTCTTATTGCAGCGGCAATGATAAGCCCTGTAACTTGCCCTATCTTCAACGCAATTCTTGCGTTCTTTCCTACATATATCTCTTCAATAATAATTCTTTCAGGCAAACACTTGTCAAGGACTGTATCAAATTTTTCTGTTAAATTGATGACCTTCTGGTTGTAGGGCAATGAGACATTGGAAGCGATAACCCCTGTGGATAATACGAAGGGGGTTTTATTGTCCACTTCAATGAGTCCGTATCCTACCCTGTTTACGGCAGGGTCAACCCCTAATATTTTTTGTGTCATCTCACTCTGAAGCATCCGCATTAACTATTTCGTCAGGGATATCAAAATTAGCGTATGCGCTCTGCACATCATCATGGTCTTCAAGAGCGTCAAGCAACTTCAAAACCTGTTCTGCGGTTTTTCCTTCAACCTTCACAGTATTTTTAGGAAGAAAGGTGACGCTGGCTTCAACTATCGGAATATCTTTTTCGTTCAGCGCCTTTTTTACATTATCAAAGTTTTCAGGCGGAGTGGTAATCTCATATACTTCGTCTTCTGCTATCATATCTTCTGCGCCCGCTTCAAGTATAATTTCAAAAAGTTCGTCTTCTTTCACTTTCTCTTTATTGACGCTAATAAAACCTTTTCTTTCAAATATCCATGCGACACTGCCTGAACCGCCCAGATTCCCGTTATGCTTGGAGAATAAGGAGCGTATCTCTGATGCGCTTCTGTTTTTATTGTCTGTAACCACATCCACATATACAGCGACGCCCCCTGCGGCATAACCTTCATAGGTAACCTGCTCTAACTGCATGCCGCCTTCTTCGCCCAACCCTTTCTTTATCGCTCTCTGAATATTGTCATTTGGCATATTGAATTCTTTAGCCTTGTCTATCGCCATCCTCAAACGGGGGTTGGTATCAGGATTGCCTCCGCCTGATTTGGCGCCCAGCATTATCTCTCTGATTAGTTTTGTGAACATTTTGCCGCGCTTTGCATCTGTTGCCATTTTCTTGTGCTTGATACTCTGCCATTTAGAATGTCCAGACATATTACCTCCTTTACTCTTTTTTTAAAGTTTTCCAAAACTCTTTTGCGCTGATATTTTCAATAAACTTCCTGAACGCCTCCGCCTCCTTTTTGGTTATCGGCTTATCAAGTTTGTTTGCCTTAACGAATGTCTTTCCTTCGTATGCTTTTACTATCTCTATATCCGCAAGGAGCGAAGATTCAGCAAGTATCGGCGCTTTAAACCTCAATGCGAGGGCAACGCCATCGCTTGGTCTGCAATCTATCTCTATTAACTCTTTGTCTTTCTGTAATATCAACCGCCCGTAATAGGTGTTCTTTTTAAGAGAATATATCTCCACCCTCAACAAACCCCAGCCGCATTCCCCTATAATGTTTTTCATCAAATCGTGGGTAAGTGGTCTTGGGAACGATGTCTCTTCTATAACAAAAAGTATTGCCTGCGCTTCGGGTATGCCAACAACTATAGGCAATATCTTGTTTTTCCCGTTTCTCAATATCACCACGGGCGAAGAGTCAATAAGGTTAAATATAATCCCTTCTATCTCAACTTTTTCCATCATTGCTGTGCTTCCCTCTCCTGTTTTCTGACCTCTATTATCTTTGCGGCTATATGGTTAGGGACTTCTTCGTAATGGGAGAACGACATTGTATATGCGCCGCTTCCGCTTGTTATTGACCTTAACTCATTGGTATAGTTCGCCATCTCCGCAAGAGGCACCTGCGCCTTTACTACACTGTTTTTCCCTGAAGATGCCATATCAAGAACCTTGCCTCTTTTCGCATTGACTGTTCCTATAACATCCCCCACAAAATCTTGCGGTATCCTGATTTCAACATTGCTAATCGGCTCAAGCAAAATAGAGTTTGCCTGTTGCAGCGCCTTCTGCAACGCCAGAACACCTGCAAGTTGGAAGGCAATATCGGAAGAGTCAACCGTATGGTATGACCCGTCATACAAACGGACTCTTATATCAACTACCGGATACTGCGCAAGCACTCCTTTTTTCATCGCCTCTTTTATACCCTTCTCCACTGACGGGATAAATTGTCGGGGTATGGTCCCTCCAACTATCTCGTCCACAAACTCAAGTCCGCCGCTCCTCGGAAGCGGTTCCACCTTGATATAGCAGTGTCCGTATTGTCCTCTGCCGCCTGTCTGTTTCTTGTGTTTTCCCTCCGCATCCGCAGAAGACGTTATTGTCTCCTTATATGCAATCTTCGGGATGCCTTTTTCTACCTCCACACCAAACTTTACCTTGAACTTGTTCACCGCAATATCTATGTGCAGGTCTCCCATACCCGATAGTATGGTCTCGCCCGTCTCTTCGTCTCTAAACACCTTGATGGTCGGGTCTTCCTCTGCTATTCTTCCTATTGCGTTACCGAGTTTGTCTTCTGTTCCTTTCACCTTCGGTTTTATTGAATAAGAGACAGCCCCTTCAGGTAGCGGGGAGACAGGAATCTTGAGTATATTGGACGGTTCACAGAAACTGTCCAGCGCCTGTGAACTGGCAAGTTTTACCACAGCAACAACCTCTCCGGGACCTGCTTCAGAGACCTGCTCCTGTTTTTTGCCCTGCATACGCAATAACTGCCCCATTCTCTCTTTTTCGTTTTTGGTGGCATTGAAAAACTGCGAGTTTGCCTTGATTTTGCCAGAAAAAACCCTGATGTATGAGATTTTGCCCGCAAACGGGTCTATAATGGTCTTCACAACAATACTTGTAAGGGGCGCATCCTCTTTTCTCTCCAATAACACTTCCTGTCCGTCTTTCAGCGCCTTCACGGGCAACATCTCCGATGAAGAGGGAAGGAATTTAAGTATAAACGATATAAACTCGTCTATACCCGTCTGGCTAATAGCCGCTCCCGAGAAAACGGGAACGATTTTGCCTTCAACAAACCCTTTTTTTATGTATGCCGCTATATCCTCGGAGAAGATGTCCGCTCCCTCAAGATACTTTTCCATCAAAACATCGTCCAACTCCGCAATAACATCCATTGTCTGCTGAAAGTATGTCTGGACGGCAGGGTCTTCACCGCTTTTTTTGTCAAGGATATTTATCACGCCTTTTATCTGCTCGTTTTCAACCACAGGAACGGTAACGGTAAAGAGATTTTTCCCCAGTGTTGTTGTCAAGTCGTTCCAAAGATTCTCAAAAGAGACCTCAGGGGCATCCATTTTGTTGATAAAGACAATAGTTGGTTTCCCTCTCTCTTTTATCATCTCCCATATCTTCTCCGCGCTGGTGGTTATGCCTTCCTGCGCCGAAAGAACAAGGACTGCTATATCGCACCCTTCCATGCCTTCAATCTGCTCACCTATAAAATCCAGATATCCCGGCGCATCAAAGAAATAGATAAGGTTGTTATCTTTTTTGATATAGCCGACGGAGAGGTTAATACCCATCTCTCTCTTTATCTCTTCTTCGTCATAGTCCATTGTGGTGGCTGTTCCGT
>Ga0123335_1006131_pt1 | contig 14192 bp, 4 predicted proteins | sample BiotimSIPDNA_2_FD_89707 | JGI IMG/M metagenome (GOLD analysis project Ga0123335, IMG submission 89707) | Anaerobic biogas reactor microbial communites from Washington, USA - Biogas_R2 time_0 SIP DNA | ecosystem: Engineered > Bioreactor > Anaerobic > Unclassified | place: Washington, USA... | reverse complement strand
GACAATATTTCCAGCGAATCGCTTCTGTGGCGGTCGTCTGTATTTGCGTTTGTAAGATATTTGCCATTTGCTGCTTTTACGCCCCTGTTCCACGCAGAATAAATTCCCTCGCGGTTTTCTGTTTTTATGTAGGTTATGTTGGAATATTCAGAAATAAACTCTTTAACTATTGCATCTTCATTTTGCTGCGAACCTGAATTGATAATTACAATTTCAAGTAATCCTTTTTTATACAGAGTTTGCGAAGTTAAATCTTCGAGACAACCACGGATAAAAGCCTCGGAGTTGTAGGTGGAAACTACTGCAGATACTTTTACAGGATTTTTTTCAGTCACATTATTACCATTTATGAAAAAATCAAATAACTTTAATCTGTTTACTAGCCAATATTTGTGCCACCAAAACTAAGATAAAACTACATAATAATGGTATTTTTTTTGTCTGTCTGTAAAAAAATGTATAATATTAGCCAGAGGATTTCTGTGAAATAAGCATTGAAAGGTTTTCTGCAGCAATTTTGTTCCGCGGGTTTTTTTTCAGTATTTTTTCCAGAGTTTTAATTGCATTGGAATTATCTCCCTTAATTGAAAATAAAACTGCAAGATTATTTAATGCGTTTTCGTTGTCCGGGTTATTTTTCAGAAAATCAGCAAGCAATCCGCCGGCTTTTTCGTAATCTCTGTTTTCAATATACTTTTCAACTTGATTTTCAATTGATGAATAATTTGCGCCGTTTAAAGAAATTTCGGTGTTTTCATTCAAATCGGTTATAATATTTACTAATTCTTTTTCGAATTTATTAGCAAAGATTCTATCAAATTTTCTAATACTTTCTCCCTTAAAAACCCAATTCCAAAAATTGCGGGTTAAAAAATATTTATCTTCGTTGAAGATACCATTTTGCTGAAGAAGAAGAGAATTTAATAATATCTGGGGGAAAATCAGACTTTCTGCTAAAGCAAAAATTGAGTTATCGTTTTTATCGAATATATCTTCGTTTTTTTTCGATTTCCGGCTGATACTGAGTGCAGCTCCTATAAACGCATAACTTAAACGGTTTGAATTATATTGGTTAGCTATGAAATAAAATAATCCCGGTTCAACATAAAAATCTTCCTTTATTAGATAGCATAATTCAGATTTATGATTTTTTAAGTTTTTTAATATGTTTTCGGTAATTTCATTTTGAGTTGCACTTTTGTAAGTGGTTATAAAATTATCATATTTAGTAAATATTGGGTTATACTTTTCATTTATATCCCCGATTACGTTTATTTTTATTTTAATATAAATCTGTGAAATTATGCTTATCATTGTTTTTTCAAATAATTCTGCATTTCCTCCTGCAATAATAAAAACGGCTATCTCCGGCAGATTCTGCTTATTAATATCCTTAGAAAAAAAGTTTCGAATCCGTTCAGTGAGTTTCAAAGGGATTTCAAAATTATTCTGCTTAAAACAAGTTGAATTTAAGAAACACAAGTTCGAATAATTTATCAATTCTACTTTTAATTCGTTTGCATTATCATATTTAATTACAAGTCTTTCAGGATTATCAATCTTTTCAAATTTCCCGATTTTATACTTTTCTTGCTCAGCTTTAATAATATCTTCAGCCTCTGTTAAATATTCGCTTAATTGATCCAGCGATCTTTGCCCTTTTCTTACCCGGAAACAACCGATTAAACTATTAATTGTATATAGCTGAGCATATCTAAAAAATCTTATCCATAATTCCAAATCCCCGGCAAGCTTATATTTTTCTGAAACGGAACTTCCGCTTCTTTCCCATAAACTTCTTCGCCAAAAAGTTCCTTCCTGCTGGATAAAAGGTGACCAATAAAGTCCGCTTAACATTTTTTCCCGCGAATATACCGGAATAAAATTTACAGTATGCAAATCCCCTTTATCTTCGTTTGTACTGCTTGGGAGCCCTGTAATCCATTCCGCGTGCGGATTTTCCTTAAATGCCTCAGCTATTTTTTCAAAACTGCCGGGATGGTATTTGTCATCAGAATTTAACCACGCCATAATTTCACCGGAAGTTACAGCAAAACCTTTGTTTATAGCGTTGTACTGTCCTTCATCTTTTTCGCTTAACCAGTATTTTAAATACTTTTCATATTTTTTTATAATCTTTACGCTGTCGTCCGTCGATCCGCCGTCAATAATAACATATTCAAGATTCGGATAATTCTGGCTGAGAATGCTGTCAATAGTTTCTTCGAGGTATTTATCCTGATTATAATTCGGTGTAACAATAGAAATTTTAAGGGGATCATTTGTTTTGATGAGATTAACTTTTTTATTAACAGATTGCGATTTTCCCTGCAAAAGATTTAAATAAAGTTTTTTGTAATTTTCCGCCTGTTTATTAAGTCCAAATTTTTCCTGCACTTTTTTTATTACAGTTTCTTTTATCAAATTTGCATCAGCATTTAAGCACCATCGAATTCCTTCTGCCAGACTTTCTGGATTTATTTCCCGGGCAATATATCCGTCAACTTTATGCGTTATCATATCCGGTATTCCACCGATATCGAATCCTGCTACAGGAATTCCGCAAGCCATTGCCTCAATAACAACATTGGGCAAATTGTCTTCTAGTGAGGGTATTATAAAAACATCTGCCATGCTGTATAACATAGCAAGGACCTCTTCATCCTCAATCATTCCGAAATATTTCGTATCAAAATTCCCAATATTTTTGTTGTCCGGAAAAAAGTTACCGAAAATACCGAGAATAATTTTCTCATTATTTTTTTCAGTGTTTATTATATTCAATGCTTTTACTAAATATTCAAAACCTTTTCTTTTTGTTCCTGAAATTGCTCCGAATAGTATAACTTTTGCGTCTTCTGGAATTCCCAGATTTTGTCGTACAAGTTTTTTTGGATATGGGAAATATGTATTCAGCGGAAAACCATAAGGAATTACACTGACAGAAAATCTAGAAAACAAACTGCTTTTTTTTGCTTCATCTTTAAGCCAATTGCTTGGAGTAACAATCTTAATATTCAAGCCGCTGTATAAATCAGCTTTTTTTTGCCATATTTGCCGCGAAATGTCATTTTGATCTTTTGAACCGAGCTGCGGGCAAGCCCCGCATTTATCGATAAATTTATCGCATCCGCTTGTATAGTGGCAACCTCCGGTAAATGCATTCATATCGTGAAGTGTCCAGACCACTGTCTTATTTTTCAGCAAATTCTTTATTTTGGAATAATCCAGCATTCCGGCAACCCAATGGAGATTGATGATATTTGCCGATAATATTTCGTCAACCGCCGTTAAATCAACTTCCGAATCCAAAGTAGTAAAAATTTCATTTCCTACAGGTCTGCCGGAATATGAGTTCATATACAAAAACCATTCTCTCCATTTTCTATCCATTTTTGTCGAATGATATAAACCATCTTCTACAAGCGAATGCGTTTTTTCGAAATCATCCGGTATAGCCTTAACTTCAGGATCGTTTTTTGTTTTGTTTAGAACAATCATTTTTGAGTTGATTCCGATCTGATTTAACCCTTTATTCAATCGGTATGCAGCAATTCCTGCTCCGCCGTTATCCTGAGTGCAAATCTGTACTACTTTAAAATTCTGTTTACTTAATGATTGCTTACGATCCTCTCTTGGAAAAATATCATAAAAACTTTGGAATACTTTAAGAATATTTTGCGAGATTTCCGGTATATCGGGTAGCCTTTTCGGACTTTTATCGGCAAAAATTGTATTGAATTTTTCTGTTTTTCCGCAGTGAACTCCTGTTCCATCCATCCCAATATTATCAATATGCGATTTTGTGGGATATATATATAGTCCTTCATTTAAATAGACATTTAAAAGCCATTGCATCGTCCAAACGTCTTTTAAACTGCCATTTAAAAGATTGGTTAACATTACCGGAACATCATTTCCGCCAAGTGTTATATCTATTTTCTTTTCTAAAATCATACCTGCTAAAGCCGGCAAATCAGTAATTCGTTTTTTCCACTTTTCTTTCCAAGTTGCCCATCCCCAGCTTCCAATTCTTGGTGAAAAGTATAAATCGTAATTATATTCTTTTAATATATTGTCGGGTATAGGAACCGTATACCCGCTTATACCGAAAATTTTCTCATTTCCTCTATATTTGTCTAAGCATTTTATCATAAACTCCATAAAGTATTCCCGGGGAATACAATCATCTTCCAGTAGTATTATTTGGTTATATTTTTCAAATACAATATCTGTTGCCTTAACTATTGATTTTGCAAGTCCCTGATTTTCTTTTTGAATAATAATTTCAGCATCTATCCACTTTATTCCGGAAATTATTTTTCTTGTTTCTTCTACTGCAGCATAATTCTTATCTGTTTTTGGTGCATCCGAAAAAATATAGAGTTTGCTAATTTGCAGTTTTTCGAGAGCATTCAGAACTTTCTTTGTATGCTCTGGTCTGTTATATGTAATTAATGCTACAGGAACGTTATTCACAATTTTTCCCCAACTAATCGTATCTGATAATTATTTTGTTGTATTGCATATTCGTAGCATATCTGATGAAATTTTTCTTCCCCATATTTTTCAAAGATATTCATATAATCTGGCGGCCACATATGCTGAATAGCATCAACTTTATTTACTTTAAATCCGGCTTTTGCAAACAAATTTCCTAAAGTCATCGGATTCCAAGTATAAAGATGCTGATTTACATCTCCCGGCTGATATTCTTCTTTTGCATTTTGATGAGGAACAACAAAAATTATTCTTCCGCCTTTTTTTAGTACTTTATATAATCCTTCAAGTTCTTCAAGCGGATTTGATGTATGTTCTAAAGCATGGTTTGAAATTACAACATCAACCGTTCCGGCTGGAACTTCAGAAATAGATTTATATGTTTTAATTCCATTTTCTTCGGCAATTTTACAAGCTTCGGTATTTACTTCTACACCTAAACGTCTTTGGCAATTGAAATTTTTTAATAAATACCCGCCTCCGCAACCAAAATCCAGTACTACATCTTTATCATTTACAAATTCTGCGAATTTAAATCTATTTGTTAATCCTCCGAACTGTCCGATATTTTTCTGATACTCAAAATATTTTTTATTATAGTGAGTTGTTGTTCCCTTTTTCTTCCGTTTTTCGTATAATTTATTTATTGGGAACAAAGTAAGATATGCATAATATGCTTTTAATGTTTCGGCAGAATCATTGTCCAATGATGAATATGGCTTTTTGTAATGATAATCCAACCGATCATTTATCCAATGAATATATTTTGGATTAACCAGCTCTTTTAACAAATCAGCATTCAGCGGTTCAGGACAAATTGTTTTAATTGCCTGAAGGTTTAATGTATTTCTGTAATCGCAATTGAGATTCATTTCTTCAAGTAGCAATCCAGCTTTTTTAAAAAACACACGCTGCCAGTTACGATTTTTTCTTTTATCGGGATGTATTGTAAGCATACCTAATGCAATATCTTTATCTAAATACGGCGCAAAAACTTTATATCCGTATGCTTTGGGAACCCTTACCAAATATGAAATTAAAATTATTTTTAGGCGGATAGTTAAAAGTGTTTGTATTAACGGATGATTAATATATTCCTTATTTTCTTCCCAAAATTTTTCTCTTAAATTTTCTTTGTTTCTTAAGAGTGATTGATTGATATCGGCGTTTAATCCATGAGTATATCCAAGTAACTGCAGCTCATCAGGATTACGAATAAATTTTGTTTCCACATTTCCTGCCCACACGTCGCCAAAAATTCCACTTATAAAAGACATCGGTTCAGAAAATATCTGCTTAATTTTTTCGTAGAACTCAATATGATACATACCGTGTGAATGAGTTGAAGCTCCAAATATTTCAAACCAATTTTCGAAATATTTATGATAACCGCCCAATTCAATTTGTTTCCATTCAAAACCTAACATTTGAGATAGTTTTTTTGCAAAAATAACTTCGTTAGACAGACTTTGATTATCGGATAAGCCGTAAGTGAAAGCCGATGTTTTACTTTTATCATTAATTAACAAATTTATTAAGCGCGAATCGAAACCGCCGCTTGTTGGAACAAGAATTTTATTTCTTTGTTCATCAACAAATCTGTTTATTTTTTTATACAATAAATCAAGAACATCATCTTCGTGGGTTATCTTTTCTGTCCAGTCATCCGGCAAATCTTTAATTTTCTTTATTTCAAAAGTGCCATCGGTATATTGAATTAATTGTGAAGAATTTTCTAAAAATTTTATGTTCTTTATTGGAGTCTGAGTAAAGACAGAATACCCGAAATCAAGAAAATTATTAAAACCGTCAGGATCTATTTCTATTTCTTCCGAAACAACCAAATTATTTATATTTTTACTTGCTTCTCCGGTTATCGAATTATAGAAAACAGGTTCAGATGCTAACCAATCGGTTTCATATATTTTTCGTATTTTTTTTCCTGAATTTTTTATTTGAGATTCTTTAACATCCGAACTTTCAATATTTGCGTTTTTGCTGTTGTTATTCTTTTCTTTAATAATATCAATTATCAATGAGGTATATGTAATATTATAGTATTCATAAAACTTCTTATATTCTTCAGGAGTTGTATTGATTAGAAGTTCTCTCATGTCTTCGGATCTTTTAATACGTCCGTTATAATGTTCGCTGCATCTGGCGATAAATCCTTCACTTATAACATTATTCCAATCCTCTTTATGAAAACCTTTTGCATCCCACCATTCAAGGAGCTTTAATTTATATCCATCTAGAATAAAATCCCCGATATTATCAGATGAATAAAAGAATTTATGGTCTTCAGAACCTATATCAGCTCCGTTTTCCATGCAAAGATGCTTGTAAAATCTGGAGGGATGATTCGAGTCCGGAACAGCTAACCTGAAAAACCCGTTATCTGTAAGATATTCTTTTGCTGTGTTAAAAATTTCCTTTACCTGTTCAGGATTAATATGTTCTAATACATGCTCTCCCAAGATTGTTTTAATACTTGTTCTTTCGAAATATTCTTTCCATTGCTCTTTTTTTGTAATATCAAAATTTTTTTTATCGGTAGTTATCCAGCCAGGTTTGTGCAAGCCCGTTCCCACTTCAATTTTATATGGGGGAAGAACAAATTCGTATAGCGTGTAAACTGAATATACTTGCTTAAGCTCTTTAATTTGGTAAATAGGATAATTAAGATGCTGCCTTTCAGGCATAACATCATGGACCAAAATAATCCCGTTATACTTTTCTTCTTTCAACATTTTTATAATTTGCGGGCGAACTTGTCCGTCAACTAAAATAACATCATAATTATTCTTTCTTACAAGTTTTCTTACATTATCAATATAGCTTACAAATTCTTCGGTTTTTCCATAATCCATCCTGCTGGGATTTGTCCAAGTTTCATTTCCGTTTTCATCAAATGCACAACTTTCTGGCTCAAATAAATGAAGATTTACATTATCAACATCATTATTTTTTAACATTTCGGTAACTTCCAGAAACCATTTCTTTCTTGATTCAACACTATCAATTATTTCTGCAAACTGCGATGCCCAAATTGTACTGAAACCTGAACCAAGCTCCAAATAATTCTTGCTATTTTTAAGTATAGATTTAAGGTAGTCTCTTTCCTCTTTGGTCATTTGCATTTTTTCTTCTGCCCACGAAAAGTCTCTGTTTATATTGTCGACAGTCTTTAATGTTTTTTCTACAAACTGGTGCGAAGAATTTTGATTTTCTCCAATAAAATCCGATAAATATTCAATTATTGAATTTCTGTGGGCTTCGCATCTGAAATAATGCAAAATTAATGCAGCTTGCTCTTTGTCTGCCGGAGAAAATATTCCATATCTTTCATTAAACAAGGATTTTAATTCATTTTTAAAATCACTTTCGTAATTGCTCGAAATAATTCTATTCGATAGAATCTTAAATTCATTTGAAAGTGCAAGATTACTATCAATAGAGATAATGTTATTTCTAACTGAAAAAAATATTTCTTTTGTTGTTCTTTCTTCAAGGTTTAATTCAACCCCGATTGACCAATCAGTATTTCCATATTTTTTATCCCAACTATAGTTAAATGCAAAATTTCCAAGAGAATAAAAAATGCTTTTTCCAGAATACTGTTCACAACCTTGCACAATATGAGGATGCGAATTTATAATTAAATCTGCACCGTTTTCAACCCATTTTCTAAATTTATTGCGAATATATTTCGGCGGAATTTTTATTAACTCCATTCCCATATGCGAATAAATAATTACAAATTTTCCATTTCTTTTCCCTTCGCTAATTAAATTAAGCAATATGTCTTCAAAGTCTGTTGTAGAAATCCCCGGCTTATTTTTATCAGCTCCGCCAAATTCGTGCTCGGCAATATTAAAAATAAGTATATCATCTAATTCTAAAGGCAATAAAGCTTCATTTATGTTTTTTCCTGAACCAATAGAAATGACTTTATTCATTTTAAGAATATTTATCGTTTCAAGCAATCCGTCAGTTCCAAAATCCATTGAATGATTATTGGCAAGAGCTGCAATATCAAAGAATTGAGAATATTTAGTGAAACATTTTTCATTTAAGGATAATGTTGAACCAGCCTTTACAGCCTTTAATCTATTTTTTGCAAAGGCTCCTTCAAGATTGCACAGCACAATATCCTGGGTTTTTAAATACCCTTCCAAAGCAGTATCAAATATAAAGTCGCTGTTTGGAACAAAATCGCCAAGAAATAAGATACTTTTTATATTTTCTTTTTTCTGAATGAATTTTCTTCTTTCATTTCTTCTTTTTTCGCGAGGTTCTTCAGTTTCTGAAATACCTAATAATTTTTTTTCGTTTAAGTAATCTAAATTACCCAAAGCTATTTCATTATTAGAATCGGTTTCAATAATCTCTAAAAGGATTTTTTTTGCAGTATTATAATTGCCCAATAATATTTCCGCCAATGCCAAATCGTTTTTTGCATCACTATTGTTCTCATTCAAATCTGTTAAAATACTATTTAGAATCTTTTTTGCATCTTCAATTTTATTTTCTTCAATTAGTTTTATGGATTCGTTAAGAAGATTTTTAGCTTCGGATGAGGTTTTCTTCATTTTCTTTTTCGCAATATTTTAGATTTTGTTTTTTATCAAAATAAGTAAGCTATTGCGATAATCATACCAGATATATTAACAATAAATAAATCCAGAATATGAATTATTAAGTACTATCAAATTTATTATGAGAAAAATATTAAATATTCCAGGAGAGTTATATTCTTATTCACTTGGCTATTATTAGCCAGCCTATTAAGTTTTATTAAAGGTTAAACACTCTCAAGCATACCAACTAAATCAGAAGAAAGTTTTTTTATTTCATCTTCAGCTAATTGTTTCATTGCTGTTTCCTGGGTGGCTCTTTCATTTTTCAGCTTGCTTATTCTTTCATTTATATCGCGAACCGACTCTTTTTGTTTGTTCATATAATATTCAATTTTAGCTTTTGTATCTTTTCTTACCTGTTCAATCTGTTTTTCTTTATAATTGTTGTAAAGTGATATGCTTTTAAGCAATCTTTGCTTTTCGGTAGCTTTTTCCCAGCCGGCGCTTGCTGCAGAAAAAAATGAGAATATAAGACCTATAACAAAAGTGCCGCTGCCCCAGCGTATCCCAATCGCAAATACATCAGTCATCATTCCCATATAGTTCGAGTCGATTTCCTTTGCCTGCCAAAAACCGCCCGTAAAACCGAATACAATAAACACTACAATAGATATTAAAACTGCATAAAACAGAGAATTGCTGAATGATGTTGCCGGACTGAATTTTTCGTTGTTTTCTATATTTTCTATCTGCTTTTCGATATTTGTTATTGTGTATTCTGTCTGACTTTCAATCGCCTTGATTACATCGTTCATTCCTCTTTCGTAACTCGATTTTATTTCATTAAGCGAACCGTCGGTACCGTTCATTTTGCTGTTTAATTCCGCTATTTCGTGTTCATACAGACTTAATTCCACATTTATTTTATCGTAATGTTTCTTTTTTATATTTTCAATTATATTGTTTATTATTTCCTGAACACGGCTTAACAAATACGTGCCCATTACCATTGTAATTACATTAGGGTTATTACTGAATTGGTTGGACATATTTATTACAAATTCAATCTGCTTTTTAATATTTTGATTAATGTATTCCTGATAACTGCCTGTTATGATGCTGTTAATCATCGAATTTATTCTTCCAAGAGGGTAACCGTTTTGAACAAAGTGAGAATCTATAAGAGCATCAATATCTTCACAAAGATTTGCAAACTCAAGTTCGGCAAGAACATTATAAGTAAATGCCGAATTTAAAAAGTAATTAAATAACGGAATGCTTTTATTTTCTATTGCATATTGAATACGCTGCTTATCGAAGGCTACAACATCATCCAAAATGCTAACTGCTCCCGAATAATCGCCCAGCTTATTGGCAATTAACCCGGCATATATTACTGCAGTCATTCCTCCGGTTTTATTGCTTTGCGATTCGCCAAACTTGCTTAATGCCTGATCGTATTGCCCTAATCTTAAATAAATAATTCCTTGAAAAAGGTTTATCAAATAAATAAACATCCCGCGCTGACGGTCGTTAAATGCTGTTACTTCTAATATTTGTCTGCTTCTATCAAAATCAGCCTGCGATTTGTCCAAATCGGAAACAGAGGGTTCAAGCGCGCGGATTATTCCTGATAGAATATAGTTTATGAAATTTGTGTTATTAATACTTCTTTCAACAAGATTTATTGCTGATAAGGCAAAATATTGTTTTTCCTTTGGTGATTTCTGAATAGCCCATTTTGTATAAAAGTTTTTTACCTCGCGATAGTTATTATCGAAAATAAAATTTTTATTGCCTGTATTTTTAATAAGCGTTTCAACAAGAAGCAGTAAAGGTGATTCGTTTATCCAATAATACTCAGCCTGTTTGTAGTGAACGAATATTTCATTATACTCAAGCGGAATTATTGAAAGATTATATTTGGAGTTTTCGCGCGCAAAATCGGAAAAACTCTTTTCGTATTTAACCGCATCCTGAAATTTTGAACGCGCAAGATTCTTGAATTTTGTAATCTGAATTGCCGAACCCGCCTGCTGCACAGGTTCAAAGTCCTTCAAAGCTATATCGCTATCGTAATTTTCCATTTCCTTCGTCCATGAAAGTATTTTAATCCTTAGTGAAATAATCGTATATTAAACCGTAAAGTTTAAAAATACTGTGTACCAAAAAATCCCGCCTTTTTAATTGGCAGACAGAATAAAAAAATAAGCTTTTTTTCAAGTTGAATTTGCAGTAAAATACAACTTCATTTGAATTTATAATTTTCAGGAATATTGATGAATATAGAACTAATTATTGCAAAGGAACTTTCGGTAAAGGAAAATCAGGTAAAGGAAGTTGTTAAACTTTTTAACGAAGGCGCTACTATACCTTTTATTGCACGATACCGCAAAGAACGTACGGAAGGACTTGATGAAGATCAGCTGCGGATTATTGAGGACAGATTAAACTATCTCCGTCTGCTTGAAGAAAGGAAAATTACGGTTTTAAAAAGCATAGAAGAACAAGGAAAGCTTACGGATGAACTGAAAGAAAAAATCCTGTCAGCAATAAAACTTCAGGAAGTTGAGGATTTATATCTGCCGTATAAACCAAAAAGAAAAACAAAGGGAACAGTTGCAAAGGCAAAAGGACTGGAACCTTTGGCATTATTCATACTTAATAATCCGAAATTCAGCGGTATTTTAAATGAAAAGGCTGCTGAGTTTATAAATCCCGAAAAGGATGTAAAAACTGCAGAAGAAGCAATTAACGGAGCAAAAGATATTATTGCCGAAATGATAAGCGAAAGCGCCGAAGTACGGCAGGAAACGCGCCAATTTTTACTTGAGTTTTCGCAGGTTGTTTCCGAAAAAAACAGCCCGTCAAAAAGTGAAATAGCGCCAAATAAAAAAGACGTTTATGAAGTATATCACAATTTTAAAGCTGAAATTCTTAAGATAAAACCTTACCAGATTTTAGCAATTAACCGCGGTGAAAACGATAAATTCCTTAAAGTTTTTCTTTCGTACGATAAACCGGAAATTCTTGATATTATTTATAACACGTTTTTCGAATATGATGAGTCGGTTTTTGATGAAATTTTAACAGAAACTGTTAAGGATTCATTCGACCGTCTGATATACCCGTCTATCGAAAGAGAAGTCCGTAATTATTTAACAGAAAAAGCTGATTTGCACGCTGTAAGCATCTTTTCATCAAACTTACGGCAGCTTTTGCTTCAGCCGCCTATTAGCGGTAAAATTATTATGGGAATTGACCCTGGTTTCGTAAGCGGGTGCAAAATTGCAATTATCGATACAACAGGTAAATATATCGAAGGAACAACAATTTACCCTCATCCTCCGCAAAACCGGAAAGCTGATGCCGAAAAAATAATTTTGAATCTTATAAAAAAATACGAGGTTCAGCTTATCGCCATAGGAAACGGAACAGCAAGCCGCGAAACGGAATTTCTTGCAGCCGAGATAATCAATAAAAACGGTTTGGAATGCAATTATCTGATTGTAAGTGAAGCAGGGGCATCGGTTTACTCGGCATCCGAAGTGGCAAAACAGGAATTTCCGGATCTCGAAGCCAGTCAGCGCGGAAATATATCAATAGCCCGCAGGGTTCTCGATCCTTTGGCGGAACTTGTAAAAATTGATCCGAAATCGATTGGTGTGGGATTGTATCAGCATGATGTCGATCAAAAACTGCTCGGTAAAAATCTCGATGATGTTGTTATCAGCTGTGTGAATTATGTCGGCGTTGATATTAATACAGCATCAGCTTCGCTTCTTACTTATGTTTCCGGATTAAACAAACGCATTGCAAACTCAATCGTCCGACACCGCGAACGAGAAGGAAAATTCTCTGACAGAAAGCAGTTGCTAAAAGTTACAGGACTTGGAGAAAAGGCATACGAGCAATGCGTGGGCTTTTTAAAAATTCCGGACGGAAAAAATCCTCTTGATAACACTTTTATCCACCCCGAATCCTACGAACCGACTGAGAAGCTATTGAAAATATGCAACATAAGTTTTACAGATGCTGCAAAATCGGGTGATTTAGTTTCGATGTATGTTAACAGTCAAGGGAAATTAAAAATTGCAGATGAAATTGGAGTTGGTGTTCCAACCCTTGAAGATATTTTAGAAAACTTAAAAAAACCAGGACGCGATCCGCGCGAAGAAATGCCAAAACCAATTTTAAGGAGCAATGTTCTTAAAATGGAAAACCTTGAGCCGGGAATGAGATTAATGGGAACTGTTAGGAATGTTGTGGATTTTGGAGCTTTTGTGGATATAGGTGTAAAGCAGGACGGACTTGTTCATATCTCGCAAATGGCAAATAAATTTGTTAAAAACCCTCTCGAAATTCTAAACGTTGGTGATATTATTGAAGTTACAATTAAATCAATTGATATAAACAAAGGCAGAATAGCTTTGAGCCTTGTAGAATAATCTTTTATTATTTGATACTTTTTCTGCGGATTGTAAATAATCAGCAGGCATTTATAACAATTCATTATTTATTTTATTATTTTTGCATCTTAAAGTTTTATTTTTATATTTTACATTTTACTAAAATAGTTTTGCGGAAAAATCAAATATGAAAGTTTTAAATAGCATTAATAATGCAATAGACAAAAAAGGTGCTTGCTATTTAGTACTGATTGATCCCGATAAGATATCAGGAGAAAAACTTGGTGAGTTTGCCGCATATTGCAGCAATTCAGGTGTTGACGGTTTTTTGATTGGTGGAAGTTTAATGATTAACGGAGACCTTTCAAGAAGTATTGATATAATAAAACAAAACAGTAACCTCCCTACAATAATTTTTCCCGGAAGTGTGAGCCAGGTTACCCCTAATGCCGATGCTTTATTGTTTATTTCGCTTGTGAGTGGAAGAAATGCTGAACAATTAATTGGGCACCATGTTATGGCTGCACCTATAATTAAAAAATATAATATCGAACCTATTTCTACCGGATACATTTTAATAGAATCCGGTAAATCAACAACCGTGGAGTATATAAGCTCAAGCAAGCCGATTCCGAGACATAAACCTGAAATAGCAGCAGCAACTGCCTTGGCAGCAGAATATATCGGTATGAAAATGATTTAT
>Ga0123335_1006129_pt1 | contig 14194 bp, 8 predicted proteins | sample BiotimSIPDNA_2_FD_89707 | JGI IMG/M metagenome (GOLD analysis project Ga0123335, IMG submission 89707) | Anaerobic biogas reactor microbial communites from Washington, USA - Biogas_R2 time_0 SIP DNA | ecosystem: Engineered > Bioreactor > Anaerobic > Unclassified | place: Washington, USA... | reverse complement strand
GCTTCTGCGCCGAGCAGTCTCCTTGCTCTTATCGGCTTCGTCGCCCTGTGCCCGCTCCTTGCCGTGGCGCAGGTGGTACGGCAGGATGAAGCCGGGGTGGCGGCGGTCGAGCGGGCCAACGAAACGTTGGCGGCGGCGCACGCGTTTGAGAATCTCGAAGCCGGGGAAGGCGACTGGCGGGTAGAGAACGGCGCGCTGGTGCAGGCGGACGCATCGGCGCCGTATGCGCGGACGTTCATTCAGGGGCCGCGCTGGGTGGATTGCGTCATCAAGGCGAAGGTGCGGGTGGATAACGTACGGGCAGACGCAGCGTCGCCGGGTGCGCGGCTGATCGTGCGCGGCGACGAAACAACGGACACGTTCATCACCGTGGGTCTATGGGCAGGCAGCCGCGAAGTGCGCATCGAACGATCGCGCGGACTGGCCTTCGAGACCATGAAGCGCGACCATTTCGGCACTCCGGCGGTCGCGCCGTTTCCGGTGGAACGGGGCACGACGTACGCAATGACCGTCGTCACCGACCACGGGACGATCTACTGCTACATCGACGGCGCGTTTGTGGTGCTGGCGCAGGAGGAGGATTTCACCATTCAGCCGGCCGGGCGCGTGGGGTTCTTTACGAACGCGGCCGCCGGTACGTTCAGCGACGTGTCCGTCACAGGGATCAAGGGCGTGACGTCGTCGCCCGTCTCGCCGTATGCGGGAAATCCGGTGAACCTGACGATCTATTCGCCCGCGGTGATCAAGGACGACCGGTTCCGGATGTGGGATTCGCTGCTGGGCCGGTATTGCGAGTCGGAAGACGGAATAGCGTGGACCTGGCCGGCGGGCACGGAATCCGTCGTCAACCAGGGGAACACGGGCGATTGGCCGGGCGGCAACCAGTGCGGCGATCCCGACGTGCTGAAATGGGATGGCCAGTACTGGATTACGTTCTGGTCGACGTGCAACCGGCGCAACGGGGCCTTCGACGGCATGGGACTGAAACGTTCGCCGGATGGCATTCACTGGACCGCCGAACCGGCGAATCCGGTCTTTTACATGGGGCCTCTTGGCGACTGGGACGAGATGGTCGTGGGCGATCACGCCCTGATCCGCGACGGCGACCGCTTCAAGCTGTGGCACGTCGGCATCACCTGCGGGCAGCGGGGCTACCGGAACGAATTCGGGTATGCCGAAAGCCCCGACGGTATCCATTGGCGCAAGTGCCGCCTCAATCCGGTTCTGACTCAGGGCGCACCGGGTACGTGGGACGGCGGGTGGATCTACGCGGCGGGCGTCGTGAAGGTTGATGACGAGCAGTCCGATACGCACGTGTATGCGGGAAAGCGCGGCGCGAGCTATCACCTCTTTTACACCGGCCAACCCAGCAACAACGAACTCATCCCCGGCGTGAAGCGCATCGGGTATGCGTTCTCCCTCGACGGCATTCATTGGGTCAAGTGGAATGACCCTGACACGGCCGAGCCGTTTCACGACAGCGATCCGGTGGTGACGTGGCCGGATTATGGGCAGAAGGGTCACACGGGCATCGGCGCGAGCACGGCCCTGCTCGTTGGCGATGAGGTGCGCATCTACTACTCGATGTACGAGGAGCGGGCGGATAGGCGGTGGTCCCTTGAAGGACCCGTCGGCACGGGGTTCGCCACGGTGAAGGTGGACACGTTGCGGCGGATCGTCGCCGACGCGAAAACGAAGGGGTTGCTGCAATGCGCGAGCCGTGAAGAGATCGACGCCGTACTCGACGAGCCGTTGCCGCAATCGATGTGGGATGATCTGCAGGGCCGCGTGTTGGCGGCAGTACAGGGAAAACAGTCGGGCGACGCCGAGGGCGCGAAGGCGGCGCTGGCCGGCATCGCGGGTACGCGCGCCAGGTTTGCGAAGGCGCTCGAACGCTACTACGCGAGCGCTTTTGCACCGCTGAAGCAGATCGTGGATGCGCTGGAGGCCGGCCCCGGCGTAACTGAGAAGCTGCTGTGGAGTCTTCCGCCGGAACGCGCGGGGAACGTTGCGTCGCCGGTCGAATTCGCTGATTTGAACCTCGAGACCGGCAACAATCCCGTCATGATTGAGATGGAGGCGCAGTGCGACCGTTTCGCCGTCGCGCGTGTGGCATGGGCGACGGGCGGGGAGTACCGGCCCGGCCAGGAAATGGAGTTCGTCGCCGGTTACCCGGCGACGGAGACCCCGACCTATCGCGTTACGTTCACCACCGGCATCCTGCCCATCACCGCGCTGCGTCTGCAGTTCCCCGCGGGAGCCACCGTCGCGCTGAAACAGGTCCGCATCCGCCAATTCCGCCTCTCGCCGGCAACGACGGAAAAACCATAGCGCACGCGTCAATTCCCGTGCGACGCGCCAGTGCCCATCCACGATGATCCCGCCGGGTGGGTTTGTCCGCCCCGGTGTTCATATCCACTTGCACGAGAATTCCCAATCCTGTAGTGCCCCAGTCAAATGATGCGCGTTTCGCTGCGGGTGTTGGGGCGTCGGAAGAAGATTGGCATACGCGCCCTCCGCGGGCTAAGATAGTCTTTCCGACTGGCCCGTGGAGACATGCAAGGAATCAGAGAGGAAGGTCGCGATGAATGCACGAACGTTGTTTTGGGGTGTGGTGGCGGTGTGCTGCGCGGCGGCGCCGGTTCTGGCCGAGCCGGCGCCCGAGGCGAGCGGGGACCCGTTCATGGGCGAATATGAGGGCGTCTATCATTGGGTGGGCCGTCCCGACATTCCAGCGAAAGGCCTGCTCGTTGCCGAGGGTCCGGGCCTGTACCGCATGATGGCGCAATGCCAGACCGAAGGCGGCCAGATCAATCAGGTGGAACTGCACGGGCAGCTTGTGGGCCCGCGTGTCATCTTCCACGGCTACACGGGCTCGGGGCAGTGGGATGCCGAGGCTGCGCAGGACACCCTGAACGTCAAGGGGGCGTATAAGACCTCGTTCGAGCTCAAGAAGGTGGATCGCCGTTCCCCGACCGAGGGCCAGGCGCCTCCAGAAGGCGCCGTGGTACTCCTTCCGTATGAGCCGGGCAAAGCCCCGGATTTGAGCGCCTGGACCAATGCCAATTGGAAGGCCTACGACGACGGGAGCATGGGGGTCCAGCCCGGTTCCGGTCCGAACACGACCAAGGACAAAATCGGCGACTGCCAGCTTCACCTGGAATTCTATCTGCCCCTGATGGCGGGCGCCTTTGGCCAGGGACGGAGCAACAGCGGCGTGTACGTGCAGAACCGATACGAGATCCAGTTGCTCGATTCCTTCGGTGTATTGCCTCAAACGGCGGGCGATTGCGGCGGCTTGTACGACATCTCCACGCCGCTGGTGAACGCGTCGCTTCCGCCTGAGCGCTGGCAGACGTACGACATCGAGTTCCGCGCCGCCCGTCTCAACGAGGACGGTTCCCAGAAGGAGCCGGCCAGACTCACGGTGCGCCACAACGGCATTGTCATTCAGGAGAATGTGGCGCTTGCCGGACCCACACCCGGCGGAACCGCGGGTCCCGGGGCCCCCGAAGACATCCTGCACCTGCAGGATCATGGAAACCAGGTGCGGTTCCGGAACATCTGGTATGTGCCGTTGAACGATTGACCGGCTGGCGGGAAAGTACAGTCCAGCTGACGAGAAAAATGCCGCACCCGATCAGGCGGCCCGCTGCTTGCGCGCGATTCCAGTCTTGGCGTGGGGCCGCGTCTCAACCGGCGCCAGCGGCCGGGTGCCCCCGCATTGCGGGCATTGTCCGAACAGGAGCTCGGGGATCTCGGGCCATGTGCATCTGCCGAGTCGTTGCGCGCAATGGAAACAGAGAGGAGAAGTTCCCGCCGGTAGTTCTTCCAAGTCCAGGTCTTCCATAGTCGTTCTCCGTGCGGGCGGGGCCTCGTGTCGTGGCGCCTGGATGGTCAGGGTGCTTTGCGTGCGGTAAGTAACGGGAGGGGCAGATGGGCGCCCCTCCTCGATGGTTTTCGATTTTGTTGTGCGGCCGGTCCGCAGGCGCGGTTCGTCTGCGGACGCCATCACGCTACTACTTGCATCCCCGTTTCTTGGCCGCGGGCTTCTTCGCGGCGGTCTTCTTCTTCGCAACGGCCTTCTTCTTCGGTGCCACCTTCTTCTTTGCTGCTGGCATCTTCCTTCTCCTTGTTAGGTCCTCACTGTGACAACCCTACACCGCATAGTGTAGCACAGAGTATTAAAAAGCACAATATGTTGTATTCTGAGGTTTTCGGGGAAAACGAGGGGCAGGCGCACGCCCATTTCGTCAGGTACCCGGGCGGAACGGCCGCCCGGGTCTTACCTCCCGGAATGGCGGCGGACGGCGGTGGTTGCGTCGCGGCGGCGCTTGTCCGGCGACTCGGATGGCGCCGGTCTCATGGAAAACACCAGCGTGGCCGCCCTATACTCGCGTGAGCAGGCGCGATACGCACGCCGTCGGGCAGGCGTGGGGGATCCGGATCGCGCGAGTTGATCGACGCTTCCGTTCATGGAGATGTTTAATATGACAGCAATGGGACGGCGCGCTTTCATTACCTCGTGTGGCATTGCCGTGGGCGGCCTGTCGTCGCGGCGGCAGATATTCGCCGCGCAGACGGCCGCGAGCCCGTCCGCGGGGCGCGCGACGCCGCTGGCCGGCACTTCCCGGCCGAATATCCTGCTCATCATGACGGACCAGCAGCGCGGTGACTGTCTCGGCATTGACGGGCATCCCGTTCTGTTGACGCCGACCCTCGACCGCATCGCCGGGCAGGGCGTGCGGTTTACGCGCGCGTATACGACGTGCCCGTCCTGCATCGCCGCCCGGCGGTCGCTGCTGTCAGGCCAGTTTCCCGCCACCCACGGCATGGTGGGGTACCGCGACGGTGTCGAGTGGGACGCGCCGCCCACGTTGCCGCAGGTCCTGAAGGAGCATGGGTATCAGACGTGGCTGGTGGGACGGAACATGCATCAGTATCCGCCGCGCAAACGTTACGGATACGAGCACATGGTCATCAACGGGCGCGAGGAGGGCGATTACGAAGAGTGGCTGGGGCGCGTCGAGCCCGAGGGAAGCGGGGGCTACTACGGCACCGGGGTCATGCACAACGATTGGACCGCGCGGCCCTGGCACATGCCCGAGGCGTTTCATCAAACCAACTGGACCGTCAACGAGGCGCTGGAGTTTCTGCGCAAACGCGATCCTTCGTGTCCGTTTTTCTTGACCGTCTCGTTCCTGGCGCCGCATCCTCCGCTGGTTCCCCCGGCGCCGTATATGGAACGCTATCTGCGCACGGAGCTGCCGGAGCCGGTGATCGGCGACTGGGCCGAACCGCCCGAAAACGACGGGCTCGGCATGGGACAGAGCGCCTCCCGCGTCCATCTTCAGGGCGATGCGCTCCGGTCCGCGCGCGCCGCGTACTACGGCCTGATCAACCACATCGACGACCAGCTCAACCGCCTGCTGAACCCCGTGACCGGCGTGACGGACGACAATACCCTTATCGTGTTCACCAGCGATCACGGCGAGATGCTCGGCGACCACTACGTGTGGCGCAAGTCGGTTCCCTACGAGTCATCGGCCCGCATCCCGTTGCTGATCCGTCCGCCGGCGCGCATGGGGCTCGCGCCCGGCGCCGTTGTCGAGCAGGCGGTTTGTCTGGAGGACATCATGCCCACCATCCTGTCCCTGGCCGGCATCGCCCCGCCGGAGACCGTCGAAGGCGTGGATCTGTCGCCGCTCATGCGTGGCGAACCCGACGGCACGCGGCCGTATCTCCACATCGAACACGCCCCCCTGCACCACACCCTTACCGACGGCAGGGAAAAGTACATCTGGTTCGTCGCGGATGGGGGAGAGCAGTACTTCCGATTGACGGAAGACCCCCATGAGCTTCGCGATCTTGCCGGAAAACCCCAACACGCGGAGCGTGTGGCGCATTGGCGCCGTCTGCTGGTCAGCGAGCTCGCCGGCCGGCCGGAAGGCTTCTCTGATGGGCGTGCGCTGATTCCCGGAGTCGAGTATGCGCCCGTGGTTCCCAAGACCTGAATGCGGAGGTTTCACCGAAAGGCGCGTATGGGTGCGTTCAGCCGTTTGACAGTGGCGATCCTGGCGGGCTGCGTCGCCGCGGCCGCACCCGGCGACGACTGGCCCCAGTTCCGGGGCGTGAACCGCGACGCCAGGTCGCCCGAGACGGGCTTGCTCCAACAGTGGCCCGAAGAGGGCCTCCAGCCGCTGTGGGTGCTCGAAGGGCTCGGCAGAGGCTACGCGTCTGTCTCGGTCGCTGGCGAAAGGCTGTTTACGACCGGCATGACCGGCGAAGCCAATGAGGGCGTGCTCTCCGCCATCGACCTGTCGGGAAACATGACGTGGCAGACTCGCTACGGCCCCGAGTGGAGCAAAATGCATCCGGGCTCCCGGAACGCGCCCACCGTTGACGGAGACCGGCTTTACCAACTCAGCGGCGTGGGACGGCTCGTGTGCCTGGACGCCGCTGCGGGGCAGCTCCTGTGGGCGCGCGACCTTCCGGGGGAATTCTCGGGCGAGGCGCCCATGTGCGGCTTCGCCGAAGCGCCGCTGGTATACGGCAACGCGGTGATATGCACGCCGGGCGGCAGGGACGCGGCGCTTGCCGCGCTGGACAAGACCACCGGCGAGACACTCTGGACCACCACCGGTTTCAGCGATCAATCCGCCTATTGCAGCCCCATCCTGATCACGCGCGGCGGGCTCCGGCTCGTGGTGACCATCACGGCGCGCCATGTCGTGGGCGTTGAGGCCGACACGGGCAGGCTGCTCTGGAAACACCCCTTCGACACTGACGCGGAAGATCCCAACCATTGCGTGACGCCCGTCTACCACGACGGCATGCTGTACGTCACGAGCGGACACCGCGAGGGCGGGCAGATGCTCGAACTCGCCCCCGACGGTCTGCAGGTCGCGTTGCGCTGGGAGGATGCCCGGCTCAATACCGTTCATGGCGGGCTGGTGCTTGTTGACGGGCACATTTACGGGTCGAACGCCCGGGGCAAGTGGGTCTGTCTTGAGCTGAAAACCGGACTGGTGCGCTATGAAAGCACCGGCGTCGGCATGGGCTCGATTGCGTACGCCGACGGGATGCTCTACTGCTATGGCGACAAAGGCGCGCTGGCGCTTGTCCGGGCCACGCCGGCCGCGTACGAAATCGTCAGCCGATTCAAAATCACCCAGGGCCAGGGCCCCGACTGGGCCCATCCCGTCATCGCCGCGCGACGCCTCTATATCCGCCACGGCGAGTTCCTCATGGCCTACGACATCCGCAGCCGGTGAATATGCACTCATGCGCGGCGCTCGCGGTGATGATACAGGTCCCGGCCCGGGCCGTGGCAGCAACGCCGCCCGGTGTGGACGTCTTTACGAACGGTGCTGCTCAGATTCATTCAATAAGATGTCCAAATTCAGCAAGACAAGACCGGATGCGCCGGAGCACAATACCCGCTGGAATGACAGGCAGTCCCGGGTCTGGCGACTGTCAGGCGAACCGTGTTTGAGAGGATTTCCCCATGAACCTGTACGTGCACCCAATGCTGCTGTTGTTCGCCATCACCGGCGTGGCCGGGGGAAGCGCCGCCGCGCAAGACGTCTATACGCTCGAGACGGACAGCTTCAGCCTCGGCATTGCGGCAAACGGCGCCGTGGCAACGCTCATTGACAGGACCTCGGGGCACGACTACTGCGACCAAACCGCGGGCGCCGCGTTCGCTTCAATTCGAATCGGTGAGAATGTGGTGCGGGCCACGGCAGCGAGATACAGTGAAGGTCGACTGGAAATCGCGTTTGACGACGCAGCTGGAACGGCCGTCTTTCAGGTGGTTCCGGAACATCGCCGTTTGGTTTTCGAGGTCGTTTCGATTTCGCCTGAGACCGTGGAAGAACTCGTTTTCGCGCCGATCCCGCTTACCCTCAAGGGTGACATCCAGGAACCCTTTGGCGTCAGCCCACTGGCGCTGAATCTCCTGACCAACTGCCAGCAGATTCCGGGCTTTTCCTCCGGCCTCACCGGCTTCACCGCCTGCAAACGCTTCGGAATTGTTGGGGCCAGAGGCGCGGTGGTGGCCTGTCCCGCCCAGGAATTGCGCGACGCGCTCAAGGACGCCGTCCTGAGCGCCCCCGAGCTGCCCCATTCTGCCCTCGGCGGGCCATGGGCCCTGGACGGCGAGATGAACCACGGTTCCTACCTTATCGCCATGGAAAGCGTGACGGAGGAGAATGTCGCCCAGTGGATCAGCGTGGCACAAAGCCTCGGCGCCACGCAAGTGGATCTGCACGGCGGACGCGCCTTTCGATGGGGAGACTATGAGGTCAACCGGGAGATCTATCCCGGCGGCCGCGACAGCCTGAAACGGGTGGTGGATGCCATCCACGAGGCCGGACTGGCCGCCGGCCTGCACACCTACGCTTTCTTCATCGCCAAGGATACCCCCTGGGTGAGCCCCGTGCCGGACCCGCGTCTGGATTCCCGTGCCGTGTTCAATCTCGCGGCGGACCTGCCGGAAGACGAGACCACGATCACCGTCGAGGAAAGCACGGCAGGCATATCTCCCATCACGGGGTTTCAGGTACGCAATAGCGCTACCCTCTGGATTGACGACGAACTGATAGTCTTCGGCGCTGTCGAAACGGAGCCGCCGTATGGATTCAGGGGCTGTGTCCGGGGCGCACATGGCACCCGGCCCGACCGCCACGCCAAAGGCGCCGAGGTGCGTCAGCTCAAAGAGTGTTTCGGGCTGTTTGTCCCCCGGGGGGATTCCACGCTCTTTACCGACGTGGCCCAATGCACAGCGGATCTCTACAACGGCTGCGGCTTCGACATGCTCTATCTCGACGCGCTGGACGGCTCCGATATCGTGGAGGGAGGACTGCACGCCTGGCACTATTCCTCCAAGTTCGTGTACGAATTGTTTCGCCGCCTCCACAAGCCACCCGTCCTGGAAATGAGCACCTTCTCCCATCATTTGTGGTGCGTGCGTTCCAGGATGGGGGCGTGGGACTGCCCGATGCGCGGCGCGAAGCACTTCGTGGATTTTCATGTGCTGAGCAACCGGCAGTGGGCCGCGGCGTTTCTGCCCACGCATTTGGGCTGGTGGGGCGTTTTTGAATGGAACGGGATCCAGCCAGAGCGATCGTTTCCCGACGATTTTGAATACGTCTGCGCCAAGGCCCTTGCCACGAACAGCAGCTTGTCCTACATTGTGGGCTTTGTTCCCGAGACGCTCGAACGGGAGAACGCCCGGCGTTTCGCGGCCATCGCCAAACGCTACGAGGAACTCCGCCGGGCCGGCGCCATACCGGAGTCCATCAAGACGCGGCTGGCGAAATTGCGTGCGGAATTCTCCCTGGACCAGCGCGATGACGGCCAGTGGCAGTTCCGTCCGGCAGCCTATTCCAGGCAACAGGTCTCCCGGAATACCGAGCCGTTCGTATTCACCAATCCGCATGGCGCTCAGCCTCTGAAAATACGCATTGAGGCGTTGCTTAACGCGGATGCCTACGATTCCCCCAATAGCGAAGTCCTGGCAGACATGGTGCACGCGAGCGAATTCGGCGGGGCCGAGACGCAACCAGGCGTCACGGCGGCCCTTGAAGCCGTGCCGGGCACTCCGGGCGTCGTGCTTACGGCGCGGAATACCGATGTGGACAGCGGCCGCGCGTGGGCGGTCTTCCGCAAGGACTTTGCCGCGCCGGTCAATCTCGCGGGTAAGGGCCTGGGATTGTGGGTCGACGGGGACGGACAGGGCGAGGTGCTCAATGTGCAGGTGCGCTCACCCCAACATCTCGCGGGAGGACTCGCCGATCACTATATCCCCATCGATTTCATCGGAAGGCGGTATGTTGAACTGATCGAGCCCGAATCCGCGAACCTGACGGCCTACGAGTGGGCCCATACCCACCGCTGGACGGAGTGGCAGAACAAATCCGGCGCCCATGCCCCTTTGCTTTATCCCATGTATCACATTTGGGTGGACTATGCACAGATTGAAACGCTTACGCTGGGCGTCAACAATGTGCCTCGAGGAACGTCAATCCGGCTCGGCGTCGAACCCATCAAAGCCCTTCCTCTCCGCACCACGAAACTGCTGAATCCGGCAATCACGATCGGGGGCAGCCGGCTTATGTTTCCCGTGGCGCTCGAGAGCGGCTGCTACATCGAGTTCGTCGCACGCGACAACTGCAAGGTCTATGACGCCCACGGCGAGCGAATCGCCGAGCTCGTGCCAGAAGGCAACATCCCGGCGCTGCAGGAAGGGGAAAACCGCTGCCTGTTTGAGCATGCCGGCGAACCTGCCCGTGCACAGATCACCTTCATGACCCATGACGAGCCGCTCTGTCCCTGAAACAGAGGCAAGATACCTCGGAGCACACTCAATGCACGGCTGCTCCCGGGTAGATGGGCGTATCGAGGCGGCCGGCTCTTGGCGACGATGGCCGCCAACGCACCAATCGAACCTGTCACATCCCGGACAGATCAGGAACCCAAAACAGGCATAAAACAGGAGGCCAGACATTCGCCCCCGGAGAGCCCCGACCTGCGGCCGCAGGAGGTGATCGCTGCCTGGCCCCTTCTGCCTTCTGCTCTCCGGGAAATCATCGCCGCTGCCGTTCGGTCCGTCAACGCGTCCGGGCAAGTGAGCGATTCTGCGGAGCCCTCCCCAAAGTGATCACGAATCTCCCCGGATTCTCTGAACGCTCCGCACGCTTGATGCCGCCCCACGCGAGCCTCGCCAACTCGGATGCCTTACTTTGCACGTCACCTGAAACCGTGATCGGGACCGAATTGGGGGATTTGTTCATTCCGAAACGGACACGTGCACGTGTTCGAAATCACTGATCGGAATAAACCGAAATGGGTGGGCGGATGAAACCGAAATCACTGATCGGATTGCTCCGAAATACGCAGCCAGTGCGCCCAATATCGAACTCATGCAACCTTCCTCCTTGGTCGCAATGCAACCACGCAACCGAGTATCACGGACGCTTGCACTCAACGTTTTTTCCGACTATTTCCAGATGTCTGACTTGATAGTTGAACTCTCTTCCGTACAGTGTTACGGGTATGCTCTTCCCCACTTGGGAATCCAGAAACTCCTGCTGGGCCTTCACCCGTTCCTCTCGTGACTCTGAATGCGGCGCGTTCTGTCCTTGCCTGGAGAGAAACCCCCATCTCATCGGAACGTAATTAAAAAGGTGGCGAGGGAATATCTCCACTTCTCCTGAATCCGTAATGATCGCAATCTCATTTCGAGAATCGTAATCGACCCTTTGGGGAAAGGTAACTTCAAGCGAAGAAGGGTCAATGCAGGCCCGAAGAAGCTCTCCGGATGGAGGCTCGGGACTTGCTTCCATCGCTGAAGGGAGCTTGGTCAGGGAGATATAGGTGAATTCAATGAGACCTGTTTCCTTCTCACGGACCGCGTAATCAGAATACAGGTAGAGGTTCACTTTGTCGGAAAACTCCCCCAAACGCTCGTCTTCCATGTCAAACGCACAATACTTGCGCCAAGCTTCCCCTCGAATGCCGCAGGAAAGCAGCGCGAGCGGTCCGTGAAGGCCCACGACACTGACATACTCCCTTGCATTCAATGGCCACATATCTTTAGGTCCGGATGTATCAATTAAGACCTTGCCACTTGGTAATGCTACCTTTGAGAACTGAAATTGCTTGTATCCTGCACCAAAGTAAGCGCTTTCGCCTATGACGGAACTGTATCTGCTTCCCAACTGTGCAACGAATCCAGGTACTCCTCTTTGCAGGACCTCCGTTTCAAAATCAAAGACTGCACTAAATGCATATGGCTGGAAGAGGGCGAGCCATCGTTCTCCAAGAGGCTGAATTACTTCATCGCCGCCAATCATAAAGGTCAAGTCCCACTGCGAAATATGGTCTGAGCTTACCCCCATCTTTCGACAGTCACCGGGGCAATTTAAGATGTAATAGTGCAGCCGCACCGGGCCTGCTTGCAGGCTCAGCGTAGCAGGGGCTGTGTTCCGGGTCAACAGGCCCGGGGCGGCGCCGGGGCCGGCCGCGTTTGGGGGCGTGGAGCGCAGGCCGTGTCCGCCGCAGGCGGACTGCCCGAAGGGCAAGGCCGGAGCGGAACGCCCCCAAACGCTCGCGCGCTTTTTCCCCTCAGTTGTAGCCATGACAGCTTGCCGGGGTCCGGTTGTCCAGAGCACTGTGTGGCCGCTCGTGGTTGTAGAAGTGAAAGTAGCGCTTGAGTCCGGCGTAGAGCGACTGCCCGTCGGCATAGTCCTTGAGGTACACATCCTCGTACTTCACCGTCCGCCACAGCCGCTCGATGAACACGTTGTCGAGCGCCCGGCCGCGGCCGTCCATGCTGATGCGTACTGCGGCCTTGAGCAGCGTACCCGTGAACTCCTCGCTCGTAAATTGGCTGCCCTGGTCGGTGTTGAAGATCTGCGGATGGCCCTTGCGCAACGCCTTCCCGAGCGCCGCAACGCAGAACCCGCTTCCCATACTGTTGGAAAGGTCCCACGCGATCACGTAACGGCTGAACCAGTCCATCACCGCAACGAGGTACATGAATCCGCGCTGCATGGGAATGTACGTGATGTCCGAACTCCACACCTCGCATGGCCCGCAAATCTTCATTCCGCCCAGTAAATACGGGTACTTTACGTGCTCGGTTCGCGGCCGGCTCGTGTGCGGACCCGGCAGCGTCGCCTGTAGGCCCATCACGCTCATCAGCCGTGCGACGCGCTTGTGGTTCACGCCGTAGCCGTCCTGGTTGAGCTGCCACGTCATGCGCGGCACACCGTAGAACGGCGTCCGGAGATACTGCTCGTCGATGCGCCGCATCAACGCCAGGTTCTCCGCCGACTCGCTCGTGTTCGGCGTGTAGTAAGCGCTCGAACGGGAGACCTGAAGCAGTGCGCACTGCCGCGAGACAGGAAGGGAAGACCCGAACTCCACCCATGTCCGTCGCTCCTTCGCGGGTGCGCCTAGAGCTTTTTTTGCAGAAAGTCGACCTCCATTTTCAGCCGGCCGATTTCCTGATAAAGCGGCGCCGTCAGCCCTTCCGCATCCGTCGCGCCGCCCCCGCGGCCGCGGTCGAACACCTGCGGCGCGTTCTCCAGCAACTGACGCTTCCACTGCGCGATCTGCGTCGGATGCACCCGATAGCGCGAGGAGAGCTCGCTCAGCGTGTGAACCCCCTTTACCGCCTCCAACGCCACCTTCGCCTTGAACGCACTCGAATGATGCTTCCGCGTCTGACCCATTTCATGGACTCCTTTCCGGACATTGTCCGCGTGGCGACCGGCAGGCTCAAGCCCGCCAATCTTTACTTAGCCACTGTCCAAAAAATGGGGGTAACTTCAGTCCGAGTCGAGCTTTTTCCTTTTCAAAACGCACGGAGTAATGCCTTGGCTGGACTCAGCGATGGGTTCCAGCCAGAATATGGTTTCATATTGAGGACAATACCAAGCGCTCAAAGCCGATTGAACTGGGAATTCCCCAAGAACTCTCGCGATACCCTTTTGGTAGGATATCTGTAAAAGATGCATTTCAGCATCCACTGAATAGTGGGTGTTTGACATTCCATCAAAAGGGATAAAACGAATCTCATCAATATAGTCTGCTTGTGCAAGCATGGAACACGTGCAAAAGAGAATCACTTGACGCATGATGGACCTCCCATGTTCGTGAACTTACGGGGTTGGGTCGTTACCCCACAACGGCGGCGGTGTCCCTCCTAGCACTTGGGTAAACCAGAAATTACACCGATCTGCATATCCGCAGCCTGTTCGGTCATCAGCGGACTGCGGATCGCCTGGTCCCCAGAAAGGACCGCTTAGGTCCGCTTGTCGCCGTCGTAACCTTGACCAATGCGCGTTTTGTCTCACCATCAATTCCTAGGTTGTTGTGACTCCCTCTTGCCAGTAGTGCGCTTGAGGCCCGTCAAGCCCTTCGGCGTTGTAGCGGGTGCGCTAAGGAATCAGCTAATTGCCACTATCGGGGTGATCATTCTTTGTGCCTCCATTCCCTGGTATCGTGAGTTCTCTCACCGGATACCTAAATCTCGGATTGGGCTCAAGGATGTCATCACGGAAGCCGCTATTTAGCACCGTAACCCTGTCAACCGAGATGGCTCCGCTTGGCGTATAGTCGAATCTATACCGCGGATATGGTTTAAGTTTTCCTTCATCTGAAAACAGAAGAATTTGCCTCTCAG
>Ga0123335_1006121_pt1 | contig 14199 bp, 14 predicted proteins | sample BiotimSIPDNA_2_FD_89707 | JGI IMG/M metagenome (GOLD analysis project Ga0123335, IMG submission 89707) | Anaerobic biogas reactor microbial communites from Washington, USA - Biogas_R2 time_0 SIP DNA | ecosystem: Engineered > Bioreactor > Anaerobic > Unclassified | place: Washington, USA... | reverse complement strand
GGGCGTTTCCAACATCATTACCTTTGATGCACACGACCCCCGGGTTCAAAACGCCATCCCCCTGATCGGCTTTGACAGCGTCAAGCCCTCCTATCAAATATTGAAGGCCCTCTTCCGTGAGGAGCCGGCATTGTACCTGGACAAGGAACACATGATGATCGTCAGCCCCGACGAAGGGGCCATTGACCGCAATATCTTTTACAGCTCCGTGCTGGGTCTGAACATGGGCATGTTCTACAAGCGCCGGGATTACACCCGTGTGGAAAATGGCCGGAATCCCATTGTTGCCCATGAGTACCTGGGCGAGAGCGTGGAAGGCAAGGACATTTTTGTCTCCGACGACATCCTGGCCTCGGGGGAAAGCATGCTGGATCTGGCCCGGGAGCTGAAAAAGCGCAATGCAGCGCGCATTTTTGCCAGCGCAACCTTCGCGCTGTTTACCAGCGGACTGGAACCCTTCCACAAAGCCTACGCGGACGGCATCATCTCCCGGATTATCTCCACCAACCTCACCTACCGCACCCCGGAGCTGAAGACTGCCCCCTGGTTTATTGAAGCGGACATGAGCAAGTATATCTCCTACATCGTCGCCTCCCTGAACCATGACCGGAGCCTCAGCAAATTGCTCAACCCCTATGATCGCATCAGGAGTCTGGTATCCTGCTACAACCAAAGGCAGGCGGAGGCAGGCATCCGGTTGGTGTGAGGAAAAACATCCCTTAATACGCAAACCCCGGCCAGGAAGCCTGTGCGCTTCATGACCGGGGTTCTATGTTTGGCGATGGAACACTCAGTTAATCACCGTTCCGCCGTTTACGTGGAGAACCTGTCCGGATACATTGGAGGAATCGTCGCATCCCAAGAAAACATAAGCAGGAGCCAGTTCATAGGGTTGTGCCGCTCTTTTCATCGGGCTGGCGGAACCAAAGGTCTGTACCTCCTGAGATGAGAAGCTGGATACCGTGAGCGGTGTCCAAACCGGGCCAGGAGCAACCGCGTTGACACGAATCCCCATGTTCATCAGGGAAAGTGCCATGGACCGCGTGAAGGAGACGATCGCGCCTTTGGTGGAGGAATAATCTATGAGCGTTGGATCCCCCTCAAAGGCGGTAATGGATGCGGTGTTGATGATGGCGCTGCCCTTCGCAAGATGGGGCAACGCGGCCTTTGTCATATAGAAGCAGGAAAAGAAGTTGCTTTCAAAGGTGGTCAGAAGCTGTTCCGCCGTGGTATCCAACAGGCTGTTTTGTGGGTACTGCACGGCGGCGTTATTAATTAATACATCCAGTCCTCCCAGCATGGTTACGGCCTTCTGCACCGCATCGGCGGCATTCTTTTCCAACCGGAGATCCGCCTGAATAACAACGCATTGTCTGCCCACACCCTGGACAGCCCGGGCAGTTTCCTGCGCATCGCTGTTTTCGCAAAGATGGACAATGGCCACGTCCGCGCCTTCCTTTGCGTAGGTCAGCGCGATGGCGCGGCCAATGCCGCTGTCGCCGCCTGTAATAAGCGCCTTTTTCCCGGCAAGTTTGTCGGAGGGCTTGTATGCAGGATTGTCATAAATGGGAGGCGGATTCATTTCCGACTCCCGGCCGGGCTGACGGTTTTGATGCTGGGGGGGAAATATGTTTTGGGGTTGTGATTGCATGAGCGTTGCTCCCTTCCGCGCCTTTGTGTATCACCGATGGTAGCATGCCCTTATCCGACAGAAGTATGAGTTTATTTCCGGTAAGGCTGCAACCATATGTTTGAGGGTGAATGTCAGCACGAAGAGGAGAAGTGACTCATCCCGTATCCTGTGTGATTTCTGATGCCGAGGGGTGGCAAAGGAGGATGTGGGCGCAAACAGGCGCACAGGTACGCTGGAAATGGCTGTGGAGATCAGTGTTCCTTCCCGCCGGCAATGATCAAATCCTCATCATTCTCAATGATTGCCTCAATCGCTGCCTCCAACGCCTTCACGATATCGTCCGTGGACAGTGAGGGCGTGTTCGCGCGGGTAAGCACCTGCTCGTGGATGAATGGGACATGGATAAAGCCGCCGCGCATCTTGGGGAATTCCCTGTCGATGTGGTACAGCACGCCGTACATCAGATGGTTGCATACATAGGTGCCGGCTGTGTTGGATACACTGGCGGGGACCCCGGCGGTACGTATCTTCTGAACCATGGCTTTGATGGGCAGATTTGAGAAGTAAGCGGGAGCACCGTCCGCAAAGATGGGCACATCGACGGGTTGGTTTCCTTCGTTGTCGGGAATCCGGCCATCGTCCACGTTCACGGCAACCCGTTCGGGGGTGATCTCAAAGCGCCCGCCGGCCTGGCCGATACAAAGCGTTACGTCCGGCTGTGCAGCTTTCATCGCCGCGTATACCGTATCGATGGATTTGTGAAAAACCACCGGCACGTCTACCTTGATAATCTGTGCGCCTCCAATGGTATCCCGAACCTTTCGGACGGCTTCCTGAGCGGGGTTTATCCTGTCACCGCCAAAGGGATCGAAGGCTGTCAGGAGAATTTTCATTCAATACACCTCCTCATGAAAAATATGCCGCGCACAATGCGAACACTATACGCGGCATGGTTGCGTCAACCCAATCAGGATCAGAACGCGAACGTGTACAACAGAGCGATGTGAATCACCAGCATTACCAGCGATACAGGAATCTGGGACTTGATGATAGCGTACTTGTCGCGCACCTCAAGCAGCGCCGCAGGCATGATGTTGAAATTCGCGGCCATGGGGGTGCACAGGGTTCCACAATAGCCGGCGGTCAGGCCCAGTGCGCCCACCACCACGGGATTCGCGCCCTGCATAATCAGGAAGGGAATGCCGATGCCGACGGTAATGACGGAGAACGCGGCAAAGCCGTTGCCCATGATGATGGTGAACAGAGCCATGGCAACACAGTATACGATGCAGGCGATCAGATGATTTCCCTGGGGAATAATCGCGCTTACGCCATTGGCGATCACATTGCCCACTCCGGCAGCGGTAAACAGCGCGCCCAACGCGGACAGCAGCTGCGGTAGAATACCAATGGGACCTACGTTGTCCATCAGACGGGAACCATCGGTTACGGCAAATTTGGGGCTGCACTTCACCAGCAAAATGGCGATCACCAGCGAGCAGATACCTGAGATGCCAATGGCGTTGTTGGAGGTCATCCATTTCAGGTCGGGCACCTTGTCGCCCAACGTGGCAACCACAACGGCGATCAGCGCGAGGCATAGGGCGGGGATGAAAATTTTATAACCAATTTTATCAGCTCTCTGACGCACCTGCTCAGGATCGGGCACATCGCTCTTGGATTGAACGACGCCCTTGATGCCGGTCAGCACCGCAATCGCGATGACGCACAGGCCGGTAACCCATTTGGGCAGCCAGTAGCCAAGTATAAAGGTGAACGCAAGAACAAACCAGAAGGCGGCAGTGGTAGGCTTTTTTTGGCAGGAGGGATCCTTGAGAGCCTTTACACCCACGGCTACAAACACAAGACCGATGATAATGTAGAAGATTTCAGCAAGAATGGTACTGAATGTCATAGCGCAACGCCCCCTTCCTTTTTGATGTCTTTCTCAATCTTTTTGTCCAGCATAAGATTGCGCGCCACGCCGACAACAATGGAGATCACCGCGATGGGAATCGACCAGGTCGCGATCTGCATCGCGGTGACTTCATAGCCTTGAGCCACCAGCGTGGACACGATCAGCAGCGTACCGGAAGCGCCCATAAAGCAGTTCTGGGCAAAGAAGTTTCCGTAGTTTTCCGCAGCGGCCGAGGCTCCGCGAATGGTATCGGAAACCTTATCCGTGATTTCGCCATACTTGGAGGCTGCGCCTTCCGCCATGGGAACCACAACGGGGCGAACAAACTGCGGATGGCCGCCAAGACGCACAGAGAAGGCAGCCGCGAGCGTGCGGATCGCTTGATAGATCAGGATGACGCGGCCTGTTGTGGCGTTCTTGATACTGCGGATAAAGTCGATTGCCTTTTCCTTCAAGCCATAACGCTCGCAGATGCCGATGACGGGCAAAGTGAGCACAAAGAGTGTGGCGGTACGGTTGGTGATAAAAGAATTGCCTAAGGTTTCCAGAATTTCCAACGGCGACATGCCGGCTACGAGACCCGTGACCAGACCCGCGATCACGACGGTTGCAATCGTGTCAAATTTGATGGCAAAGCCAATGACCACGATCACAACACCAATGAGTTTCAGGATTTCCATGCGGTACGCTCCTCCTTTATTTGGCTATTACTTTGGCGTTTCCTGATCTCGGTCCAAGGAAACGCTATCGCCCTGGGTTTTGAGGCATCTTTCGTCCACCACGAAAGAGCTTTCCAACACACGTGTGATCATCCGCTCTGTCTGCGCCCTGTCCTTACCGGTGAGCGACATCAGTTCCTCGATGCTCCACGTGCTCTTTTTCAGCAGCTTCTTCGTATATATGCGCAGCTCCCGAAGCAAGGATTGCATCAGGAGCGCCAGCAGAATCAGCGGGATGGAAATCAAGACCCTGGCGATTGTCAAATGCGGCTGAAATTTGCCTTGATAAAAGAACAGGAGAAAAATAACCGCTGTAACACATAAGCCCAGCAGCGCCGAGTAAAACATGATATCCAGGCCGGACGGGCGATAACGCAGGATACGAATGGGTTCGTTAAAATCATACGCGGCATTGCGGCTTGATAATCTATTTATCTTCACATTATGCCCTCCTCACGCACCTGCCTGCATTCGGAAGAATTTACAAGTCAAAGTATAGCATAAAAGAGTGCTGTCGTCATCTGTCTTTCGACATGAAAATACGAAAACACAATTGAAAAACCGACTCAGGCGCTGTATATTCATGTAAGCGTATCAACGCTTGCGAGGGAGAAGGATTGGATGGACATCGAAACCGGAATTGGCATCGTGATGAATCATTGGGTCAAGGTACAGCCTGAGGAACTGATTCATCTGATAACGGATGAAACCCATATGGCCGAGGCGGAAGCCATGGAGCGTTGGGCCACAAGCCATGGCGCGATCCTCAAGACCACGATGGTTCCCTCCGCGCTTGTTCAAAACGGCGACATCCTCGAAAACCTGGCCCATCAGTTGTCCTTTGCCGACGTCATCATCGGAGCGACGGACTACTCTTTCATCACAACGGATGCGGTACGTCAGGCCACGGCCAAAGGCGCACGGTTCCTTTCCCTGCCCCTGTCCTGCACCGACGGCTCCTCTCTTCTGGAGCAGGATTTTATCGCCATGGACACCCGCTGGACAGCGCATGCAGCCAAGGGGTTACTGCGCCGCTTCAACCGCTGCAGTTCCATTCGCGTGGTCAGCCCAGCCGGAACCGATCTTCACCTGTCCAAGAAGGGGCGAAAGGGTACTTTCTTCAACGGCATTGCCGGCAAAAAGGGTACACTGTCCAGCGCCAGCTTTGAGTGCTGCATACCCATCGTGGAAACGGCTACCAATGGCGAATTGTGGCTGGACGCGTCTTTGGGTTATCTGGGCAGCATCCGCCATCCCTTTCCTGTTACCTTTCGCGAGGGCAGACTCCTGTGCACCGATCAAAGCCCGGACGCCCTTCGTTTAAGAGAGTATATTGAAAGCTTCCATGATTCCATGATGTGGTTCAGCGGTGAATTTGGGATCGGTCTGAATACCCTGGCCCGATGCAGAGGCCTGTCCTATATCGAGGATGAGTCCGCCTACGGAACCTTTCACATCGGAATGGGACGCAACCTCGCCCTGGGCGGGCAGCAAAACGCAGCGGGACATTTTGACTTGATCGCTTACCGGCCTACCATCTACGCGGACGATACGCTGCTGATGCTGGAGGGCCGGCTGCTCATTTGAATCATCTCTCACACGGGGCGGAATGAATCCGCTCATCCGTGCCCTGAGCCGGGCCCTTACAAATCGTACACATCCTTCATTTTCCGGGTCAGATATGCCACATAATACTTAGCGCTAAAAGGCTCACCGCAGGCCTCCTCCAGCAGCTTGCCGGGATCCAGCATCATCCCGTGGCGGTGAATCTTCTCCCTCAGCCATTCGGTAATCGGGCCGAGCTCTCCCTTGCGAACCCACTCCTCCACCCGTAAATCCTTTTCCATGGCATGGAGAATCTGCGCACTGTAGGCGCTGCCCAAGGCATAGGTGGGAAAATAGCCGAACATGCCGCCGGACCAGTGGGTGTCCTGGAGCACGCCGTGGGTGTCATCGGGTACGTCCACCCCCAGGTACTCCTGATAGAGGGCATTCCAGGCCTCCGGCAGATCTCCGGCTGTGAGCTGTCCCGCGAAAAGCTGCTTTTCCAGCTCATAACGCACCATCACATGGAGGGAATAGGTCAACTCGTCCGCCTCGGTGCGGATCAGGGATGGCTGGGCCTTGTTCACCGCCCGGTAGAACTGCCGCGGGCTTACTCCTTCCAACTGGCTGGGGAAAAGGACCCTGAGCCTGGGCAGTAAAAACTCCGCGAAAGCCTCGCTGCGGCCCAGGATGTTTTCGTAAAACCGGCTCTGGCTCTCATGGAGCCCCATGCTGGCCCCGTCCGCCAGGCAGGTGTACTGGTATTCCTCCGCGATGTTATGGTCATAGAGAGCGTGACCGCCCTCATGAATCACGCTGTATAAGGAAGAAGCCACGCTGTCCTCATGGTAATGGGTGGTGATGCGTACGTCGTCACGGTGGAAGCTCATGGTAAAGGGATGCTCAGAGGTGTCCAAGGCAAAGAACCGGCGGTCCAAACCCATCAGGTCCATCACGTCCCCAGCCAGAACTGCCTGCCTGGCTTTATCAAAATGCCCGTGCAGGAACCCATCCTCAACAGGTCTGTCCTTCACCAGGGCAAGCAACGGTACAATGTCCCGGCGAAGCGCTTCAAAAAATCCGTCCAGGATACCCATGTCCAGGCCCTTTTCATAGTCATCCAAAAGGACATTGTAGGCCGGCCTGGAGGCGTCCTTGTACCCGGCAAAGCGGCGGTTGAACTCCACAAGCTTTTCCACATAGGGTTTAAAACTGGGGTAATCATTATGTTCCTTGGCGGCAACCCAGCAATCCCTCGCCTGATTGGTGAGCTGGGTATAGGCCACGACCTCTTCCATGGGAATCCGGGTAAGATCATTAAGTTCCCGGGTCAACAACTCCACCTGGCGAGCCTGAGCGGGGGTCAGCCGGTCCTTCTGCCCGGCCAGTTCCAAAAGCAAAGCTCTCGTATCGTCGTTGACAAAAATTTGATAGGCTCTCTCGCTAAGAATGCCGAGCGTCACATTGCGGGCGTGAGCGGAACCCCGGGGAGCGCCCGTGGCGCTGTCCAGGGTAAGCAGCCCCTGGGCGTGGGCATAGGCGTGGCGGTTCTCCTGAAGCTTTTGAAGAGCCTGTAGGGCTTTGGCAAGTTCCATGAGGATATCCTCCTTGTCAGATCGTGAGGAAAGCGTTACGGTCTTCTTATGGTATCAGGTCAGAGGACTCTTGTCCACCTTGTTGTGACAGGACAAACTATGCTATAATGCGGTATCTGTTGCATGAAGGACTGATTGAATGAGCAAGCTCTGGGCCGGACGCTTTGAAAAGCCTACCAGCGCCCTGCTGGACGATTTCCAATCCTCCATCTCCTTTGACCGGCGGCTCCTGCGCTGTGATCTTCTGGGGTCCATTGCTCATGCCACCATGCTGGGAGAGGTGGGCGTACTGTCCCGGGAGGATGCACAGGCCATCGTGGAAGGTCTGCAGGGCATCCTCACGGATCATGAGGCGGGGAGGCTGTCCATCGACCAGGAGGCCGAGGATGTGCACATGTTTGTGGAATCCCTCCTCACCCAGCGCATCGGGGAGGCAGGCAAGCGTCTGCATACCGGCAGAAGCCGCAATGACCAGGTGGCGCTGGATGTGCGCATGTACGCAAAGGAATGCTGCGGGAATGTGCTTGCCCTTCTTTATGATTTGCTGGCTTTGCTGTTGGAGCTGGCCAAAAGCCACCTGCATACGCTCATGCCCGGTTATACCCATCTGCAAAAGGCCCAGCCCGTGACACTGGCATTTCATCTGATGGCGTATTTTCAAATGTTCAGGCGGGATGCCGGGCGTTTTGCCGCCGCCCATGAGGAAGCCGACGTGATGCCTCTTGGAAGTGGTGCCCTGGCAGGGACCACCTATCCCCTGAACCGGGAGCGGTTGGCGGAACTGCTGGGTTTTTCTCAGGTTACGGACAATGCCATGGACGGGGTGAGCGACCGGGATTTTCTGCTTTCCTTCCTCTCAGCCGCCTCTATTTGCATGATGCACCTGAGTCGCTTCTGCGAGGAACTGATTCTCTGGTCCACCAACGAGTTTGGCACCGTCACCATGGACGACGGCTTTGCCACAGGATCCAGTATTATGCCCCAGAAAAAAAACCCGGACGCCTGCGAGCTTGTCCGGGGAAAAACCGGCCGGGTCTACGGGGATCTGATGGCTTTGCTCACGGTGATGAAGGCCCTGCCCCTGGCGTACAACAAAGACATGCAGGAGGACAAGGAAGCCTTCTTCGATGCCTTTGATACCCTTGCCAAATGCCTGCGCACCTTCACCGAAATGCTGCGGACCGCGGTTTTCCATCCCGATGTGATGGAAAAAAGCGCTGCCCGGGGCTTCACCAATGCCACGGATTTGGCGGATTATCTGGTAGGTAAGGGCGTCCCTTTCCGGGATGCCCACCACATCAGCGGAGCGCTGGTTGGCAAATGCATCCGGGAGAACCGGCAGCTGCTGGAACTCAGCCTTGAGGAACTGCGGGCGGAATGCCCGGGCGTTGAGGAAGATGTGTATCAGGCCATCTCCCTTCAGGCCTGTGTGCAGCGCCGGAGCCTGCAGGGTGGGCCCGCGCCCGATGCGGTGTGCCGAAGTATCCGCCGGGGCGAGGAATGGCTGGCCAGACAGGCTGCCCCATAATCCAATGCGAGGACACAAAGGAGCAATACGCCAATGTTGAAATGGGAAGAAAAGCTGGTCAACAGCATCCAGAAAAATATCCTGTTATGGGCAGCGGCCATCGCCGCCGTGCTGGGTGTGTTCATCCGGTATTCCTTTATGCCGCTGATCGTGGCGGATATGAAGTTTCTGCTGATCCCCTGGTATGAAGCGGCGGGCCAAGGCGGCATCCAGGTCTTGGCAGTCCAGGGTGGGGTGCCTGAGGTAGCCAGTCAGAGCAATTATCTGCCTTTGTATCTGTACATCTTCACGGCGGTAGCAAAGCTGGGTGTTCCCAGTGTCGTTGGCATCAAACTGATTTCCGTCGCCTTTGAAGTACCGCTTATCGCGGCTATATGTCTCCTGGTATATGCCACTTCTCCCGTTCCCCGGAAAAAGCTGAATACAACCATCGCCTTTATAATCCTCTGCTTGCACCCTCTACTTATTCTCAACGCTTCGGGTTGGGGCCAGGCCGATGTAATTTACGGCAGTTTTTCCTTGCTGTCGGTTCTGCTTCTGACGAAGGGAAAAAATACCTGGGCTATGGTCTGCTTTGCCATCTCCTTTGCTTTCAAACTGCAAGCGCTGTTCTTGATGCCGCTGTTCGTCATGGTCTATTTCTGCGAAAAAAAATTAAGCCTGTGGCAGTTCCTGCTGGTGCCCGTGGTAGTGCTTTTGACCAGCTTGCCCATGGGTTTGTTTGGCCACAGTCCTTTCTATGCGGTGACCTGCTATCTTGGGCAGATGGACATGTATCAGAAACCTACATTTAATTATCCCAATTTTTACGCGATGCTGGGGGAAGCATTAAGTGGGAAGCAACCCATCCAAGGGATGATCTCCCGTTATGGTATGGCCCTCGCTTTGGCTAGCCTTGGAGGAATGCTTGTCTGGCTGATTGTGAAAAGGGCCCGGCTTTCCCGAGAACTGCTCCCACTTCTGGGCTGCTGGTGCATTTTATGCACCACATTCTTTATGCCCAGGATGCACGAACGCTATGGTTTTGTTGGGGAAATGCTGCTGCTGTGCTGGGCGGTAAGCTTGGGCAAGCCCCGAGGGTATGCCTACCTCCTTTTAGGCGTCATTCCTATTGCCAGCGCCTATGGGGAGTACATGTTTCGCAAGCCTATCTTTTCCCTGCAATTGGGTGGCTTCCTAAACCTGGCGCTACTGGGCTTGCTTACCTGGGAACTGGTAAAGGCAGTGAACGCTGCCGGTTGGGATGCTGTGAGAGTGGAAGCTCGATCCGGGATTCCGGTGCCCCTTACTGAGGAGGCGCTTTGATGGACCAAAAGCCGCCTGTACCGGTGCTCAAGATCCCTCCAAGATCTCTTACGCTGAACGCTCTGCGGGCGCTGGCCGCCTTTTTGGTGATCGTGAACCACACCAACAGCGCCCTGTTCAAGGCTTCCAATCCGTCGGATGTTACCTGGTGGTTCTCCATGGCCTGGTATTATCTCAGCAAAATCGCGGTACCACTGTTTGTGATGATTTCCGGGGCGCTGCTGCTGCCCAGGCGGGACAGCTACGCCCGGACTGTAGGGCGCGCTCTGCGGGTCCTGGGTGCTTTGCTTCTCTTTTCCTATTTCTATTATCTGTGGAATCTCTGGCAATTTCACTGGACCTGGGAGCAGGCCCTCAACCTTCCCGCCTTTCTGGCCTCCTTCTGGCAAAAGCCCATCACAGACTCCTTCTGGTATCTGTATTTCTACTTGGGGCTGATGGCCATGCTGCCCCTGTTGCAGCGGCTGGCTGCGGCCATGGATAAAAGAGACCTTTGCTACCTGACAGGCTGTTCCTTCCTGTTTGGCTCCCTATGGCCTCTCCTCACCCATTATGTGCCGGAGATGAGATTGCCGGCGTATCTCCAAATGCCCCTGTTCTGGGTGTTCCTGGGGCTTTTCTTCGCGGGGCACTATCTGCACTCCTACGCCAGGCCCAGCCGGGGCAAAGGCTGGTTCTGCCTTATAGCGATTGTGGCCAGTGTGGGCCTGTCCCTGCTTCTCACCCGGCTGGAGTACACCCGGTTAAACGGCATGGGCAAATACTGGTTTATGGATGAACGCACCGTTCCCTCCATCACCATCATCGTCTGCGCCATGGCCGTGATGTTCCTCCCCAGATGCTGGGCCAAGGAAGAACGAAACACCCGGCCAGCCTCCCCCCAGCCCTTTTGGGCGCGGCTTCTCTCTTCTTTGGGGGCCTGTGCCTTTGGCGTCTATCTCCTGCAGGATTGGGTGATTGCCCAAACCAAGGGGCGTATCTTTGAACCTCTTTTGGGGTTTCTGCACCCCATCCCGGCGGTGTTGCTGTGGGAAATTCTCGTTTATGGGGTGGCCATTGGGATCGCATGGGTCCTGAGCATTCTCCCCGGGCTGAAAAAATTGTTGTAGGGAGCCCTTACGCCTGCGATGCACAGGATAGGGGGCGCGGCGTTGCGCCTGTTGGCAGGCCCTCCGGCGATCCTGAGGCTGGGGTTGTGGGTGCCGCCATGAACGCCGCGCATGTTCTGGGCCGGGCATGAACCCTGGCTACCGGGCCTCCACCCTCCCATAGCGATTAAGGAAGGACAGACAAACCTGGTTCAGCCGTGTCAGACCCTCCGCCGCGCCAACGGCATGTCCCGGCCCGTCCATTATCCTTGTGAGAAACGGACTTGCCAGGGCCAGATCCGTCAAAGCCAGATGCCCCACCCCCTCAAAATACAGATGGTTCATATTGCCGCCCGTTTTCTCAAGGAAACGGGCGTTTTGCGCGTACTGGGGCCATTCCTTCAGATGGGGCCAGGAGGCGTCCGAATAGACGCACAGCAGGGGCACCGGGTATTCCCGCGGATCAAAAACAAAATTTCCATTCTCCACCGCCATAATATCGCATAAAAAGGGAGCTTCCAAAGCGATCACCCCGATCACTTCCCCTCTTGCACGCCCGACGCCCAGTACGGCGGAGCCTCCCAGGGAATGACCAATCAGCGCCACCGCATGGGAGTCCACCAAACCAAAAACCGGATGCGCGGGGTTTTCGCTGACCTGAGCCAGAAGAGTATCCAGCACAAACTGAATATCACCGGTGCGGATGCCCATCCATTTCCGGTAAAACTCCAGGCTCTGCGCCGGGTCCTTTTTGGCATCCTCCCGGATGATCTCCCCGGCATAGCCCGCATCCATCCAGATCCTTTTTCCTCCTTGAAGGTTGGTGGACAGGCATTGGTAGGTATGGTCCAGGGAGCAAACCACATAGCCGTGGCTTGCCAACTCCCGAAAGAGGCTCTCGTTGCTCCTGCGGTTGCCAAAGGCCCCGTGGGAGAACAGTACCAGGGGATACCGGCCCTTTCCCTCCTGGGGGTACCAAAACTCCACCGCCAGGGTTCTGGGGCCGCCCGCCTTTCCATAGGTTTCCGCCCGGGCGGGATCGGCCCAATGGGTCACCAGCGTGCCCACAGAATACTTCCCCGTGGTGGGAAGCGGCTCGTAGGGCGGAAAAAGGAGCCGCGGAAGCAATGCCAGAATGATCATCAACGCCAACAGGATCCCTGCCAGGACCATCAGGAAAACCCGCCGCCTGAGCTGCACCCCAGGCTTGCGACTATCCTGGGGCTTGTTCTCCGTGCTCTGCGATATCGGCATCCCAGAGAATTCATTTCCCATAAAGCACCCGCTCCTCATCGTCCGCCGTGCGGATCCCTTTCACCGCCCAGACTCTTCTTCCGTTTCCCTGGGACCAAATCGATCCAGCAGCTCCTGGACAAACCTTTCCCTCTCGTTGATCCAGGGGCTATGGCCGGAATGCTCAAACCAGACGAGCTCCTTCACCGGCGCATCCAGAACCTCCAGGTACTCCTCCACCAAAAAAGGAGGCGCATTGAGATCGTGACGGCCTGCAAAAAAGGCCACAGGCACCTTGAGCCGTGGATAGTCCCTGCGCAAGTCTACCTGATACAGCTGAGGATACACAATCTCAAAGGTACGCACCAGCCCCGAAAAGAAGTTTATCTGATCCAGCACTCCATATTCCGGGGAAAACAGGTCTCGGAAAGTGTTGTAGCCAGGATTATGGATGGCGGGGTTTGCGGCCATGACATTACTTAGGAAATTCAGATAGGCAGCGATCTTCCATGTTACACCCTTGCCATAGTAGGGGGGAGGGCCGTTTCCCTCCAGGGTGCGCACCAGGGCCTCCTCCCCCCGGTTTTTGGCCATCTCCAGGGCCACGGTATAGTCCGTCTTTTCCGTTTCAAGAAAATCCACCATCGGGCCTGTGCCGATGAAGGCCCTGTAGGCCTCCGGGTAGCGGTGTACCAGGAAAATCCCCAAAGCGCTTCCCCAGGATTCGCCCACCAAAAAGATCTTCTCCTGCCCGAAGCGCTCCTGGAGATACCGGGTCAAGGCGTAACCGTCCTCCAGATAAGTCTCCACGGTGATCGCAGGGATCGTCCCGGCATTGTATGACTTCCCGGAGCCGGGCTGATCCCAGCCCACTACCACAAAATGCTTTTCCAGCTCCCCCAGCTCATGGCGTACAGCCGCCAGCTGGGTTCCCCCGGGCCACCGGCCAGAAACAGAAGCACGGGTTTGCTCTGATCCACACCCCGGATGCTGATCCACTGCTTCCTTCCATGAAACCGGAGGGCAATGAGCTCTGCAACGCTGTTTGGCAGAACATTGCCGTTTTCATCCCGAATGGCGGGAGTATGGGCGGTCCACTGGGAGAAAGCTGCCAGAGCCAGGCTGAGGAGCATGGAGGCGGCGCTAAGAAGAAGCGCCCTTCATAAACGGGGAGGCTGCCGGGGATTGGTCTTTTTTCGCCCAAGGGCGATGAGCTGCCAGATCCCCAGGACCAACGCGGCCGCCAGAGCAAGAACCGCCACAAATGCCAGTGCTGCAAAAGCCATTGTCAATACCATGATCAAATCCTCTCCTTACGATAAATGCTCTCCAGAGTATTGCCCATCAGCGGCACGTCGGTGACCCTGCTTTCCTGTTGGGTGAGCCCGTTTTCCTCCAGCAGCGTCTGAATGAGCCGCAGGGGCTCCCCCATCAAGGGCTCCCGGAAGGCCAGCCTGCCCCCTGCCTTCAGCAGCCCTGCCAAGGCGGGAATCACCCTTTCCAATTCTTCCCGGGGAATGTCATGGAGGACAAAGTGGCAGTAGACCAGATCAAAACTCCCCGGGGGCAGGGGCAGGGCATAAATGTTCCCCCGGTACAGGGTCACCCCCGGGCTGCCCCGCAAGGTCCTCCGGC
>Ga0123335_1006112_pt1 | contig 14213 bp, 19 predicted proteins | sample BiotimSIPDNA_2_FD_89707 | JGI IMG/M metagenome (GOLD analysis project Ga0123335, IMG submission 89707) | Anaerobic biogas reactor microbial communites from Washington, USA - Biogas_R2 time_0 SIP DNA | ecosystem: Engineered > Bioreactor > Anaerobic > Unclassified | place: Washington, USA... | reverse complement strand
TGTGCGTTGAAGCGTTACGGAATGTTCTGAAAAGAGCAGACAAACTGGCGGGTCGTAACATGAAGTGAATACTGCCGCACCGTTATTGACATTCCCGAAAGGGAACAACAGGGAGTCGAGCTGGGACATCAACAGCGAAGACAGCAGACGGTATGGAGAACCCTAAATGCAATACCTAAGAACCTTGCGGTGTAGAGGTAGCGACACGTCATGAAAGTATTTGCCGGAACTGGAGAGAGCCTACTTTGCACAGGAAACTGTAAAGAGGAAGCATATAAGCGGATCCAGTACAAGTAATTTATATCATGGGGAGTATAAATAATTTCGTGTAAATGGAAATCTTTATTAATGTTTTGGTTATGCTACAGATGGCTCTTACCCACCAGGAGGATAGGGCAATGCTGGAGAGCAACCCGAGCGCCTGGCGGGGTTCTGCCGGGATAGAGGGGTGGCTCTTAATAGTCATCCCCCAATTCTTTTATGGCTATCCTTGCCAGAACCAAAGCGTTAAATTCGCCTTTAAATTGCTATTTCTGGAGCCAGCCTATCTTCAAAGTAGATGGCAAATTGCGAGATACAACTTTTCCAATCCTTTATGGACATGGTCCATTTTTTAGACGCCTCGATAGTAGCCAGATATATTATTTTTACCAGAGCCTCATCCGTCGGGTAAGCCGTCTTGGTCTTGGTAACTTTTCTAAGTTGCCTATGGTAACCTTCGATAATATTGGTTGTATAGATCATCCGGCGAATTTCGTACGGGTACTTGAAATAGGCCGTCAGTTCCAGCCAGTTGTTCTCCCAGGACCGGACAATTACAGGATGCTTTTTGCCCCATTTTTCTTTAAAAACAATGAAGGATTTCTCAGCTTCTTCTATGGTCAGGGCCTGGTACACTTTCTTTAAATCTGCAATTAATTCCTTTTGATATTTGTAGGGTACATATTTCAATGAATTGCGTATTTGGTGGATAATACATAGTTGGATCTCCGTCCGGGGAAAAGCTGTGTTAATAGCCTCTGAGAACCCGGAAAGCCCGTCTTTACAGGCAATCAGGATATCCTGGACCCCTCTGTTCTTTAGGTCGTTACACACACCGAGCCAGAAACTGGCGCTTTCGTTCTCACCAACCCAAATACCCAGGATTTCCTTCTGGCCAGCCATATTAATGGCCATTACACTATAGGCTGCTTTATTAATTATCCTGTTATCTTTACGCACCTTAAAGTGGATGGCGTCTAGAAATACTACCGGGTAAACGCGGTCTAGGGGTCTAGATTGCCACTCCGAAATTGTGGGTAAGATTTTATCGGTAATTTTACTAATCATAGTTGGAGAAACATCAATACCATAAATATCCCGCATATGGTCTTCGATATCCCGGGTGGACATCCCCTTGGCGTACATGGCGATAATCTGCTCTTCTAGTTGATTTGAGGTCTTTTCATATTTGCCGATAATTCTAGGTTCAAATTCGCCATTTCTGTCCCTGGGTACTTCAATTTCTGTTTTACCGAACTTGGTTTGGATGGTTTTCTTGTTGTAGCCGTTGCGGCTATTTCCTGTATTATTACCGTCAACACTGTGTTTTTTGTAACCAAGATGCTCTTCTATTTCAGCTTCAAATATTTGCTGTAATGTGTCTTTGAATAGCCCTTTGAGCATCTCATGTACGTCTTCTACACTGGCGGCAATCCTTTGCCAGTTCTCTGATGGTCTTGTCTTTAAGGTCTTGCATAAATGGTCATCTCCTTTATTGGTAGTTTTAACCATTTACACGTATTTTAATATATTCTCATCATGGTTTATGCTGCCGAAATAATCTCTGATGTCGGCATCTATTACCCATAATGCTCCGCCTTTGTCAGCCACTTCGTATATCTTGTCCATTGCCTGTTTCGCACTTCGTTTAGGTCGGAATCCATACGAACATGGCTGAAAATCCGCTTCAAAAACCGGCTCGATTACTATCTTTGCCGCCATCTGTACAATTCTGTCCTTGATTGTAGGTATTCCTAATGCTCTTTTTCTGCCATCTGGTTTTGGAATATAGGTTCGCCTGACAGGCTCACACCGATATTTCTCTGTCCGCAATTCTTCTGCTATTTCGTCCAACAGTTTTTCTTCGCCGTACGCTTTCACGTCTTCAATGCTGACTTTATCGACACCGCCTGCTCCACCATTCTGTTTTACCCGTTTCCATGCTTCTTCCATGTAAGTATAAGTTAGGGTATTTCTGTTCCTCTATATCTGCAGCTAGCAGCTTTTCTTAATGAGGCTACTGGCTTTAATTTAGTATTGACTAAATCGAAAAACATTATATAATCAATTTAGTGATTGCTAAATCAATTAAAGGAAAGAAGGTTATGTGATGGATCGAACGCTTGTGCTTAAGGCTATTGCCGATGAAACCAGGATGAAGATACTGTCGCTACTACTACGGCACAATTACTGTGTCCGGGCGCTGGCAAGAAAGCTGGAACTTTCTGAAGGGGCTGTGTCACAGCATTTAAAAGTATTACGGGATGCCGGACTTTTGAGCGGTGAGAAGAAAGGTTATTTCATGCACTATGATATAAATCGAGATGTCCTTCATGCTCTTGCTGCCGATATTGAGGCTTTAACCTGCGTGGAGCGGGAAGCATGCAAACCAGAAGCAGGCGGATGTTCTTCCACAGAGCAGGAGCGCTGCCATGTAAAAAAGCAGAACTGCAGCGAGGAAGTCAAAGAGTTCTGCCACGGCAAAGATTTTGCGAGGGAAGAATAAAGTCAGCCATGTCTACAGCCCTGATGGACCGGCTTATTCACCGGACCTAAATCCGGAATATGATCGGCGAAAGCTACAGGCTCAAAGACGCTAAAGGGGATGGTATGGCTAAGTTCAACCAGCTCTAAACCTGGGACAGACCGTCTATACAAACACCGGTGCACGAAGAGAATGAGTACTTGTTCTCCGGCACCGGTCTATATAGCCCCCTAATAAATTTGGAGAAAGTACGTGTAATACGTAAACATAGTAATAGGGGGTAGTTTTCATGAAAAAAAAGCAATACAGCGATGAGTTCAAGGAATTAATTATAAAAGAGTGCCAGGAAACAGGCAATGTTGCCTTGGTAGCCCGCAGGCATGAAATGTCGGCTAATACTATTCATACTTGGTTAAGTAAATATCGAAAAAACGGTTTCGTAAAGACAATGCCTAAAGCTAAAGATGATCGCCAAAAAGCTCTGGAAAAACAGCTTAAGTTAGTACTGAGAATGACAGGTTAAAACGCCTTCTTGCTGATAAAGAATTAGAGTTGGCTATTTTAAGGGAGTTAAGGGACATCCAAAACCCTCGGTAACCGACAGAGTTGCAATAGCTAAAAAGTGGATAGATAAGGGCTAAAATATTTGAGGAAACCTGCTGGAAATGGAAATTAACTCATGAAAGAATCCCGGTTAAAAGTCCTAATATGAACGCTTATATTAAGTCCTTTCATTCTATTTTAGAAGATGAATGCTATAGCAGAAATGAGTTTGCCAGCTTTACAGATGCATACAGGGTCATCAGTGAATACATGGATTATTACAACAATCGTCGCAGGCATGGAAGCATTGGGTACATGGCACCTGCTAAATATTATGAAGCTGTTAAGTATTTCTGTTGCCCTTTTTTCGCCGTTTGACACATTCTGTCAGCAGGTATTCGATCTGGCCATTGATGGAACGGAAGTCTTCTTCGGCCCAGGCGGCTAATTCCTTCCAGAGAGAGGGGGATACTCTCAAGAGAATTTGCTTCTTATCCTTTTCTTTACGGGTCGCATTTTTCAATCGGTATCACCCCTCCGCAAAGACTAACATGAATTAAATGTGCCATTTCTTCCCTGCATGGGTTTCACCACCACTTTTACTACTGAACATGTATTAAAGGTTTAGGCAATCGCCTCTAGTAGATGGAACCACTGTTGAGGACGGGTTGAGGGTCCTTATTCCCGCAGAGGACAACCATGAGATTGCTGACCATGGCTGCTTTACGCTCTTCATCCAGTTGAACAATGTTATTTTCGCTTAACTTGGAGAGGGCCATTTCCACCATTCCAACGGCGCCTTCAACAATCATCTGTCTTGCATCGATGATAGCGGAGGCTTGCTGCCGTTGCAGCATGGCAGCAGCAATTTCCGGGGCGTAGGCCAAATGGGTGATCCGTGCCTCCAGTATTTCTAGACCGGCGATATCAACTCTTGATTGGATTTCTGCTTTAATCTTTTCGGCAACTTCCTGGCTGCTGCCCCGCAGGGACTTTTCGCCATCCTCCGTGGAGGCGTCATAGGGATAGAGACGGACGATATTGCGAAGGGCCGAATCGCATTGGATGGACAGATACTCGACGTAGTTATCAACGTTAAAGACCGCTTTGGCTGTATTGACCACCTTCCAGATAACGACGATGCCGATGATGATCGGATTACCCAACTCGTCATTGATCTTCTGTCTTTCGTTATTCAAGGTCATGCTTTTTAGTGAAATTTTTTTATTCGGTCTTTTTACATTGAATCCCTGGATTGAGGGTTTCCCTCCGGATGAGGCTTGTTCAAGAGAAACGGTAGCGCCGGTGGAAGCATTTTCAGCAGCGGGGTTCACCGCGCTGACAAAGGGATTGACAAAGAAAAAGCCCTCTCCCCTTAATGTTCCGTAATATTTGCCGAACAGGGTGAGTACCAAAGCTTCGTTGGGCTGGAGAATTTTCAGACCAACGAACAGTATGGGCCCGATCAGGCAAAGATATAAAACGCAGAGTATGATTAAACTTAACCATATTCCAAGTGCTGCGCCTCTGCCAGCAAGAACAATGCCGTAAATAAATCCGGCTATTGCACAAATTATCAGGACGATGTTCATTACCAGCATCATCATACCGCTAGTGTGTTTCGCCTTGATTTCTTCGTAATGAAGTTGTCTTTCACTCGTACTGGAATTCCTGGACATCTGACTCCCCCCTTGGTTAATGATATCAATTTGATATCATTAAAATATCATAAGGACTGGGCTGTGTCAATTAATCAATTAATCAAAATACTGGCAAGGCTAGGGGAGTGGTCTCTTGATACCATTAATATTTGAGGATAAGATAAGGGATAGAGCAAAAACAGGATATAGGAATATTTCGACGGCTGGATGTTTTAAGGATGAGGCCATGGATTTCTTACTGTAATGCTAATTGGTAATATGGAAATAATTGAGTTGTGAAGGAAAAAGTCGTTAGAGTTTTGAGTATAACGTTGATGGAGGAGATAATGGATAAAACATATGAATTTGAAGCTGAGATCAAAAAAGTACCGGATATTGATGGCGCATATATAGAAATTCCTTTTGATGTTAAAGCCGAATATGGGAAGGGAAGAGTTCCTGTAATTGCTACTTTTGACGGCGAACCTTATGAAGGTATTCTTGTCAGAATGAAAACACCTTGTCATATTATTGGCATTAGAAAAGATATTAGAGCTAAAATAGGTAAGCAGCCTGGGATACTATTAAAGTGACGCTCAAAGAAAGAAAGTAAAATCATCTATGCGGCTACATATAAGGAAGGAAAATAATTGGAAACCATAAAAAAGAAATACGAAAGAAGAGAGAGCAGATATAACCAACTGCTGCAGAAACAGAAAAAAACAGATCGGCGTATTAGCAATTTAAGGCCAGCTGTTTTTTTTACAGGGATTGGGGCAGCTGTATTAGTGAATATGGTTCATAATTACATCCTTTTAACTGCCATTCTCGTTTTGTTTGCAGCAATATTTATTTATTTGGTTGTGCGCCATGAAAGATTAAAAAATCACATGAGATATACCACTTTTCTTCGTGATATAAATACCAGCTCGCTTAAAAGACTGCAAGGGGAATGGGATACTTTTAAAGATGACGGTGGAGATTTTAAGGATAGTAATCATAGTTATTCAGAGGATCTAGATATATTCGGTAAGAAATCTCTTTTTCAGTGGATAAATACAGCTAATACATTTATAGGAAGGCGCAAGCTCAGTGAGTTGTTTTTGGGGATAATAGGAAACAGTGACGATATTCGGGAAAGACAGGAAGCAGTGGACGAATTGGCAACCATGCTTTCCTGGAGGCAACGGTTTTTGGCAGAGGGAATGCTGGCAAAAGGTAAGATGCGTGATCCGGGAGAGCTTATACACTGGGCAAGAGAAAGTAGTGAGTTCTTCAGAAATTATTGGGTAGTTTACATATTTAGAATTTGCCCAATTATCACCATCATTCTCGTTGTTACAGGGTTTGTAATGAATATAATTCCCTGGTACTTGACGGCAGCTGCATTAGTACTTCAGTTTGGGCTGCTTTCCTATAAAAAGAAAGATAGGTACTGGATGTTCAGTATTGTAGAGAATTATGCTGATGATTTGAAAGTTTATTATAAAATGATTGAGCTGTTTGAAAAACGCAAATTTAAGTCTCCATACATTAAGAAAATTAAAGACGGGATTAAGGATAATAAAGGACTAGAAGTTTTTAAACAGGTTGATAAGCTGTCTGCAATAATAGATTCAATATCCAACAGAAGAAATTTCTTTTATGTTTTTATTAATATACTGATACTGTGGGATTTTCAAAATATGATAGCCCTGGAACGTTGGAAACAAAATTCGGGACATGTTCTAAAAAAATGGTTTGACGCACTTGGAAGAATCGAAGCCCTGGCAAGTCTGGCCGTCATCCGGTTTGAAAATCCAGATTGGGTAATGCCTGTTATCTGTGACGGAAATGAACCGGTTTTTGAAACAAAGGGGATAGGCCATCCGCTGCTGACAGGAAAGAGAATATATAACGATTTTACAATTGATAATGAAGTAAAAGTCCTGTTAATTACCGGTTCCAATATGTCCGGGAAGAGTACACTTTTACGGACTGCAGGTATCAACCTGGTACTTGCTTATGCCGGGGCCCCGGTGTGTGCAAGCTGGTTTCAGGCTTCACTCATGGAGATAATTACATGCATGAGAGTCAGCGATAATCTGGGAGAGAACATATCTTCTTTTCATGCTGAACTACTAAGAATTAAAAAAATTGTAACAGAAGCCGAAAGTGGTGAAAAGGTTTTTTTCCTATTAGATGAAATTTTCAAAGGCACCAATTCCTTGGACCGCCACACTGGAGCCAGGGTACTCATCAACAAGTTAAGCCTTACCAAATCCATAGGTCTGGTTTCTACTCACGACCTGGAACTTTGTGAACTTGAACGGGAAAATGATAGAATAGCAAATTATCATTTTCAGGAGTATTACAAGGATGGAAAGATTTATTTTGACTATAAGTTGCGTCCAGGTCCTTCTACTACCCGCAACGCTCTTTATCTTATGCAGCTAGCAGGAATTAATCCCATTATTAATGATGGTACTTCCTATAATTGCAAATATAATTAAGCGGCCTGAGTACGGATGCCTTCCCCGAAATAGGCCGTTTTAGACATTTCTACGGTTCTTTGCCATAAATAATAAGACAATGAGTATTCCAAAGGGATGGATTTGATATCTTGACCGAACGGGAATCAATTAAAGTGAACCAATATTATCCCACTCATTCTGAATTACTAGTATAGTTGCGAGGGAATTACCTTTCTCCCCGGCATCAATATATCCGTCTAATTTCACAAAACTTTCTTCGATATTATTTACATAATCATGGTCAATATCAATTTGAAGCATCGGTTTTAATTGTTTCCAGGTTTTCCTGGAATCATCAAGACTAATTTTTGCCTTTTCCCAGTTTTCACTCCGAATAAATTTTTCTGTTTCTTTTAAGTGACTTGAGAAACCTGTCCTGTTGTCGATAGGTTTTTGAAGAAGTGCACAAGAACATGTATTTGTTAAAATGCCTGCAATTAATATCATATAAAGCATCTTTTTAATCAAAGTAAGCCCTCCAAGCAGTTAGTTCATTGTGGGGATTATAAAATACGGTTTATCACCTTTTAAATCCACATAAAGATTTCCTTTGGTATCCAGTTGGGCAAGTGTTATTTCTGTAATATCAGAAATATTTTGCTTTTCTAGTTGATGATAAAGCCATGCTTTTGTCAGTTTCAGGGAACGAAGTGCAACTTCCTGTATTACCCCGTCCATAATGAGGTTTGTCGGAAGCCCGTCATATTGTGAGGGGATATTCAGATCACTTGGGGTAATGGGCTGCTTTTGTGATTTTTTTTGTACACTGATTTTACCACCGGGTTCGAATGTAGCAAATTCTACGTCTGCTATATTAAATACACCTTTTGTTCGCAGTTCGGATAATAGTTCATCGGTAGGAATACGAATTTTCCTCAGGTTTTTGTCCAGTATTTTACCATTTTCAACAACAACCGTCGGTTCACCAAATGAAACTTTGCGCACCCAAACATTGTGTATTCCTAAAACAGCCAGAAAATATGCTAATGCTGTCCAGGTTGCCATCCCTACCAATGTTGCGGTTGTGTTTTCGTTTACTTGCACTGAAAGGGTAGAAGCGATGGAGCCTATTGTAATACCTACAACATAATCAAAAAAAGTAAGCTGGGAAACCTGTTGCTTGCCTAGCAGGCGCACCAGAAACAACAGGACAATAAAAGCTATGATGGAACGAATAACGACTACTAAAACAATGGGCATGAAAACCTCCCTAACACTATAGCAAAGTTATGGGTACTCATCACAGTTTATTCAGTATTATATCCGCCAAAATATTAGATTATTAAGGTTATCAATGTAACATAGCAGCTGTTACAAAGTTAATCACTAACCGGCACATTACAGTCGTTCTGTCTGTCCACAGCCCTATTCAATTTACCATTATTATTGAAGGCTCCCGTGTATTTTAATACCTCCAGTAAGTCATATTCTTGCTTCTTCTGACTGAGCATTGGCGCTCATCTCCAGAGCGCAACCGCCTATAATCAAAATTAATTAATTATATCTTTTACCCGTATTCAATCAATAAGTTGAGTGATAAACTAGATATTGTCCGGGTGGAAAAAGCAACACTCTGGCTGTTGATTTATGCCGGCTCTAATAAATATTAATATCATCAACCGGGAGGCCTTATGGAAAATCAAACAAATATTAACGATTATATTAAACCGGGGGTTCTATGTGGATTGTGCTTCTCCAAACGTGCTTGAATCTGCAAGGACTCGTGGAAAGGGCAGTACTCCTGGAGAAAAAGCTGTCAGCCTTTTCTTTGCAGTTCGAGATGGTTTCCGGTATGAGCAATGCGCCAATGAAGAGTGCGGACGTATGGAAGCAGCCCTTCGTGCCGTTGCCGTGGAGAACGAACCAAACCAGGCAAGAATCGACTGGAAATGCTCATTGCGGTTAAATTTCATAGCATTTGTTGTATACTATGAAATAGATAATTAAACCAGTATATTACTTTAAAATGAGGGTATGAAAATGAAAGGAGACTACGATGAGAAAAGTATACGAGGGCAAAACCAAAGATGTATTTGCCTTGGAAAACGGGAACTACCGTTTGGTATTCAAGGATGATGTGACAGGTGAAAATGGTGTTTTTGACCCGGGGGCCAACACAGTGGGCCTTTCTATTGAAGGGATAGGAAAAGGAAACCTTAGGGTATCCGTCATGTTCTTTGAAATGCTGAAAAAGGCCGGCATCCAAACCCACTATATAAGTGCCGATATAGAAAATAGAACCATGGACGTTAAAGCGGCAAAAGCCTTCGGCAAAGGCCTGGAGATTATCTGTCGCTATAGAGCGGTGGGAAGCTTCCTGCGCCGTTACGGAGCCTATGTGCAGGAAGGGGACAAGCTGAACGCTTACGTAGAAGCTACGTTAAAGGATGATCAAAGAGGAGATCCTTTAGTTACGTTGGAAGGTTTGGAGACCCTGGGCATTATGTCCGCGGCGCAATTTGCAGAAATCAAAACAAGCACGCAGAAAATTACAGCTTTGATTAGTGATGCGCTTCAGAGGAAAGGGTTAGAGCTATACGATATCAAATTGGAATTCGGTATCGATAACAATGGCAAGGTAATGCTGATAGATGAAATCTCATCGGGTAACATGCGAGTCTATAAAGGCGGCAAGGTTATGGAGCCGCTGGACTTGACTGCAGCGCTTGTTTCGGATTAAATGTAATGTTTTCTTTTGTGGCTAAACTAACGGACAAACTTGAATTTATAATATGAGCATCGCGAAGGCGGTGCCTTTTTCATTCCTAACCACTTGCAGGTATCCGGGTTTTTATTTGGGACGGGCGAAAGGCTCTTAACTATGACGGGCTCACTGGAAGGGGTAGTCCAGGAAATAAGGTAAGCAGTGAAAGAAAGCCACCGGATTTTTGAAAAATTATGAGATGGGGCTGTAATACTTCCAGGATAAAAACGTATTTAACTTATGAGGAATTTAACTTATGAGGAATTTAACTTATGAGGAATTTAACTTATGAGGAATGTAGAAGAAAAAGTAATCCAAAAGGAAATAAAAGAGCAGTTGCTGGAGGCGCCAAAAGTGTTAATCTTTCGGGAGCAGAATATAATTGCCTTGAATTTTTTGAGAGACATGAGCAAATATCATAAAATTCCAGCATCCGCTAGCGCGGATGTTGGAATCCAGTGAAAATAATGTAGTGGTTAGCTGTTCCGGTGCTTGAAGCTGTTAATAATATACTTTGGCAAAAAGATTTATAACATGCTAATAATATATAAAGTTGGATCCATGTAAGATTAAGACTTCTCAAACGTGCCGCTGGAATATGGAGGTATATGTATGAGTACGAAAAATAATGAAGAGTTTTTGATAAAAAGGTTTAGTCGCGATCTGGAGGTCCTGGAGGAGATTGACGAGGAAAAGATTGCCCAATTATCGGATGATGAATACAGGGAAATTTTACAGCTGGCCAAAAAACTAACGAAAATTGATTTTAGCGGGGAAAGCAAAGCCAGAGAGGTTCTGAAAGAAAAACTTATAAGCAACATTGAGAAAAGTAAGGAGCAATCTAATCAATCCCATCAAGAGTTGGCTGAGGAAGAATTGGACTGTGTGGCTGGCGGCTTTAATAGGGACCAGGAGAATCCTTTGCAGGACAACGAGCCCAAAATTTAAGGGCAGCATTGAATGCGCATATTTCTTAACCCGTTATTTTAGCGGTTAATTATGCATTTACTTCATTAATCATTTTTTTGAGGCCTGATGAGTTTACGGGAGGAAATTACTTGGGCCGGAGAGTTTTAGCCTGTGGTGGAGGAAGTGGGGCATGCTGAAGAGTAGCAACTGGATAAAAATAGCATCCTTGCTGGCAGCTATGTTACTTTTGATTCTGCTGGCCCAGTGGTCAGGGTATTTTAAGAAAGCTGATAAAGGGGACATTGTTATCGGCCTGGCCTGGCCCGTTGCCACTAAAAACAGCATGCTCAAAGAAGGGGTCGAACTGGCTGTTGATGAGATTAACGGCCAGGGCGGCATTAACGGCAGGAAAATACGTTTAGTTGTAAAAGATGATGAAGGCACTGTTACCGGCGGAGTGACTGTGGCCCAGTCTTTAATCCAAATCCCTGATCTCGTGGCGGTAATCGGTCACAGGGCCTCCTTTGTTTCCATTGCGGCTTCGGCTATTTACGAAGAAGCCGGAATCGTCATGCTGTCCCCGGCTTCGACGGCTCCCAGTCTTACCCAAAAGGGCTACCAACTAGTTTTTCGTAATATTCCCAGTGATGCTGAAATTGCCAGGCAATTGGCTTTATTTGCAGCCAGGCAAGGCCACCGGCGGATGGCCATTTATTATTCGGAAGACTCTTACGGGCTTGGCCTGGCCAATGCCTTTGAAGATCACGCCAAAAATGAAGGCATAAAAATAGTTGACCGTATTTCCTATTATGCCGATGGGGAAGATTTGGAACGTATTGCCAAAAAATGGAGCGCCCTTGATTATGACTCTATATTTGTGGCTCACTACATGCCGGACGGGGCTATATTCATAGCCGATGCGGTCAAGGCCGGTATTTCACTGCCTTTTTTGGCCGGTGATGCCATGGATACACCTGAGCTTTACGAAATTGCTGGAAAAGCTGCGGAAGGCACGGTAGTAGGCTCTATTTTTAACCCCGAAGTTCCCCGGCCGGAGACAAAAAGTTTTATCGAAAAATTTTCCCAAAAATACAATACCCCACCCACTCCTTACGCGGCTCAGGGTTATGATGCCGTCTGGCTGCTGGCAGCGGCCATTGAAGAGTCCGGTTCCACCGACCCAAAGGATATCGCGGCCAAACTCCGGACCTTTAAAGAGAGGCCGGGGGCGGCGGGCAGTCATACCTTTACGGACAACGGTGATGATGTGGGAAATCTGGTGGTAAAAAAAGTTATTCGTAATGGCGAATTTCAGTTTATTGAGTAAAGGTAACGAGGGATATGAGACAAGATCTATTTCGCAAGGTGGCACTGGATAAACTATCCTCACCGGAACAACTGGACCAGCTTATTACACTTACAACACCCAGAGCGTGGTTTGCTCTTATCGCCATCGGCGGTATTCTTGTTACGGCCATTTTGTGGGGCGTTTTCGGGAGTATCCCCACCAAGGATGAGGGAGAATCCACGGCAAAAGGTTGCCGGCGGGCGCATCCTGAAGGAGATTGACGGTCTTAAAGGGGAGAAGGACATAACAAATAAGCATGAACTTAGAGTCCCCCAGGGGTCAATAGCGTGTGCCAGCGGCTTTCACATAAATCTGGTAAATCGCAGCATACAGCTTTTCAGTCCCTGCTATATCAGTAAAAAATGGCCTTATGGCTACAGGGTATTTGATGAATCCAGATATAACGATGAAAATGATTTCCCGGAAGTCATACAAGCAATGGTAGAACGCAGTATGCCTCTGTCACCTCCAATGAACAAGCCCTTGCGTTTTAGGGATGACATAGTATGTCGTCCCACGGAGGATGGATTTGATCTGTTAACTCCCAACCAGATCCATCACTTCAAGGGGAGGGAAAGATGCGGCCCCCTGGGAGAGCTTATAGCCGCAGGGGATAGTACCTATGCTCAGCTAACTGAACAACTGGTGAAAGAACACGGCATAAATCCCATAGTATTAAACACGGTGGTACAAAGGCTTTTTGACGGCGGTTTCCTTGACGAAGCTTATTCAAGGAAAGGGCATATCCCCTTTCCTTGAATGAAATAACTTGAATGAAATAAAAGGAGGGTAATAAATGAGCATTGAGGAATTGAACAAGTTTCTGCAAATGGTTACAACGAATGAAGAGGCAGCCAATAAGATGAAAGAGATAGGTGAAGATGTAGATGCCTTAATTGCCTATGGCAAGGAACTGGGCTATGAGTTTGACAGGCAGGACATTAAGGAAGTGAGAAAAAAGGTAATAGAGCTCAACAGGGTAAGGATAAAAAAGAATCTGGAAAAGGCTGCCGCCGCTGCGGCTAAGGAACAACGACAAGGTATGCGGAACCTGCACCGGTTTGTGCAACTAGTTGGAGAAAATAAAGAAATAGCCGAAAAGATGCAGGAAATCAGCTTTGACGACCCCAAAGCCATCATTGCCTATGCCAAAGACCTGGGATTTGAGTTTGACGAGAAGGATCTGGAGGAATTCGGAGGCAATATGCTGGAGCAGTCCGATGAGTTAAGCGAGGAAGAACTGGAAATGGTGTCCGGCGGTTTTGTGGGTGTGGTGGTGTTTTTAATGGTAGCAGGATTAGCAGCAGGAGCAATAGCGGCAGGAGCATTAGCAGCAGCAGCACCACTAAAGTCAAATTGATAGGTAAACGTAAATTTCATATCAAAACTAGATGTTCTTTGCCTGGTAAACCGGATCATTGAAAAACTGCAAGACACCACTGGCTGTCTTGACAAACATTGGTAGAGACGGCAGATCACTTTGATTATCTGCGGTATAGCCCAGGTATCGACGCTTTTGATGAAAAACGGTGCAAAGGTACAAGCGTGTTTATGAGCATGTCGTGATTACACCGTGGAAAAACCAAAGCCTGATAGAGCCGGCGAAAACAATGGGAATTTCTTGGCGCTTTTATCTCAGGACGTCAAGGATAAATTCGGACTTATCTATCAGGAGCTATTACAACCCAGCAGACTTTCGCAAAATACACAGGTTGAATGGGGAACCCCTGGTTCCCCTATTGAAGTATAATCAAAATTAAAAGGGGGACCCCGGCAAGGGGGATTTTAGAAGATATGAAAAACCGGTTTT
>Ga0123335_1006108_pt1 | contig 14217 bp, 14 predicted proteins | sample BiotimSIPDNA_2_FD_89707 | JGI IMG/M metagenome (GOLD analysis project Ga0123335, IMG submission 89707) | Anaerobic biogas reactor microbial communites from Washington, USA - Biogas_R2 time_0 SIP DNA | ecosystem: Engineered > Bioreactor > Anaerobic > Unclassified | place: Washington, USA... | reverse complement strand
TTAGAGGGGGTTATTGCTCATGAATTAGCTCATATTCGGAATAAGGACATTTTAATCGGAACGGTAGTTATTGTTCTGGTGGGAGCGGTTACTATGGTCTCGAATTTGGCTTTAAAAATGAGTTTCTTGCAAGGTGGTAATCGTCGGGAAGGTAATCCGCTTGGAATAGTGATTGGCTTGATTGGCTTGATTTTAGCCCCCTTAGCGGCCGCTTTGATTAAAGCTTCAGTCTCTCGTCGAAGAGAGTTTTTGGCCGATGCTTCCGGGGCTCTGATTACTCGTTATCCAGAAGGTTTAGCCAGCGCCTTGGCTAAAATATCAGATGACTCGCATCAATTAGCTCGGGCAAATAATAGTAATGCTCATTTATTCATTGCTTCTCCTTTTCGCGGACAATCAGCGAAGAGTTGGACGACTAAGTTATTTGCTACTCATCCACCAGTCGAAGAAAGAATTAAGCGTTTAATGGAGAAAAAGTAGGGAGGGGTGCCAGAGCGGCTCAATGGAACGGCTTGGAAAGCCGTGCCCCGTAAGGGGCTCGTGGGTTCGAATCCCACCCCCTCCGCCAATTAAAAATTAAAGACGCTAATAATAGTGTCTTTTTTTAATAAATTGATTTTTAAAAAATAAAAAGACTCAGTTTACTCTGAGTCGATAGGGGGTGATCTTTGGTTGACAAATAATTAATAAAATGTTCTACTGAAACAGTTTCTCATTAAGGAGGGGATTAAATGACTGGTCGAGAATGTCCTTTTTGTCACAGAACGTCTTATAGCGCAAGCAACTCTGAAGTTTGGGCCTGTCCCTATTGCAAGCGTCTTGTGACTAAAAAAGACGAGAAATCTGCTTCTGATTCTAAGAAGGACTAAGGGGATGGTTAGGGCAAATCCAATTTAGGGTTTGCCTTTTTTATTTTTCAGAAATTATCTTGATTGCTTGTCCCCGAATCAAAGCTCCGGCAATTTTTTTCAAAGCGGTAGATAAAATGCGTTGGAAAGTACTTTGAGATGTCTTCATCCGCTGAGCGGCTGTGACTTGATCCAATTCTAGAACATACTTTAATCGGATCGCCTCGGCTTCTTCTAGAGATAGTTCTATTACCTCAAGCGTCCGCAAGGGGATACCTTGGGGTTTAAAATAGTGGGCTTGAGGCCGGAATCTAATTCGACGACATTGTCTTGGGCGAGGCATGTTTCTATGTTATAATCAAACTTAAAGAAGGCATTGCCCAGCTCCCTAAAAGGGAGCTGAGTTTATCCGCCTTCTTTTATTTTTGACCCTCCAGATCCTTTCTCCGCTGACGAATAGCTTCCAATTCAGCAGTCAATTCTTTTTCCGCTAACTCCAATTCAGTAACTTCGTCTTGCGGCAACCAGCGTTGAAATCGGCGAAAACCGAATCCTCCTCTGGCGCAGGGACCAAAGCCACGTCCGGTCATAGGACCGTATCCGGCTGGGCCAGTACCATCAAATCTAGGCATATTATATTTTGATGAATTAATTTTAGATAGTTCGACTGACTATCTAATATGAATATATACCCATAATGATTTCTTGTCAAGGGGCTTGCTTTAAGCTAAGATTAGTTGACCCAAATGACGTCTCCTGCTCAAGAAGTTAAAAATCGATTAGATATCGTCGATGTTATCGGCGACTATTTAAAGTTAAAAAAAGTTGGCGCCGGATATCAGGCCCTTTGTCCTTTTCATAACGAAAAAACACCCTCTTTCTATGTTTCTCCAGAACGTCAAACATATAAATGTTTTGGATGCGGAGCTTATGGCGATATATTTTCCTTTGTTATGGAAATGGAGGGCATTGAATTTCGAGAAGCTCTGCATTTATTAGCCCGTCGAGCTGGAGTTGAAATTAGTGCTGCACAGACTCAGCTTCGCAGTGAACAGAAGGCGCTCTATGAAGTTTGTCAAGAGGCAGCGGATTACTTTCGCCATCAATTAGCTGAACATCAGGTTGGTCAGAGAGCAACGGCTTACCTAATTGAACGAGGGTTGAAAAAAGAAACCATTGATGATTGGTCTATCGGGTATGCGCCGGATGAATGGACGGGACTACTTGATTATCTACAACATAAAGGCTGTCGCCGGGAGGAGATTTTAGCAGCTGGATTAGCTGTGAAACATCCGGAAAAAGGAACAATTTATGATCGATTCCGGGGTCGAATTATCTTTCCTATTAATAATCTTCAAGGCCAGCCAATTGGTTTTGGTGGTCGAGTTTTTGAAAGTGACGACAAGTCAGCCAAGTACATTAATACTCCGCAAACATTAATTTATGACAAAAGCCGAGTTCTTTACGGATTGGATAAGGCTAAAATGGTAATTCGAGAGAAAGATCAAGCTATTCTAACTGAAGGATATACTGATGTGATCATGAGTCATCAGGCGGGGCTCAATCAGACTGTTGCTTCGAGTGGGACTGCTTTAACTTCCAGCCAGCTGTCGATTCTGAAACGTTATACCGACAACTTAATGATGGCTTTTGATATGGACAGCGCTGGCAATTTAGCGACTCAACGGGGTATTGGTTTAGCTCAATCGGCTGATTTTCTAGTCAGAGTGGTAACCATGAAAGCCGGACAAGATCCGGCTGATATGATTGCCGAAGATCCCAAGCAGTGGAGACAACAAGTTGAAGGAGCAAAATCAGTTTTTGATTTTTATTTTGAGTTAGCTTTTAGTCAGTATGATCCAAAGACGCCGGAAGGCCGACGTGATATTTCTCATTTAATTTTACCTCTACTGGCTAGTGTTAACGATCAGATTGAACAATCACACTGGGTCCAAGAGATGGCTACTAGACTTCGGGTTGATGAATCTGATATCTGGTTAGCTTTAGAGAAGAAGGCTAGTCAACAGCCAGAAGAAGAGGCCGCCGAAGAAACACCGACGAAACAGACAGCTACGCCGAGCCATTTATCGCGGAAAGATCGGCTAGAGCGCCGAATTATCGGTTTGCTTCTACAGGATGAAAAATATCATTGTTTGGTTGACAAGTCGGAATTAAAGATGTTTTCTAAATGGGCTCGTGATATAATTAACTGTCTGTTGAGCAAGACTTTATCGGAGAAGCAGTCCGCTTCTCGAGATCTTGATACGCTGTTAAATGTTTTAGCGCTGGAGGTTGAAGCCGATCAGGTGAATATTGATGAAGAGATGGCCGTTTGCTTAATGGAACTACGTCAAATGATTATTCGGGAAGAGATGAGAAAGTTGAGTGATCAAATTGCTCAAGCTGAACGAGATAAAAAACCCCGTAAAGCTCAACAGCTAATGAAAGAATTACAACAGTTAAGCCAGGATTTGTATAATAATCATGCCTCAAAAGAGAAAAGTTAAAAAAATAAAAACAGCTCATCAAAAAAGACTCGAAGATTTGGTTGACAAGGTTCGAGATCGAGGTTTTGTGACCGAGGACGAGATTGATCATCTTTTTCCCCGGCTAAAGAGCGATTTAAAAAAACTAACATCTACTTATCGATTCTTAGAAAGTGTTGGCATCCAGATTAAGCCCAAGGTTTCTTATTTGACCGGAGAGACTGAGGCCGAAAAGGGATTGGCGACTAAAATTGATCCAGTTCAAGCTTATCTGCAAGAGATTGGTCGGACGGATCTGATTGATGCTGATGAAGAAAAAGAGCTATCGAAGCAAATTAAAAAAGGAGACAAGGAGGCCAAGCAAAAGTTAATTCGGGCTAATTTAAGATTAGTTGTTTCAATTGCTAAAAAATATGCTAATCGGACGACTAAATTAAGCTTGCTTGATTTGATTCAAGAAGGAAACTTGGGTCTTTTCCGGGCGGCAGAGAAGTTTGATTGGCGTCGTGGTTACAAATTCTCAACTTATGCTACCTGGTGGATTCGTCAGGCTATTACTCGAGCTTTAGCTAATCACGCTCGGACAATTCGGATTCCAGTCCACATGATTGAAAAAATTACTAAATATACTAAGATAAGTCGGGGTCTACAGAGGACTCTCGGTCGAGAGCCCTTAGCGGAAGAGGTGGCGGCAGAAATGGATATTCCAGTTGAAAAAGCCCATCAGATAATGGAGATATCGAGAGAGGTTGTTTCGTTGGAAAAACCAGTTGGTCAAGATGATGAGTCTAGTTCCTTAATTGATTTTATTGAGAACAAGGACACGGCTCCACCTTCTGATCCAGCAGCCCGGAATCTGTTACGAGAGCGAATTGATGCAATGTTAGTTGATCTGACTTCACGAGAAAGGCAAATTCTAGCCATGAGATTTGGTTTGGAAGACGGGCGGCCAAGAACATTAGAAGAGGTTGGTGAAAAGTTCAATGTTACCAGAGAAAGAATTCGCCAAATTCAAGTCAAGGCCTTGGAGAGAATGCGTTCCGATCAGGCCTTGAAAAAACTGGAGGATTATTAATCTTTGGTAGATTTTCCGGGGTAGCTCAATGGTAGAGCTCTCGGCTGTTAACCGAGTGGTTGTGCGTTCGAGTCGCACCCCCGGAGCATTATAAAACCGAGAAAACTTCTCGGTTTTTTCTTATTTATGTTAAAATATGAACATGGTCAAGAAAAGCAATAATTTTGCTTATATCGATGGGGCAAATCTGCACAAAGCTGTTAAAAGCTTGGGGTGGGCATTGGATTATCAAAGATTTCGAATTTGGTTGTCTGAGAAATATGCCGTGAAAAAGGCCTATATTTTTATTGGATTGATTCCCAAAAACAAGAATCTTTATGCTTATCTCCAAGAAAGCGACTTCGACCTGATATTCAAAGAGGTGGTCTACGATGGAAAAGGGAAACCAAAAGGAAATTGTGATGCTGACCTGGTCTTGCGAGCCACGAGAGATTGTTATGAGAACAAATTTGATCAAGCTTTGATCGTGAGTAGTGACGGCGATTATGCCAGCCTGGCGGAGTTTTTACATGAACAGGATAAATTATTGGGCATATTGTCGCCAGCTCCCAAAGAAAAATGCTCTATATTACTAAAAAGAATCAACGCTAAGATATTTTATATCAATGATAAGCGTTCTATTCTTGAGGTTCGAAAATGAAAAAGCCCCCAATGCGGACGGAACCGCACCAGGGTCTTTTTCGTGGTGATATCTTTAATGGTATATCCACAAAGAGAATTTGTCAACGATTTTCAAAGATAATTACTTGCACAGGTTCGAACTTTGTTTAACCCCCGGAGCAATATTAAACAAACGGAGTCAAAAGCTCCGTTTTTTCCTTAGTCAGATCTGTTTTAACTCCACGAACATTGTTTCTAAAATCTCTGTTAATAATATCTTGTATCGGGCGAGAAAAGATGACTATCTGTAACTGATATAATAGATGTGTCAGATGGCTCAAGATTGAACAGGAAAATATAAAATCCAACGAAAGCACTAGTATTATTTTGTTTTTTAAATTATTCTTATTTCGATCCGAAAAATCTTTAAGATTTAGAAATCAATAAACAGCTATGCTTAAAGGATATATTCAATACATCAAAAACAACCCAGAGGGTTATTGGTTTAGGCAGAAACTATATGGCTGGGGCTGGATCCCTGTAAAATGGCAAGGGTGGCTGATTGTGGCTATTGCTGTGGCTATTATAATTATCTGCATTGATATTGGAGACACCGATGATGCACCTGGTATGGCTCTATTAGGCATGCTGCTGGCAACGGCAATTCTGTTTGCTTTTGGCTATAGAAAAGGGGAAAAACCATGCTGGCGATGGGGCCGGCCGAAAGAGGAGGATCAGAAGGATTAATTGTTTTTTCCGACGTCAATTTTTCTCTTGGAATAATTCAAACGTTCTGCTTTTTGGTGGAATGATGTGTATTTTCCGACAGAAAAAGTCTTCTCTTTTAATTCTTCCCAATAGCATAATTGTTGTGGAAGACAGCACAATGGGCTATTGTTAGCTTAGTCAAGAGTAATAATCTATGTTTGTTAGAAAATATATTTTTATCCCTCTATTAATCTTTTTGATTATTGGTCTATTTTTGTTTTGCTATGCGCCGGTTATTTTTCAAGAAGGTAATCCATGGCCGCAGATTAAAGGAATTCTTCAGTTGAGCTTTACTAATAACGATCTGGTCCAATTATCTAGCGGAGAAAATACTTATATGACTAAGAGCCAGAATGGCCTTGAAGTGATTAAATCTTACATGAAAAAAAGAGAATATGATTTTATAGAGCAGATGGGATCTGGTTATCTTTTCAAGTCAACATTGGGGGAAACCGTAATTATCACAGGCAAACAATACAGCCGATTTTATTTACTCTGGAATATACCCAAGATAGTCAAGTGATTAATTAACAAAAAATCTGAAGCATTCAGATGCTATAATTATTTTCTTTATCTCAATCGGTCTTCTTTAAGTATAGAAAGTAAAATTAATGATCTATTTTATAATTGATTTTATTGATAGAATTAGAGCAACCAGGGTCAAATATAATTAATTTAATATTTTATGAATATTTTACAAAGCAAAGATGGCCAGAAAAATATCCTCAAAATATCTATTTTGGTTGTTGTTTCTTGTCTAATTCTGATCAGCGTCCTGATGTATGTTCTACCTCAATATAGAGTGTGGCAGAAAGAGCTTTCAGGAAAAGCATTGTTAAAAGAAGCAGAGTGGTCAAAGAGAGTTCAGATTGAAGAAGCTTTGGCTAATTTGGAGGCGGAAAAGCTAAATGCTCAAGCTGAGGTTGAAAGGGCTAAAGGGATGGCTCAGGCTATTGAGATTGAAGGCGGAGCTTTAACAACGGAATATATTCAATATTTGTGGGTCAGGCAGAATATTTTTAATGACAAAACCACAATTTATATTCCGACGGAAGCCAACCTTCCAGTTTTAGAGGCATTCAGATTGGATAAATAAGGGTTATAGTTCACCTGGATTATTATTGTAGGATTTTTTAATAGGCGAGTTTGAATTTCGTTTAATTCCACCTTTGATGGGCGGAGATTTTTTGACCTGTTTTTACTCCAACGGGTTACTGCGAAATTCAATATTAAAAATATGAAAATTGATAATTTAGACCTTGTTCAGAATAACAGGATCAATCAGAAAGAAGAGTGTGTACTTGACATAAAGTTAGAATAATATAACATTGATATTGTTAGAAATAATTAACAAGTAACATGACTTTCAAACAATATAATTTTTATCGAATATTAGTCGTAATGACGATAGCCATTTCAATTAGTTGTGCCATGACCATGGAAAACTACTATTTGCCTATTTTTTTAATGATCATTGGTATGGCCTTGATGTGTTATCTTCGTCAACGTTTGAGAAAGACAGAAGTGATTGCTGATGAAAGAGACTATAAATTGGCCGGGGATGCGGCACGATACACTATTCTCGTTTATGGTTTTATTGGGGCTTTTACTATTTTTATTTTGATGGCTTTATCGAGTGGTCCAGATGATTCGATCTATCAGTTGAGTCATTATTTAGCTTTCAGTATTTGTTTTCTATTTCTTTTGAATGTTCTGATCTTTAAGATTATAGCTTTGAAAAAATAAAATGAGAAACAGGATCAAAGAATTTAGACAAAAGAAGAATTTGACTCAGGAAGAATTGGCAAGTCGAGCAGGAGTTCGCCGAGAAACCATCATTTTCCTCGAACAAGGGAAGTATAATCCTTCTTTAAGGTTGGCGATGAGCATCGCTAAAGAGCTGAAGATGACCATTGAAGACCTCTTTACCTAGGTTGCAAATAGATATAATCTAGAGTCAAGACAGAATAATATGAAAATGCTTTATTGGCTCCCACGAATTTTAAGCTTAGGACTTGTTTTCTATCTCTCTATTTTTGCTTTAGATGTTTTTTCTGAATATTCTGGCTGGAACGCTGTGCGGCCATTTTTAATACACCTGATTCCTTCTTTCGTTCTACTTATTATTGTTTTTATTGCCTGGAAATACGATCTAGTCGGATTTATTCTTTTTAGCAGCTTTTCTCTAATTTATATTTTAATGGTTGGGCTTGATCGGCATTGGAGCTGGTATATAGGCATTTCTCTGCCTTTAGCCATTGTTGGCTTTTTGTTTTTCTGTAATTGGATCCACCAAAGAAAAATTAATTGATCTTAATAATTAAACTACTGAGCTTTTAAAATTCTGCTATACTTTATGTTGATAACGGTTATTCTGATTAAAAGTTAAATTTTAAATGACTAAATCGAAAAATAAAAAAATTATTATTTGGTTTATCGTTTCATTGATAGCATTGTTAGCTTTGGTGTGGATAATCAAAGGCTTGAGGCCAGAAGAACTTCCGGGCCAAGGATTTCCGCTCGAAGAAAGATACATTCTGAGTGGTCGGGTTAAATCGGTTGATCCAGACAGCGGATTAATCATTAGCGTCGATCCGGTAGACGGCTCAGAGATCACAATCCAGATAGGTGAAGAGACGGGGGTCTATCGTGTTGTTTTTTCAGAAGAAGCAAGTGGTATATTCCAAACTCAAAGAGTATCGATTGGTCTAGATGAAGTTCGTGTTGGCCAGTCGTTTTTTGTTAAAAGCAAAGATAGCTTTGCTGGACAGAGTCAACTGTTAAACGTTGATTATATTGAATTTATGCCTTAGGCATGAAAAAACTCTTTTATTTGATTATTTTGTTTCTGATCTTTGCTCCGCAATTAATAGAAGGAGCAGATTTATCGCAACCGAAATGGTTGACTCAGCGCCTCTCTAATTGTGAAGGATCGATTGCTGCTGATCATTGGATTGGAGATAATACGATTTGTTTAACGGCTCAAGTTTCTGGTCTTTATCATGGAGATCAGGTTAAACTGGAGGTCGAGCTTATTCCAGCTGGCCAAGATTTTGCCAATCAGCCTACTCATGCTGCGTCATCCTTTTGTTCTTCTACTTGCAAGAGTAGCGTTGTTATCAGTGAATTGGAAAATGGATCTTATCGCTGGCAGGCGCGAACCATTAACGACAATGGTGATACGAGTGATTGGGTAGAATTTTCTTCGATCAATTTTGCTTTTGGAATTGACCAAATTATGCCCGAGGGAACTATTGTAGCTGAACCCGAGGCGGTTGCAGTTAACCAGAGCTTTCAAATTACTGTTTCGGGGAGAGACAATCAGATTGTTAAGAGTGTTTGTTTCAAGGAAGAGGATGACTCGAATTGGACTTGTTACAACTGCGAGAACGATTCTGCGGAATGCCAGTACTCTTTTGATCGTTCGGAATCCCAAGTTAAAAAGTACTCTTACTATGGATATATTCTTGATGTAGCTAGCCAAGGCAACTTTACCGATCCAAGACAATCGAGTGTTCTGGTTCAGACTAACCCTACAGTAGCCACTCTGGCCGTTAGCGATTTTGATGGAACTCGGGCAACATTGGCCGGATATTTAACGGATCTAGGTGGGGCTGCCCAGGTTCGAGCTTGGTTTGAATATTGGCTTCCGGGAGGCAATAAACAAGAAAGTACTACCTTGATGTTAAGTCAGACGGGAACATTCGAAGTGAGTCTTGACAATCTTGACCCTCAACAGATTTATCATCTTCGTCCCGTAGTTGAAAATAGTATTGGTCGAGGGTATGGGCAGGAAATTGTCAGCACGGAATTGATGGTCAACGGTCATTTTGAGATAGGGACTTTGGATGGATGGAAGACAACCAATCAGGGTGACTTTCAGTTGACCGAATCAGCCCATACCGGTAAATATTCTGGTGAATTTGGCTTTATTCGTTCGGATGATAAAGATAATGGTACTAGTGCTTTTTATCAAAACATATTCATTCCTCAGAATGCTGGCCAAATAAATCTGTCATTTAAATACAATTTTCAGACCTACGACTATTGCGATAATGCCTATTTTCGATTTCGATTACGTGATGCCGAAGGCCAGATAATTAAAACTTATGAGGAATGGTGCTGCCCGGCCAAACGATCTGATTGCCGATCACGTTATTCTAAGGTTCAATCTGGCTGGCAAGATATTTCTGCAGATTTATCGGAGTATGCTGGTCGGTCAGTTGGAGTTTATTTTGAAGTTTGGCGTCGAGACGATAAACGCCAGTCTTGGGCAATTATTGATGAGGTCAGCTTAAGTTATCAGCCAATCGTCTTGCCTCAAGTCGAAACTTTGTCTCCTCTCGGTGTTTATGCGGGTGGAGTCATTATGGCTGGTGATTTAACGGGCACGGGTCACGACTCAGCAACTGAGGTTTGGTTTGTTTGGGACCAGGAGTCACATAATAATTGGTCAGATTATCCAAATGAAACTGGAGTCCTGGTGCAGTCTCAAGAAGGCCAATTTGATGTTTTCGTTGGCAATCTTCTCTCGGATACTACTTATTATTTTAGAGCGATTGCGAAAAATAATGCGGGTTTAAGTTTTGGGCAAGAAGAAACATTCACTACAAGTTATGCAACAGCTGGTGGTTGGCGGTTACCTGATTATTATGTTGATGTCGAAGATCGTTGGTCTTATGAGGAACAGGCTTATGACTGGGATACGGCTACTCGAGCTAGGAATGACGGCCATCAAGGAGCGCTGATTGGCTGGCGAGGGTATTTGGAATTTTACCTCAATACACCCATTCGATCTAATAAAATTAGAGTTAGTGGTACTGGCGTGGGATCAGGCTCAGGAGAGACGATTTCTCAAATTGATATTCTTTATTATGGGCAGACAAGCTGGCAAAGGGTCTTCCGGGGTGTTTTGCCGGAAAACCATCGTTTAGTGGAGCTTAATGTTACAGAAGGCTTAATCAAAGCCGCTCGCATTCGACGTTCATATCCATTGGAGCTCGGGTTGATTTGGATAAGCAGCGTGGGCGAATTTCATTTTTATGAAGTGCCGGACGAACCCGCTACCGAGCCAGCAATTCACACTCTCGAGGCGACTAAGATTGAACGTCATTCAGCTATTCTGAAAGGTCGAGTGAGTGATGATGGCGGGGAATTAGTTGAAACACGATTTAAATATTGGACTCAAAATGATCCAACTCAGGTTTACTATACTGATTGGGACGAGGGAATGACCGGAGAAACAACTGGATGGGCGACGGGGGAAGTCTTTAGCCGCATCGTAAATAATCTCGAAGAGGGGCTGTTTTATCAATTCCAAGCTCAGGCTCGCAACAGCCTTTCTCTAGAACCGGCCGAGGGGGATGTAAATAGCTTTTTTACTCAAGTGTCTTCAGTCGGATGGGTTTCGCCAACCAATTCTGGTGGTACCTGGGGAGACTATGAACATTACGGATACGATGATGTTATTGGAACTTATGCTTCATTAAATCGTGGAGGGATAGGCTCCAACCCCTGGAGCCCTTGGCTAGACTTTGAACGTCCAGGTATTTTTTCTAATCGTATTAGATTCCGCATTCCAGATGCTCGTTCAGGCAGCGGTCAGATTATTAAACAAATTCAAGTTCGTCTTAAAGTTGATGGTCGATACAAATATATTTACAATAGCGACGACTTCCCAATTAATGAGTGGATAGAGGTCAATATTTCCTCCGTTAGTTTTGATAACCAGGGGAATCCTCTGCCAGTCGAAGGAGCCGGGGTGAGAATGTTAATGGCCGACAACAAATATTTCCCTTTTGAGTTTGACGAAATTGAATTTTGGAAGCTTCCCGAGTCTCCAGAAGTAGAAACTGGATCGGCGGATACCGTTCTCGAAGAAGACGTCTTAAAAGCTGAAATTAGCGGTAATTTAATTTATTCAGGCGGAGTTGATGAGGTTGAAGTTTGGTTCGAGTGGCGTCGAGAAGATCAAGAATACAGCGCTAAAAACTGCACTGATCCAGATGTTTTAACTGAACCTGGTTCTTTTTGGGCGGAAATCGGGTCTAAACTGGAGCGGGGTAAGGCTTATTATTTTCGAGCAGTGGCGGAAAATGAATTCACCACGGCTTATGGTCAAGAAAAATTATTTTTAACCGACGGTTGTTTTCCGGGTGAAGAGAGAGAGTGTATAGCCTTTGAAGAAGATAGCCATATTTGTTCTTACTTAATTGCCTGTCAGGCCGATGGCCTATGGGAGCGTTGCGACCAGGGCAACTGTGCTATTGACGATCACTGTCATTGTCGTGACGAGGGTTATGACGCTGGTTCAGCTTTTTGTGGAGAAAACTGTCTTTGTGACTACAGTCAATGTTATCATAGTGACGCTTCACCTTCGGCCGCCAATTTGCAGGTAACTGAACCAGATTATTGCCGCTTTGATCCGCGGGCTACATTCTCCTGGGACTTTCAGGGATCAAACGGTAAAAGTCAATCGGCCTACCATTTACAGATCAGTCAAAAAGCCGATTTTAGCACCCTAGAAATTGATTCTGGCCGTGTTGACAACTCGTCTGACTCTTATGCGACGGGAGACAATATTCTTGAATATAATAAAACCTATTATTGGCGACTAATGGTTTGGGATACGGAAGGCTTAATTTCGCCTTGGATTTTGGGACCCTCTTTTACAACTCCAGATCATCGTTATCCTCGTATCGGTTTTTCATGGCGGCAAATTTATGCAGAGGAATTAGACTGGGTGGCGGAATTTCAAGATCAATCAACGGTTGTGAGTTCAAATATTATTCGTGCTTGGCGGTTTCCTGAAGGCAGGCCATCAATTAGTAGTTTAGCTAATCCAACTGTTTCTTATAATCAGACTGGCTGGAAGAACGTTTCTTTAGAGGTGACTGATGGATCTGGCTATTCTTGTCAAATGATGGGAGAAATTCAGATTACTGGACAAGTCTTCGATCCGGGATATAGGGAAGTTCTGCCTATCGAACTAGAATAATAAATTAAATATATTTAGCGATGAATAATTTAAGTCGAATTATCACTGGCATTGCTATCATTGTTTTTTCCATTTGGTTTATCTTAGACGTCGGATTTGCTGAAGAGCAAATTATTTATTCAGCAATCGCGACCGGACTTCTGTTTATAGTGTTGGGATTGGTAATTATCTTCAATGAGAAAGAAGACCAAATTGAAGAGATTAAAGAAAATCAGCTAGATCAAAATAATCATTAATAATATAATGTCAAAAATTATTGTTACTACCGGAACTAATATTCCGGGTTCTGAAATCACCGAGGTGCTCGGGATTGTTCGAGGGAATACTGTTCGAACCAGAAACATCGGACGTGATATTAGTGCCGGGCTTAAGGGAATTGTTGGTGGAGAGGTTAAAACCTACACGGCCATGACCAAAGATGCTCGAGACGAGGCCTATAATCGGATGGTTAACGAGGCTCTAGAGAAAGGAGCTAATGCTATAATTGGAGTCAGGTTTGCGACTTCAATGATTATGACTGGGGCCTCGGAGATTCTGGCCTACGGGACCGCGGTGCGATTACAAAAGTAGATTGAGACTATTGTCGCTTTTATTTTAGGGTATAATTCATAGTGATTAATAAACGTAAGATGAAAAAATTTAATATTATAATACTGGTCTTACTTCTGATTGTTATTCTGACGGCCTTGGTTCTTTTCTGGGGTAAAACTGAACCAGAGGTGGCTGATTACTTCAATTTTACCTGTTCGACGGGGCAAAACTTAAGCATAGCCTATTCGGCAGAGGGTGACCGGGCAACTTTATTGTTTGAGGGGGAAGAGTATCAACTTCAGCGAGCTATCAGTGGTTCAGGGGCTCGCTATACTAATTCAGACGAGTCAATTATTTTTTGGGAACATCAGGGAGAGGTGACTCTTGAAATAGATGGCTCTCTGGTGGCCGAAGGTTGTTATTTGAGTCAACCCAATCAGCCGGAGCGGAGTGATATTTTGGAGTATCTAGAATCTCCTTATTTTCTAAATCCAAATAACTCGCAAAGTGATATTTTTGCTGACTATTATCAGTTTGGCCAGGAGGGAGAAGATCTATTTTTGTGGGTTTATGCGGCAGAGTATTACGTTGAAAACGGACAGCTGCAAATGGGAGCGGCGTCTTCGGGGCCAATTGTTTTATCGTTAGCGGGAGATGGATTTGGTCACTGGGAGCCAAATTCGGGAAGTGATTACACCTCCAGCATTGAAGACAAATTTCCAATTGAATATCAGTCAACTGTCTTAAATTTTCAAACTGCTGAATCTGAAACATTAGAGGGATTGATGAAGGCGGTTGAGAATCGAGCTAAAATTGAAATGTTGATCACGACCGAAAATGATATTTCAATCCCCGTCGGCGGACGGGCTTATCTGGGGCTTGATAGCAATGCTTCGACTGGCTATACCTGGA
>Ga0123335_1006107_pt1 | contig 14219 bp, 10 predicted proteins | sample BiotimSIPDNA_2_FD_89707 | JGI IMG/M metagenome (GOLD analysis project Ga0123335, IMG submission 89707) | Anaerobic biogas reactor microbial communites from Washington, USA - Biogas_R2 time_0 SIP DNA | ecosystem: Engineered > Bioreactor > Anaerobic > Unclassified | place: Washington, USA... | reverse complement strand
CCCCATCCGTCCTGTCCATCCCATGCCGACGGCGACTCAACCAGTTCACAAACGTGTGCACATTCAGCCCGTGCCGATCGCAAAACTCCGCTTGCGTCATCCCGCTGCTGTCATACGACTCCAACCACCGCGCCCGTTCCTCCGCTTTCGCAAACCGGCGTCCCCGCCGGTCCCGCTTCACCACGCTCGCGCATAACTCAACTCTTTCTGCTTCCATCCTCCCATTCTACCACATCCTCGCTCCCTTGGGAATGAGGTCGATCTTCGGACGCTTACAGTGTATCCGTCCGGGATGGTGCATGTCCACAGGCTGCGAGCATAAATACACCCGTGTTTGACTGGGGATACTCAACATTACCCGCGTAGTTGCTTGAGCACTTCCACTATCAGGCGCGCATAACACTGCGCAGCCTTGTCCCGTCGGGTAAGCTTACGAATGAACGATGGGCGACTTGTTTTCCCTCAATTCATTGACTTGCACCCGCGCCAGAATGTGAAAATGGTTGCTCATCACACAATACGAGAGCACATCCACCCCCTACCCGAATAGTCCCGACAAGAATAACCCTGGATTGGACAGAACTTCAAAAAATGCGACACCTTCAAGCACCTGTACACGAGCCTTGAGCGTTTCGGGAGTATCAGTGGCCAACACCGGACAGCGTTTCTGGATTACGACTGGACCACCATCCACGGTTTCGTTCACCAAATGGATAGTGCATCCGCTTTCCTGATCACCACTCGCGAGCACCGATGCATGCACATCCAGATCCATCAAGCCGCCATGCCTCGGGAGAAGAGAGGGGTGCACATTCAGGATACGCCCTTCCCATTCCTTAACAAACTCACTGCTCAGGATCCGCATGTATCCGAGCAACAACACCAACTCCACCCCACGAGACTTCAGCGATTCACTAACCTCGGCATCGTATGCTACCCTGTCCCTTCCTCTGACCGGAATCGAAATCGATTCGATACCGGCATCCCTTCCTTTTTCCAGAATCCCAGCCTGACTGCGATTTGACACAACCAAGACAAAATCCACACCTAGAAGGGAGCATTTCCATGCATCCAGAAGGGGAACAAGACTGGACCCACGAGTAGATCCCAATACTGCGGTTCTCACAGGTCGTTGATCGGAAGACATGATGCTCGGACTCGGGTTCAATCAAGATCAGCCGGATCCTCTTCATCCAGGTCGAAGTCCGGCATTCCTTCCACCTGATCAATGTAGTCCTGCAGAATGAGACAAGCCGCCTGGGAATCAAGCTTTCCGCTACTCCGTTCATCCCTCAATTTCTTCAACGACCAATGACTGCCAGCATGACGTGAACTGAGACGCTCATCCACTTTGTGAACCGGCAGTGAGGGAAACCGCTTCCCGATCTCAGCGACAAACGCATCCACTTTGCCAGTCATCATACCAGTGCTTCCATCCATGTTGTAGGGATACCCCACGATCAACTCCTCTACCCGACGTTCTCGGATCAAGGAGTCCAAAGCATTCCATCGGGCACTCACCTGCGAGGAGACCAGCGCTGGTAAAGGCGTTGAAACTCCGATCTCATCGGCATAGCTTATGCCCCAGCGCCTCTCACCGTAATCAATTCCGAGCCTTCTCAAGCCGCCTCCTAGGTTCATTCATGGCACACAGTGTCTAGTCCCGATCATCACAGGAAACGCCGGGTCTCCTCACGGTCCCGAAGCTCCTTCAATACATTCTTGATTTCCTGGGCCTTACTCCTCGGGCAAACCAATGTGGCATCTGCCGTGTGAACCACAATCAGATCCTCAACCCCCAGCAGGGCCGTCACCCGACCTCCGTCATTGTAGACGATATTGTCACGGCTATCCACCGCGAGCGCCAAACCGCGCAAAAGGTTACCGGACTCATCCTTGTCGGAGTGGCGCTCAATGGCAGGCCACTCGCCCACATCGTCCCAGTCAAATTCGGAGGGAATCACCACCGCATTGGATGCCTTTTCCATGACGGCGTAGTCGATCGAAATCCGATCCAACTGCGGGTATTCCGAAGCCAGCACTTCTCCAAGCTCCTTGCCACCTCGAACCGCCTCCCGAATGCGGGCCAAGCCCTGAGCAAGTGACGGATGATAACGAGCCATCGCCGCATGGATGCTTTGAACCGACCACACAAAAATTCCGGCATTCCAAAGAAAACGTCCTGACTCCACATACGCCTTTGCAGTGGCAAGATCAGGCTTCTCAACAAAACGCTCAACCCCGAAACCCTTCGCGACCCCACTGGAATCCAACATGACCGGGCCCTTTTCGATGTAGCCGTAGCCGGTCGCCGGATGGGTCGCTTCAATCCCAATCGTAACAAGATGATCACCCTGCGACGCCAAATCAAACGCCTTCGTCAAAACACACCGGAATCCCGCCGCATCATGAACCACATGATCCGATGGAAGGATCACAAACACGCCATGAGGATCGCGCTGCTCCACCAGCAAAGCCGCCAAACCAACCGCCGGGGCCGTGTCACGGCCAACCGGTTCCGCCACGATATTCTCCGCCGGCAGCTCCGGACACATCCCCCGTATGGCGTCCACCTGATCCACATTTGTCAGAATCAGGATCCGGGCATCCGGCACCAATCCCTTTATGCGATCCAGCGCCTGCCGCAGCATCGGATCTTCCCCGACGATCGGCAACAAATGCTTCGGCCGGTTCAAACGGCTCTCAGGCCAGAACCGCTCTCCCCTCCCGCCTGCCATGATCACAACGTAGTTCTCACTCATACTTGGGTGTCGTCCTACCCGATCCCTTTCCTTTCGTCAAACCGTTACCGCTCCAGAAAAAACATTCCCTTTGATCTAAAGGATATGCAGAATTAGGTGTGGCTTCGGGGGCTTAGGGAAAAAGCAACTCCAATCCCATGTTTCAGGACCCATCACACTGTCAGCCGCATCTTAGCCCGAAGGACCCCAGCATTATCGTAACACGCGCTTATGCCCAATGTTTCATCTTGCCCCTTCACGGGCCTTTCTTTTTTCTGTCCCGTGGTAGTTGTTCCTTTTTGGTTTTGTGTTTCACCCGCGAGCCACCAGACTTGCGAAAGAGAGCTCCACCTCAACTATCAACAATCATCGGACACTGCCAATGTTATTCGGGGCGTGTAACATGCAGCCTTCTTTTTCCGTGAAACAAGTCCAGCTCATCCAGCATGAAACAATGGTATTACAAAGTCGGCACAATCCAGACTGGCCCAGTGTATTGGGAAGAGATCGTCACCCTGGTTAACAAAGGAACGCTGAGTTCTGACACACTGGTATGGCAGCATCAGCTTCCGAAATGGACGCCATATGCAGACGTAGCCGACCAAGGGCCTGAGATTGAGGATATGTACCGTGTGATTCATCATGGAGGACAAGGAATAAAGACGACGACGCAATCACAGGGATTACCTACGCGCAAAGTAGCGGTTGAGGAAACCAGGATTCCATTTGGTTTCACAGGCAAGGGATCCGAATACTTCCGGATTTGGGTTGTGAATACGACTCTCATCATTCTCACGCTTGGCGTATATGCCGCGTGGGCCAAGATACGACGATTGCGCTATTTTCACGGGCACACGCATCTGGATGGACACAACTTTGATTTTACTGGAAAACCCATCCCCATACTCAAAGGAAACCTTCTCTTCGGATCAGCTGCAGTTATCTTCATGATACTGCAGAACTATGCTCCAATCATGGCATTTGTCGTCGGGGTCGGGCTATACTGGGTGGCCCCGCTTTTAATCGTGAAGTCGCTTCGCTTCAGGGCAAGGAACACGGTCTATCGTAATGTCCGTTTCGCTTTCTGGGGGCTCAGCAGCGACGCCTACTCCGCATACATATGGGTTCCCATGCTTGTTCCGTTGACCGGCGGAATTCTCAAAGCCTACGCGGACTATCGCAAGAAATTGTTCACTCTCGGTAACTTTGCATGGGGCGACAAAGATGCGGATATGAACGGTGACAGTTCCTACTACTATATGACGATGTTCAAAGCCTTCGGACTGATGGCTCTTGCATCAATGGGACTTTCTGCTGCGCTGGGATTAAGTGGCGGTTTTAGCCCGGCAAACCTGATGAGCCCATTGCACTTACCCGCTGAATACGAACTTGTGCCATCTTATAACCGGCACAAGGATACGTCTGCTGAATCAAGTGATCAGCACAAGGAACCGAGAAACACGGATACCGGGCAATCCAAGGTGATCAAAGTCAACGAAGGGTTCACCATATACCGCTCGGGTGCGGACATTCCCCAAAAAGATGGAGCGGCTGATAACAATGTCAGCACAACAGCCCCCGAAAATGGAAAAAGCCGGGTGTTGATAATGAGATCGGAGCCTCGAGAGAACGAACATGACGACTACCTGGACGAATCCGGGAATGAATACTACGACGAGGAATACGGGGACGCATACGATGCGGCCGGCAATGAGGACAGCGAGAACCCTGAGTTCGATGCAATGATGGAAGGAGTATTCGCAAAAATGGGGATGATGATCGGAGCCTACATTGTGCTTTTTGTGCTTGCCTGGTACTATTACCAGATCCGGATCCTCAACTACAGCATCAACAATCTCGTATGGAAGTCGATTGGTCGCATGGAGTCGAACATGCGATTCCGGGATCTCCTTTGGATCCACATTTCAAACGCATTTCTTACCACCATCACTCTCGGAATTTTCTTTCCCTGGGCACGCATCCGGCTTGCAAGGTATCGGGCCGACCACACGTTTCTTCTCGCAACCGGCGGGCTTGATCAGGCATTGGACACAATCTCGCCCGAGGCTTCGGCAATCGGGGACGCAGGTGCCGAAGTCTTCGATTTCGACATCGCATTTTAGACTCAATCTTCCAGTCGCTTCGCAGTAGACAGGAATCAAACGCAACTCCCGCTCCGGTCGTCAACGCAATGCAGATGAGCCCCTCACCCAATCCTACTCTGATCCGGTCAGAAGCGGTATTTTTCCCGCCCGGATCATCTATGCAGGTGCCAGTCACCATCGAATTTGGCCCGTCAGAAATCGCAATATTGACACCCGGATTGGAGCGCTGCGAACCCGTTGAGAAATGCTCCATCACTGAGCCTCTGGGCCGACTTCCGAGACACATTCAATTTGCGGATGGTTCGAGAGTCACTGTCTCCGACACCCGGGGCATGGAAGACTGGGAAAAGGCATGCAGGAAATCCTCTGGAATGCATAAGGTGAATCGTTTGGAATCGCTGAGATTCGGGGTCTTGATCTGCCTGCTCCTATTGGTTGGATTCGCGTTGATCATGTATTTCGTTGCAATCCCCAAGGCATCGGAACTGGCGGCGGCCCGCATTCCCCAGAGTATAAACAGGGCGCTCACTCAACAAACACTCAATACCCTGAAGGTCCTTTTATCCACCGGAGACACCGGGCTATCAAGGGAAGATCAAAAACTATACACCGACCACTTCAATGATATCGTGGAATTCCTCGGCCTGGATTCCGAAAGCACCAAACTGGTTTTTCTAAAGGCTTCAATTTCCAACGCCTTCGCATTGCCGGATGGAACGGTTTGTATCACCGATTCGCTCATAAACGACTCAAAAGACCCAAGACAAGTCGTGGGAGTATTGGCCCATGAACTGGTTCACGTTAAGGAGAGACATGCGGTCCGGTCCGTTTTGCAGAATACATCCATGCTCGTGATATGGGCCCTGATATCAGGAGACATTGTCTCAACATCCAATCTCGGAGCAGCACTGCCGATCATGCTTGCTGAATCGGGGTATTCGCGCAGCTTTGAGTTTGAAGCGGATCGGGGAGCCGGCCATTACATGATCCAGAAAGGCTGGAGCACGGAACCCCTTCAATCCATGCTAGCGACCATTGATGTTCTTCACGAAAAACAGGATGGGGATCAGATTTTCGAGAAGATGTCATCCCATCCACTCACACGTAAGCGCATTGAAGCGCTTCGGGCAATGGATGAAGCCGCGAAAACACCGGACCAACAATCCTGAGAAAGGTTCATTCCGATCTATGGAATGCTGAAACACCGGGCGTCTCGCGCCCGGGATCATCAATGTGCAACCGGAGCCCACGCTCCTGGAAATGGCCCGGCATCCGTTTTCCATCCAAGCATTTCGAGGACAAAAGGCGGTAGAGCAACACCTGTTTGACTTCCGGGAAACACGGAAAGCAGCTCGAAACGCTTCAACTGAGGACTCACGACCACCGGACCTGCGAAATCGGAATAGTCAATACCGTTTGCTTCATATCCCTCACCTGCCATCTGAAGTTCAGCGAAATCCGAAAGAATGGTGTGAACGGGAGGCGGGGGATATCCAGCCCCTCCGTTTGAGAAAAGCGGGGTTCCAAGCGCACGACGGACATAAACATTGCCGTCGAGAGTTTGAACCTGTGCATTCTTGGCCACCTTCTCAACCCCTGCCCCCTCGCGATACTGAATCAATCCGGCTGGAATCGGCTTCATGGAAAGCAGAAGATTGTTCGTGATGACATGCCGGTCGCGATCAGCAACAGACGGTCCGGAGCTCGCGTGCCATCCAAAATGGTCGCCCGCCTCGGAGCTTCTGAGGTCACGAATCACTTCAATTGAACTGTTGAAGAAAGTATTCTGATACACCCCAACGTCCGCACTATTGAGAATGCGGACGCCGGGAGTGCAGTCCACAAAGACATTGCCGGCACACACAGCCCCTTCCGAAATCTCAAAAAAGAAGCCGTCGTTGGTGGTCTCAATCCAATTCGACAGCACCTGACCGTGGTTATTGCCCACATCATACCAGATTCCGCTTGCATGAGGATTATCGATGATGAGGTTATCCCGACAAACCACATAGTGGGATTGATTGAATATCTTTACAGCCGAAGCGTAGTATCCAACAATCGGCGCGTGCGAGTTGGTCCGGGTCACCATGTTACGTTCGAGAAGAACATGAGCCGAATTGATCACATACAGACCTTCAGTGCCACAGTCCGACACCAGACAATTGCGTATGATGAGCCGATCCCCCCGGAAATACCCGGCCACGCGCGAGCAATGGGACAAGGTCAGGTGCTCCAGCGTGGTTCCCACCACATCCTTGCCGTACTCCGCCGGATCCATGGGCCGCCAAGGCTCAATCCCTTCCACAAGCAAAGCCAAACGGGCGTAACGTGTGAATGTGATTCCACGGATTGTGGGACCCTTCGAGTCGCTTTCCAACCCGTTAATTGCACGCATGGTCCGAACAAGCGCACTGTCGAAAGCGGTGATTTCTATCACGTGGCTGGCAGGATCCACGCCGATCGTCACCAGCCCATTTGCGTAGTCGATGAAATACGATCCAGCATCAACCGCATCAACCGATCCCGCACTTACCAACCGCTTGTCGTCAGCAAACACCATGTCGTAGTTAAACCGGTGAAGGGGTGTATCATTCACATGATACTCGGCCCTCCACCAATCAGCTGGAGCCGCAGGAAACAAACGATCCCAACTGGTGCTCCATCGTCCATCTGAACTGGCCGTCCAATCGGTGGCCACTCGAGTGCCCTTGAAAACTGGAAGCTCATCCATGTAGGGCTGGATCACAATTCCCTGATTGAATCGCAGACCTCCCGTTCGATAAATACCACCCCTCAGCACAATCGCATCCCCGGTCAAGGCCCGCACAATCGCACTCTCGATAGTTGTCGGAGAATCGATCGACAATCCATCCGAAGCCGGGTCACCGGCAGGAGCCGCATAATAAACCGTCTTCGCATCAGGAATTGAGTAGACCTGAGGCACTGGTCCATATGGACCGCCGGAAGGTTGACCCTGCAGAATCGCTGAGGGGTGAGCTGAGAAGGTGATCGTCAGAAAGAGAAGCAACAGAGTTTGACGCATGGGCAGAGATGATATGAAATGCTCTCCGTATGCCAACCAAATCCCGCATTTTCTCATTCATTCTGGTCTCTATTATCCAAATAGCGATCCTTCCGTGTTTTGGAGCGCTGTCTTCTGAGGATGCACTGCGTTACAAAGCAGCCCACCTTCTGGTTTTCGGAAACCTTCCAGAGAAGCTACCGGACACCCTTCCGCAAGGCGGCATTGAAAACGCGATAGAGATCTGCCGATCCACACTTGAAAACGCGTCTCCATCTGAACAATCAGCCATCAGGGATCGTGCTTGGATGGACACAATGGGAACCATCACAGACCCGAACAATAACATAGAAGCGCTGACTTACCAGGAACATGTTACGGTGCTCACGAATAGGCTGGTGCAAAATCCCTCCGAATATGAGCAGGTCATCCGGCGTGCCTATCCGTATGTAATCTACCGGGAAGCCTACGACGAAGAAATCGCCTATTGGAAACAGTTTCCTGTGATGGGTTATGCGACGTTGGTAGGATGCCTTGAAGATTGGGCGAGAAGAAACCAGCCCGGCCTGATGGTTACAGGTGGAACACCCACGCTCTCGGTGAATTGTGAGTTTCTCACCACCCTTCGACTCAATCCTGCAATTGCGAACGAAGTGCGGGTGTTCATTGGGCTTCCTTTGGCAGATTCTCAGCGCCCGAATAACGTCATAGCAATAGGAGGAGAATCCGTGACAAGCAGCGGAGGCGTTCACTTCCTTCTCGTGGGTTCTCCGGACCTGCGCCAAAGTCAATGACACCACATAAGACCACCGTTGAAGCTGTGACTCTTCATCTGTTGCAATGGCCAAGCCCCATAAATACCGCTTGTTTTGGCCGCATTTCACCTCGTCTTCATCACACACCAAAGGATCTCCCCAAGCGTCTTGCCGATCGCCCACAAAAAGCGTGTGTGTTTATGAAGGGCAATGAGTCACCCCCGCAGGCTACCGTAGGCCAATGCGGCCCCAACAATTCCCGCGTCATTCTCCAACGATGCCGGCATCACTTCTGCGTTCAATTTGAGGTATGGAAAAAACTTGTCAGCCTTTTTACTGACCCCGCCGCCGATCACAATCAGATCAGGTGAAATCAACGCCTCCACGCGCTGGAGATAGTTATTGACCCTACCTCCCCACTCCGGCCACTTCAGATCCTCGTCCTTGCGAACCTTGGCTGATGCGATTTTCTCTGCATCCTTGCCGTTGATCTCGATGTGCCCGAATTCAAGATTCGGAATCAGATGACCGTTCCTGAAGAGCGCGGTGCCGATCCCTGTCCCAAGCGTGATCACGAGAACCGTGCCCATCCGTCCTTTGCAATTTCCGAAAGACAACTCGGCCAAAGCCGCGGCGTCGGCATCATTCACAAACACATTGTCAAGACCGGTTGATTCTTTGAGCATGGCCTCGCCGTTCGTGCCGATCCAGCCCTTGTCAACATTGGCCGCCGAATACGCCACGCCGTTACGGATCACCGCCGGAAAACCGACGCCTACGGGGCCCTTCCAGTCGAAGTGCTTGACGATCCGGTTCATCACCTTGATGAGAGCTTTTGGACTCGCTGGCTGGGGAGTATCCTCCCTGTATCGCTCAGCAAGCAATGCGCCGCTTACGGTGTCAACGGGCGCCGCCTTCAGACCGGAGCCTCCCACATCGATTCCCAAAACTTCCATATACGTTCGGTGGTTGATTCAAAGATTTCGCTTCATAGAACGCGCCGGATGATTCCGCGATAATCAAACGGCCTCGACTCAATCTCTATATCGCGTGCATTCGCCGCTTCGCCAAGCAGATTCTGTCGCACCAGTTGCAAAAGGTTGTTTCCCCTTTTTGCTTGTGCACCTGACATGCACCGATTGAATGAAACCCTTCCATTCGGGGTCTATGCTCTTAAGTTGCCGGTAGACTGCCATCCAATGTCCAAGCCTTGAACTCTGGAATCAAAGTTTTTCTCATCCATCTCTTCCTGATCATATCCGGATGCGCCTTGCTGCTGCTGGGGATCCTCACACCTTTCTATTTCGGTGGACTCGCCCCGATGTTGATTGAAGTCGCTGGAAAGGATACCCCCAATCTGATCACGAGGGGCAAGCAGCTCGTCGCCAACGGCCGGATCAGCCCGGTGCTTGAATTTGCGCGTGTGCCCGGAGGCCCACCGCTGGATGATGACCTCGTCGCACTGGTGCAGGAAAACCCGACCTTCTTCTTTTCCGGAGGATCGGCCCCCTACATCGAGGAGATTGTCAGAAGGCTCGACATGGATCCGGCAGCCCGGATCAACCCCACTTCCATTGTCGAACTGCTCACTCCCCGCCCCCACAGGGAGTATGTGCGTGACTTTCTCAGCCGCTCACGCAATCAGAACGTCCGGGCGATCCTGACGAACCTCGATCTGAAAGGAACGCTCCTGCTTCAGCCCGTTTCGTCCGCAGCCGGAGCCCCGCTCGAGATCGCGATCCTCACCACCGCGCTGCTGGTGCAGGCCGAGGAAATCCCCCGCGACCTCGCCGGCGAAATCGCCGCACTTTGCAAAGCCGCTCAATCCGGAGAAACCCACTCGGTTGCAGGGGTGGAAAACTTTTACCTATCGATGCTAAGCCTTGGAAAGCGCTTTCAGTGGGTCACACTGTCCGAGCTCATGCGCATCATGCCTGGCGAAGCCACCATCGAACGCACGGCGTCCTCGCTCCGCGCCCGACCGGATGATGCATCCATTATCACCTCTGCGGTCCTTCTTTCCGGAACGCCCGACAAGGTATTCGACTTTATCGATGCCTACGGAAAAGACGCACTCGAGGACATCCACCATGCGATGCTCGCAGGAAAAGGGGGCCTCGCGCTGCTTTTGGATCGTTTCTCCCCAATCTACAGGCCTTATGCATGGAACTCCCATCTGGATCAGCTTCAACGCATCATCGTCCATACACCCCTCTTTTCCATCGCACTCAGGAACCCCTCCGCAGCCGCCTTCATCAAACTGCTCTTTCTGTTGACCAGCGGGCTTTGCCTCATCACATGGATCAGGTTGATCGCGGGTGATCCTGAACACCTCCCGCCGGGGAGATTCAATTTTGTATTCACCCATCTTGGCAACCTCACGATTGCTTCGGCGTGGGCCATCTGCGTTTGGCTCGCCCTTGAACCCGAGTTCCTTCGACAAAACAACCCCCAACCGCAACCCCCTCCAACAACGCTCCACATTGTGGTAGCCAGTGCTTTCGAGAATCTCAAATCCGACGTCATGAACAATATCAGCATCGACCAAGTCACCCTGCTCGTTCTCGGGCTTTTCTTCCTGCTTCAGGGAGCCATCTACGCCTATTCCCGTGTCAAGATTCAGCAAATCAAGCGACTTGACGCAACAGCCGAAATCAAACTCAAGCTACTCGAAAATGAGGAACACCTCTTTGACAGCGGGCTCTATGTTGGACTCAGCGGCACCGTCGCGTCCCTGATCATGATCGCCCTGAATATTGTGCAAGCGAGTCTCATGGCCGCCTACGCCTCGACGCTATTCGGCATCATTTTCGTGGCGATCCTCAAGATTTTCAACATCCGCCCCTACAAGAGTGCACTGATTCTGAGCCTCAACAAGCCAGTCGACTCCACTCCATCGGACAACCCGTCAGCGGCCGCACGCCCGCTGAAACTGAAATGAACGGCCTACATCCCACTTCGTCACGGACATGAACCGAAGCATCCTACTCGTCATTTCCGATTTTCTGATCCTGAGCCTACTCGCGCTGGCGAGATTTGATGCGCCCGTGACGCAGGACGCGACGCCCGCAAGCGACACGGAGGCAAGACCCGGAGCCACTTTGGAATCCGAACTGATCGACATCCTCAAAGCCTCCCTTGAGAGCGAAAAGGAACAACAGGCGGCACTTGCCTCCGAACTCAAGGCCGTACAGGAGAACGTCGAAGCAAAAGACCAGGACATCGTGCAGCGTGAGCAGACCCTCGAGCAGACCCTCCGCACCCTCGAGGAAGAGAGGCTCAGGGCTGCAGAGTTGGCGTCTCAGCGGGATATGCTCATGAAGGAACAGGGACAGCTCGCAAGTGATCTTTTGCGTTTGAGGGAGCAGAATGCGGTGGAACGCGAGCGCCTCAGGCAGGCACAGTTCCAGATCGATGAAAAAGAAAAAGCGCTCAGCGAATCCCGTCAAAACCTATCCCAGGTAGCTGAGGAAAAGGCGATCATCGAAAGGGAAAAACAGCAGGTACTTACCGAGCTCAGGGTCGTTGAGACCCAGCGCACTCTCATCGAACAGCAGCTCAAGAATACGCAAATTGAAATCGAGATCGAGCGCCAGCAAAGGGAAGCGGCTCAACGGCGCACCGATGAGCTTTCCGAGGGCGTCCGGATTCTCGCTGGCACATCGGTCGAGATCAAGGATGAGATCCGGCAACTCCAGCCGCAGACACCCAATGCGCTCTTCACCGAATTCAAGCGCAACCGGGTCGAAATCAAGTTCAATACAGAGTATCCTGGGGTCTTCCAAAACCGTCAACGCACTTCCACGACCAAGACGATCCTGATTTCTGATGGCCGGCAAACCTACGCTATCTTTCATGCGAAAGGAACCCCTTTTGACCTCAATGAAATCACGCCAAAATATCTGCGGATGAATGTGGAAATCAGCCTTGGCGAAACCGTTTTTTCCGCCCCGGAAATCGGATTCCTCAACATTGATCCGCGTCTCCTCGTGATAGCGATCCCCGAAGCATACACGCCTCACATTGAAACCGCCGTCTATCCTATTGTCATTGAGCCGTTCCGCTTTCCCGACGCCGTTATCATCGCGGGCAACGAGAACTACTTCGGCGAGTCCTCCTTCCGGGTTCACCCGCAGTATTCAAGAGCACTCCAGATGGATCAACGTGTTCTCAGCCGGCTTTTCGGGGAGTTTTCACCCTCAACCGGGGATCTGGTGATCGCAAAGACCGGCGAGTTCATGGGGATCATGGTGAATCAGGACTACGCAGGACTGGTGGATCACATCAACATCACGGACCGGATTCCGGTCGGTGATGCGTTTGATACCGGACTCATGACCAACACGCTGAATTCCCTTGCGGCAAAAGTCATGCGCTGAGCCCAGGTTGTGCGGCCCGATTCACTACGGCCGCTCTCATACTGCCCGCAGTGAATTCCGAAAACCAGTAGTCTCATCCGGCCAGAAGGGCGGGGCAACAACCACGCCCACTGGTCCGAAATAATCACTCAGGCGAGGATATAGTCGATCACATCAGAGGCACTGTACCGGCTCTTGCCATCCTTGAGGTAGCGGCCGATATTCACCAACTCGTCCCCGCTGGTCAGCACGGGCAACTCAACAACACCCTTGCGGACCTGCCCAAGCCCGACAACCGCCATGAGCCCGTTGCAAAGGCACACTTTGTTGCGCGTATCCTCTTCCTTTCCACCCTTCGCCACATAGGAGGCGACCGGCTCGGCGCCACAACGCCATCCAAGCGATCCATCCTCCTTGCGATATGCCGTGCGCAAATACCCCATGTCACACACACGGTGGCGGGGCTCGACGGCATCGGTCACCAGATGATTCCCTTCCGGGCGCACCAGTTTGAATGGGTAACCAGTCGGCGAGGCGTCAAACGAAGTCTCCACACTAACGGTTCCAGCGAGAACCTGTCGAATCACCTCGGACTCATCACTGTAGGCGAACGGGGTGCCGACCTGTATCCCGGTCGCGCCTTCGGCCAAGGCCCGTGCAAGTCCCTCCGGATTGGCATATCCCCCACCCAACCAAAACGGTTTTCCGATGCGCCGGATCTTCTCAAAGTCCGGGTTATCCTTCGTCCCGTATGAACTCATCCCTTCGTCCTGTGCCGTACGATCACGCCTGGGTGGCGCGTTATGACCTCCCGCAGTGTGGTGCTCGATCACATACCCGGCGACACCTCCTGGCGCTCTTTTCTCCAACGAACGGGCTATGGTATCGGACGAAACAATACCGATGAAATGGGGGCGACTCAATTGGGGCAACTCTCCATCCGCGTATTCCATCGGGTCCAGACGGGCCACAGCCGCTGCGTCCGATGGGGAGGTTGACTCAACCCCGATCACCAGCGAAGCCTCCTTGCCCTGTGAGAGCAAATCGAGAACCTCCGGAATCGCAGCCGGCACTCCCGCTCCCATCAGAACAACATGCACACCTGCAAGCATCGCACCAAACAAGGAGGGCAGTGCAGGCAACTGGATCTTCTCAAGGTAGTTGATCCCGATCGGGCCATCATGCCCTTCGCGGGCCAAATACACCTCGACAAAATTCGCTGCGATCATGAGCTCGAT
>Ga0123335_1006100_pt1 | contig 14227 bp, 11 predicted proteins | sample BiotimSIPDNA_2_FD_89707 | JGI IMG/M metagenome (GOLD analysis project Ga0123335, IMG submission 89707) | Anaerobic biogas reactor microbial communites from Washington, USA - Biogas_R2 time_0 SIP DNA | ecosystem: Engineered > Bioreactor > Anaerobic > Unclassified | place: Washington, USA... | reverse complement strand
GCCCGACGGCGCTCCGGCATGGAAGACCGAAAACGAGGATATCCGGAAGTCGATCAGTTGGGCAAAGAATTCACTGCATCATCTCTTGACCAAGTAGCAAAGGAACAGTTCATGGCGACGAGCAACGTATCGACAGACGCCTTGCGGGAAGTGCGCATCGGCCTGCTGGGGTGCGGTTTCATGGGCAAGTGTCACACTAATGCCTACAAGACTATCCCCTATATCTATTCAGCGTCGCGGGTTGTGCCCCGGCTGACCGTCCTTTGCGACAAACAGCCGCAGCTTGTCGAGCGCGAGGCCGCGCGTTACGGCTACGAGTCGTCCCTTACCGACTGGAAGGAACTGGCCGCCGATCCGCGGATTCAGGTTTTCGACAATTGCACTCCCGACCCTCTGCATCCCGAGCCTTGCATTGCCGCTCTGAAACACGGCAAACACGTGATCTGCGAGAAACCCATGGCGGTTTCTTTCGAATCCGCACGGCGCATGCGCGACGCGGCGGCCGCGGCATCCGGCAAGGCGATGTGTACCTTCAATTACCGCTTCATGCCCGCCGTTCGTCTGGCCAAGGACTTAATCGCCGAAGGCCGAATCGGCGCCATCTATCAGGCGCGGGTTCATTACCTTCAGATGGCCGGACACGATCCATCTTGGCCGCCGGAGAAAGTTTGGGCATCGGCTTGGCCGCATTCCGGCGGTTTGCAGGGCATCGGCAGCCACGCCATCGATCAATGCCGGTTCCTCATCGGCGAAATCGCAAGCGTTTCCGCTTTGGTGCGGACATTCAACGAGAACCGAGCCATTACAAGCGTCGATTGCCCGCCGGAAATCACTGCCGACGAAGGCACGGCCGCCGTGCTGGAATTCCAAAATGGCGCTATCGGGGTGCTGGAATCGTCCGTCGTGGCAACGGGCCGAAAAAACTATCTCGCCTGGGAAATCAACGGCTCACACGGCTCGCTCCGCTGGGACCTGGAACATCCCAACAGCCTGTTTGCTTGCTTGGGAGGGACCGGAAACGATCGATTACTCGGCTTCACCGAAATCTCGGTTACCGAAAGCGACCATCCATACGTAGGCCCCTGGTGGCCGCAAGGACATAACCTTGGATGGGAACACTGCCATATCATCGAAAAGTTCCACTTTCTGGATTCCGTTGCCCACGATAAGCCGCTGAATCCTAACACCGCTACGTTCGAGGACGGTTACCGCGTGGCCGCAATTATCGACGCCATGCGCACATCGAGCCGAACCGGCCGGAGAATACAAGTGCAGTATTAGGGTGCTAACATAATGGATAGGAAGGTATGACCGACGTCACGATCAATGTGCCGAGGCTCTTCGCGGGGTCCAAGATTGCAATCGCAACGACTGCCGCCCGCTTCATCGCCATCACCTCCATCATGGCGTCGCTGAAAAGCTCGTTCGGACTGAATAACGAGCAAGTGGGCTGGATCGGCGGCGCCGGCTTGTGGGGATTTCCAGTCACTATGTTGATCTTCGGCTCGCTGTGCGATTCGATCGGGATGCGAATCGTGCTGCGTCTGGCGGTGCTTGCCCACCTCGGCGGCGCGGTGATAATGATCTTCGCCAATGGATTCGCCATGCTTTTCATCGGTTCCTTGCTGCTTTCGATGGGCGATGGGCTGGTACAGGCCGCGTGCAATCCGCTGACCGTGACGCTGTACGCGGATCGCAAAACGGAAATGATCAACAAACTGCATCTCTGGTTCCCCGGTGGAATGGTGATCTGCGGCCTGATCGTGTTTTTTGCCAATAAATTCATGGCCGACGTCTGGCAGACTAAACTTGTGTTGGTGCTGGTTCCGGCCGCGATCTACGGCGTGTTGTTCCGTGGTCAAGTTTTTCCCGCCTCGGAACGGGTGCAAATGGGCGTCTCTTTCGGCCAGATGTTTAGAGAAACCTTTTTCCGGCCGCTTTTCCTGCTCCTGCTGCTCTGCATGGCCCTGACCTCCTCCGTGGAACTGGGACCAAACACCTGGCTCACGCCCGTGCTGGAATCGGCCGGGGTTCCCGGGATTCTGGTTCTGGTGTGGATCAGCCTGCTGATGGCGCTGTTGCGGCAATTGGCCGGCCCGATGATTCAACGCGTTACGCTGACCGGCCTCCTCCTTTGTTCGGCCTTGCTCAGCGGGCTGGGGCTTCTCGGTCTCAGCTATACACACGGCCTGTGGTCGTCGCTTGCGGCCGGTACAATTTTTGCCGCCGGAGTAGCCTACTTCTGGCCGACTATGATCGGTGCCACAGCGGAATGGGTACCCAAGGGCGGGTCGCTGGCGCTGGCGTTGATGGGAGGCGTGGGTATGGCCGCCGTTGGACTGATCGCCACGCCGATGATGGGCAAAGTGGCCGACGGCCAAATACACAAATATCTTACGGCGGCCGAGACCGCCGATTGTTTGCAACAAATCGCGGAAGACTATCCGGCGTTGTTAAGCAAGGCGCAGGATAAAAGAAAAGTCGACATTGAAAACGCTCTTCAGTCCGCTCGGTCCGCGCTAGACGCCCAACTGGCCGACACGGAATCCGTAAAACCTCGCAGTATCGCTGCGCTCCGCTTGGCGATTGCCGCGGCTCCGGAATCAGCCGCTGCCCAAGCTGCTGGAAGAATGCTTGGACCGGCCGAAAACTACGGCGGCCGAATCGCCTTTCGTTGGACCGCCTTGTTGTCGGTCGTGCTGGTCGTAATATTTGGCGGCCTGTTCGTGAAAGATCGAGTCACTGGCGGCCGACAAAGATTAGCCATACAATAAGTCGTTGTAAAAAGAATAATGTACCGAATTGTATGGTATCCCGCACACGCCGTGTGCGGGATACTATATCGGCAAGTTGTGTTTTACAGATACCCAGTAAGGACCCCCACATGCCTACCTCCACCACACGTCGGCGGTTTTTTCAACAGTCCGGCGGCGCGCTAACGGCGGCGACGCTGGCGGCGGCCATTTCCACCAGGGCTTTTGCCGGAGAAGACAACACGATTCCCATCGCCCTGATCGGTTGCGGGGGGCGCGGCTCGGGCGCGGCCGCGAACGCCTTGAGCACCAATGGCCCCGCAAAGCTCGCGGCCATGGCCGACGCCTTTGCCGAACGGCTTGACGCGAGCCGGCGCGCGTTGGCCAAGCAATTCGCCGACAAAATGGACGTCCCGCCGGAACGGCAATTCGTGGGATTGGACGCCTATCGTCAGGCGATCGACGCGATAACTCCCGGCGGCGTGGCGATTTTGGCCACTCCGCCCGCCTTCCGGCCGGCCCATCTGGAATACGCCGTCTCCAAGGGATGCCACGTATTCATGGAAAAGTCCTTTGCCGTCGACGTACCCGGCGTCCGCCGCCTGCTCAAGGCCGGGGAGGATGCCGCTGGAAAAAATCTGAAAATCGCCGGCGGGTTGATGTGCCGGCACAATCGGCTGGTCGAAGAGGCCGTCGGCAGGATGCACAAAGGCGACATCGGCGACATCGTTGCCATTTGGGCTTGCCGCATGCAAGGCCCTATCGGAATGGGCGCGCGCCGTCCCGACGAAACCGAGTTGGAACGCCAAATTCGCAACTTCCATCTCTTCACATGGGGAAACGGCTCGATTTTCATGGACTACATGATTCACGACGTTGATTTGTGTTGTTGGATCAAGAACGCCTGGCCGGTTTCGGCCCAAGGCCAAGGCGGCCGGTCCTCGCCCGACGTGCCCGGCCAAATCTTCGATCATTACGCCATCGAGTACACGTTTCCCGACGGCACGCGGATGATGGCCCAAGGCCGTCACACGGCGGGCTGCTGGGACCGCTTCGCCGATACGATAAACGGCGCCGCCGGGTCGGCCTACATCTGCTCGTGGGGCGACGGGGCCAATCGGCCGGCGCTTTACAAATCGCATCTCCAGACTCCGGAAAACCTAATCTGGCGGGGCGACAGGAAAAAAATCCCCCACGCCTGCTCCGAATCGTATCAGCGCGAACACGACCTGTTGTTTCAGGCCATCCGCGAAGACAAGCCGTGGAACGAGGTCGAACGCTGCTGCCAGGCCAACTTGGCGGCGATCCTCGGCCGCGCGGCATTCGAAAGCGGACGTCAAATCACTTGGGAGGATGTTCTGGCCTCAAACCTCGAATTGGCGCCGGGACTGGATCAATTCACTCGGGATTCGACCCCGCCCATCATGCCGGATACCGAAGGACGTTACCCCACTGCCACGCCTGGCGCCGGTAACGTATTGTAGATAAGAAACGAATTATAGTTCGGCATGACCCACTAAAAACGGAGCTTTGCAAATGACGAAACAAAAAACCACTCGCCGCGGGTTCCTCAAAACCGGTTCGATGTTGGCGGTCGCGCCGTATGTAATCCCTTCCAGCGTACTGGGAAACGAGGCAGTTCCGCCCGCCGGCGAACGCATTGCCGTGGGCCACATTGGCATGGGCGGGCGCGGCCGGACATTGTTCAAGGAGACGAAAGCCGCGGCCCGGGCGCAAAGCGTCGCCGTGGCCGATTGCTATCTCGACCGCCGCGAAGCGGCCGCCGCCGACTGTAAAGGAACCGCGCATCGAGATTTTCGGGAAATCCTCGACCGCGACGACGTGGACGCCGTCGTTATCGCCACGCCCGACCACTGGCACGTCCCCATCTGCAACTTGGCCGTGCAAGCGGGAAAACACGTCTACGTCGAGAAGCCGCTGGGCTTGACCATCAATCAGGATTTAGAGTGTCTGAAACTGGTCGAGCGGCAGGGCGTGGTCTTCCAGTACGGCACGCAGCAGAGAAGCATGAATCGCTGTTTCCGGGGTTGCGAATACGTCCGGCGCGGAGCGATCGGCAAGATTCTCGCCATCGAGGTCGATGCCCCCAACGGCGCGGGCGGCGGATCGGCCGTCGAAGCGCCCGTCCCCAACGGTTTCGACTACGATATGTGGCTCGGCCCGGCCCCGAAAAAACCATACACCCCCGATCGCTGCACACCGCCGGGAACCTACTGGATTTACGATCAGTCGATCGGTTACCTGGCCGGCTGGGGCGCGCATCCCCTGGACATCATGGTCTGGGGCAGCGACGCCGATCTGAGCGGGCCAATCGCCATCGAAGGAACCGGCATCGTACCCACCGAAGGGCTTTACGATACGGTCTACGATTGGAACGTCAAGGGCAAGCTCGGCGAGGTCGATTTCATCTTCCGGCCCGGGCTGGATCGAACCAGATTCATCGGCGAGCATGGCTGGATCGAGGTCTCGCGCGCGTTGGTGCGCAACCTGTCCAGCGATCCGTCGCTGTTGAAGGCCAACCCCAAGCCCGACGAAGACCGCCTGATGCGGGTTGCCGACGGGCATGTAGCCAACTTCATCGAGGCCGTCGGAAAAAATGACCCCAAGGCCGCCGTCGCCTCGGTGCGGGACGCCGTTCGCAGCGACGTCATCAGCCACTTGTGCGACATAGCCATCCGCACGGGCGAGAAAATCTCCTGGGATCCGAAAGATCGGAAGCTGCTCTCCGGCAGTGCGACGGCGCGAGCCATGCTGTCCCGGCCGATGCGCGCGCCGTGGGCTTAAACCGCATCGCAATTCAGCTTTTCGCGGCGATCAACGTCGTATTATCTTGCGATCGTATTACGCCGTGGGGATCATTCCGAGCATGAAGACCATCGTGAATATGCCCACCGTTTCGACGATGCCCATGGCGATGATGATGAAGGCCAATCCCTTGCCTTCGCTATCGCTTAACGCGCGAATGCCGGCGGCGCCGATGAGTCCCTGCATCCATGCCGAGAGCATTTCGCCCAGGCCGGTTGCGATGCCGATTCCAAACAGCATTCCGGCTTCGTTGATGGCAAGTTCGGTATTGGTGAACACCGCCCGCATCTGATTCATCACGATCAAGGCATAAAGCGTTTGGCTCATGGGCATGCCGAGCAGGATGATGTATGTGAATCGCATTGGTTGTCCGGCGCGGGCTTCGCGCGCCCAAGCCCCGACGGCGGCTTGGCCGGCCAGGCCGATGCCGATCGCGCTGCCCACGGCCGCCATGCCCAGGCACATCACGTCGCCCATTTCTCCGAGAAAACGCCAGATGTTCTCGCTGGCTGACAGCAAAAACGGCAAGGAAATCGATAATTGTCCAAAAGATGTCAATTCTTGCATCATGGGAGATGCTCCTGTGTTGTAAGTTGCACGAAGGGGCGGTAGGCATGACCGCTCCACTGCATGCCGAGATGGTTGCTGAACTCAAGCATATTTAGACGGACGCCGTGCGCAAACATGGCGATAATCGCCAAGGCAAGGTTGAGGCCGTGGCCGCACAACAACACGCCGATCGCCAACGGCCAGAAATCGAGGCCCTGCGCCATGTTGTTGAAGCTTACCGCCAGCACGCTGCTGGCAAGCCCAACGGCCATCAAACGCACATAACTGATTACATCCGAGAACGCCGACATCAGAAAAAGCGGAAATTGGGCAATGCCGATCAAAAGCATCATGGCCACGTTGCGGCGAGGGCTGGTGAAGACGATGCCAAATGCGGCGCCGATCATCAGCAGGTAAGGCCAAGGAGTATCCCAGCCCATCGGCTTGTTAAGCACCATCATATTCACCACGCCGTACATGCCCCAGACAAACAACACCCAACCGACCTTGCTCACAAAGCGGGGGTCGGGGAAATACCGGATCGCTTGCCATCCCTGCGCGAGGCTCAGGTGAACCGCGCCCACCGTGAAGCTCAACCACATCATGAATACCCGCGATTCTTCGCTGAGATTGATGGGGATCAAAGGAGGGTAGGGGCTGAACCCAAAAAAGCTGCCGGTCAAGCCGCCCCAGACCAACGACGCGCCGCCGATAATCATTAGCAGTTGCGTGAAGGCCGGGCCGATCGCCCTGGCGAATTGCCGATAGGCAATCATGGGCGCAAGCAACAGCAAGGCCCCGTAGCCGCCGTCGCTGATAAGGATGGCGGCGAACAGCGGCAGGGCAATCATAAACGGAACGGAAACGTCATACTCGCGATAGGCGGGTATGGTGCCCAACATGCGGAACAGACCCTCGATGGGCCGCACCCAGGCGGGAGGCCGGACGAGCGTCGGAGGTTCCTCGTCGGCGGCCGGCGGGCGGGCCTCGACGGCGGCCGGAATACCACGCGCGGCGAGCCGCTCGCCCAAGCCGGCCGACGTCTCCTCCGGCGCCCAGCCTTGCAAGGCGAATAGATGTTCGTCGGCCACGGCGCCGTTAACGGCCACGGCGCCGTCGGCCTGTTGCTGAAGCCGCAGCAATTCCGCCCTCATTTGCGGGGCCAGACGAGCCAATTCCTCGAGACGGCTCGCGTCCCGCCTCAGCGCGGCGTCAAGCTCCGCGGCTTCGGCCTTGATCGCGGGCGCGTCTCGGGGCGGCCGGGGAACTTCCACGGCTTCCGGGGGAATGATCGCCCGACCCTCGCGGTCGGCCACCGCCGCAAGAACCTTGCGGCCCATCAAGCGGGCGACAATTTCGACGCACGCCGCCTCGATCGAATTGACGGCATTTCGCGGCACTTCATACAAACGCACCTCAATACCCGAGCGGTAAAGCTCATCGAGGTCTTTCAGACGCACGTTGCCCCACTCGACAATCTGTTCCAGCTCGTGATGGAGCGAGGTCAAGCGTCTCCGGCCCTCGGCCGCGCGGCGCTGGATGTCGTTCGCTTCGCGCGCGGCATCGCCGGGGGAAAGTTCGGGGACCGGCCCCTCTGATTCGATGTGCGAAAGAACCCGCAACGCTTGATTGAGCGCGTCGATCCGGCGGACGAGCGGCTCGCCGGCCACGGCCGCCGAAGGATCAACCGGCACGAGGTGCAAAACTCCGAATTCCGCAAGCGACTCGATCAGACGGTCGCGGTCGGAGGCGCGGGCCGCCAAGTACAATTTTCGCATCGGCACGATCATTCCAGGTAGCCCTCCATATTCGTCTCGGGGGGCGCTGCGGCGGGTTGAACGGAGAGTGTGTCGGCCAGCTTATTCTTGGCAATTTTCGAGCGGCCGACGGCCGCCGTCATCTGATCGCCCAAATGAATCCGGATCATGCGAATGGCCTCGCGGGCCGTGGGGATCATGACTTTCTCAAACAGATTTACTCGCTGCACGATTCTGGCCAACTCGTTGCGCAACAGCGTTTCCTCGCGCGAGGCGATTTTCGCCATCGCCTCGCAGCGGCTGCGCTCGCGGAGATCGGCCAGCGTTTGGTCGACCCAGGGAGGCGTTCCGAAAAGGCTGTAGATCGCCGGAGGGAACACGACCTCTTGAAAAACGGGAATCTCGACGCCGGCGATGTTTTTCGCCGCGGTTTTCACCTCGCTGGGCCGCGATAAACTCTCCAGCGGAACCCCCGCGCGGTCCGCCAGCACCGACCGATAGACTTGGACGGCAGCGTGGGCCGCGTCGCGTGCGCGCTCGGCCTCGATCCGGCGCTCGACCGCCTCGCGGAGCGTGATCTGGAGCTGTTGCTGCTTGAGCTTCAACATCGGCAGATACCGTTCGTAGCGCGACAGGGCGTCGCGATGCCGCTTCAGTTCGGGGCGGGTGAGTTTGATCTTCTTGCCCATGAAGCTCACTCCTCCGCGGACGGCGTCTCGGACTCGACTTGACCCGCCTCGACCGATTCGAGGGGCGCCGGCCAATGCTGCTCGATGATCGACCGGCGTATGCCCGTCTCCGCCGGCTCGAAACATTTGGCCAAAATCCCCCAACAGCGGTCCAACGCCTCGAAGAGCGGAATGTTCACCGATAAATCCATGATCCGTTCCTCGAACAGGTTTCCGTACGTGAGGAGTTTTCGGTCCCAAGCCGACATTTCGAAACCCATGTCGCGTTTCTCGCGGCTCTCGCGGCAGAGGGCGTAAAGCTGGATGCAGGCGTCCATGATTGCCCGGTGGTCGTCGCGGGTCTCTCCGTTGACCTGTTGCTTCAACCGGGAGAGCGAACCGAACGGCTCGATCCGCCCGTTGCGCAGGTAGAACTGCCCCTCGGTGATGTAACCCGTGTTGTCCGGCACCGGATGCGTCACGTCGTCGCCGGGCATGGTGACGCAGGCCAGGATGGTCAGCGTTCCGGCCCCGTCGAAATCCACGGCCTTCTCATACCGCTTCGCCATCTGCGTGTAGAGGTCGCCGGGGTATCCGCGATTCGAGGGAATCTGTTCCATGACGATGGAGATTTCCTTCAGCGCGTCGGCGAAGGACGTCATGTCGCTCAGCAGGACCAATACCCGCTTGCCCTGAAGCGCGAATTGCTCGCCCACGGCCAGGCAAAGGTCGGGAATCATCAGGCACTCGACGACCGGATCGGCGGCCGTGTGGATGAAGAGGATGGCGCGGCTGAGAACCCCGCCTTCCTCGAAGCGGCGGCGAAACGTCAGATAGTCGTCGTGGCGCAAACCCATGCCGCCGAGAATGATGACGTCCGCGTTTGCCTGAAGTCCGATCCGGGCGAGCAGATCGTTGTACGGCTCGCCGGCGACGGAGAAAATCGGAATCTTCTGCGACTCGACCAGCGAGTTGAATACGTCGATCATGGGGATTCCGGTGTGGACCATCGTGTCTGGCAAGCGCCGCTTGACCGGATTTACCGGCGGCGAGCCGAGGTCGGTCATTTCGCCGAGGGGTTTGCCGCGACCGTCGCGGGGCCGCCCCGAGCCGTCCAACACCCGCCCCAACAGCGCGTCGGAAAACGGAACCTGCATCGGTCGGTGGAGAAATCGCACGCGGTCGTTGTTCGATATCTCCTGCGAACCCGAGAAGACCTGAAGGCTGACTTGCGTCCGCTCCAGTTGAATCACCTGGGCGAGCGATTCGCCGTGGCCCGAACTGATCACGGCCAACTCGTCGTAGCCGACGCCCCCGGCGTCGACCGTCACTACGTTCCCCGCAATGCTGCGTATCGAGTCGAAATACTTCCTCATGGCATCATTCTCCCTTTGCGGCAATGAACCGGTCGATCGACTCCAGCCAGCGCCTGTATTCGTCGGAATCCGTGGCGGCGTAGTTCCAGTTGCGGAACAAATCGGTCATTTTGACGATCGTCCGCCGGGCTTCCGCCTTGTCTTGAAATTGGAAATCGACGCCGACGGCCTCGAGTATCTTGGCGAAGACAAATCGTTGGCGTTCGTCCGGCGTGGCGCCGTCCACTTCGTCGAAGGCGTTTTGCTGCAAGTAGCAGTTATCGAAAAAATCGGCCTTCAAGGCGGTCGTGAAATCCTCGATCGAAGTCCCCTCCTCGCCGACGACGGTCATCATCTGGCGGATTTCGGCGCCTTGGGTCAGCAACCGGCGCATCCGCGCGATGTCGGCCTCGGGAATGATCCCGTTGTATTTGCTCCACGAGTCCAAGGGATCGATGGCCGGATAGCGCCGGGCGTCGCTCCGCGCGCGGGACAGGCCGTGAAATGCGCCGACCACTTTGAGCGTGCCTTGAGTCACGGGTTCCTCGAAGTTGCCGCCGGCCGGGCTGACCGTGCCGCCAATGGTCAAGGAGCCGAATTGACCGTCCTTGAGTTCGAGGACGCCGGCCCGTTCGTAAAACGCGGCGATGCGGCTTTCCAGATAAGCGGGAAACGCCTCCTCGCCGGGTATTTCTTCGAGCCGGCCGGAAAGCTCCCGCATGGCTTGCGCCCAGCGCGAGGTCGAGTCGGCCAGCAGGAGGACGTTCAGGCCCATCTGCCGGTAGTATTCACCCAAGGTGGCCGCCGTGTAAACCGAGGCGTCGCGCGCGGCCACCGGCATGGCCGAGGTGTTGGCGATAATGATCGTCCGCTCCATGAGGCTTCGCCCGGTCCGGGGGTCGATCAATTCGGAAAATCCTTTCAGTGTATCGACGATTTCGCCGGCCCGCTCGCCGCAGGCCGCGATGATGACAATGTCGATTTCCGCGTGCCGTGCCGTGATCTGCTGCAAGACCGTTTTGCCCGCGCCGAACGGGCCGGGAATGCAGTATGTGCCGCCCCGAACTATCGGAAACATCGAGTCGATAATGCGAACCCGCGTCACCAGCGGTTCGGTGGGCATCAGCCGGCGGCGCGAAACATTCAAGGGGCGTTTCACCGGCCAGTTCTGCTGCATGGTCGCCGATACCCGGTTGCCGGCCGAATCGCTCAGCACGGCAATCTCGCGCTCCACCGTATAAGAACCGGCTGGCGCGACTTCTTCGACGGTGAAGCGGCCGCGCCAGGCGAAAGGCGTCATGATCCGGTGAGTGAATAGCTCCTCGGCGACCGTGCCCAAGATGTCGCCCGGCTCAACCGTGTCGCCGTGACGGGCGACGGGCGTAAAATCCCACTTCCGCTTCGTGGAAACTCCGTGGCAGTATACGCCCGCGCGGAGAAAAAAACCGGCCTGCTCGGCCAACTCCGGCAGCGGATTTTGCAGACCGTCGTAGATTTGCCCCAACAGGCCCGGCGCCAAAACCACCGAAAGCATTTCTTCCTGAAGTTCGACGGGGTCGCCAACCCGAAGACCTCGCGTCTCCTCAAACACCTGAAGGTCCGCCAACCGGCCCCGAATGCGAATCACTTCGCTCAACAGCCGCGTGCCGTCGGAGCGGATGCAATAGCCGACTGAATTTTGAACTACCCGACCCTCCGGCTCCACGATCACCAGATTTCCGTAGACTGCAACGATCCTGGCATTCACGGCTTCACCATTTCCTTCGTCATTGATATTTCCACGGCGTTCCGATCAGGCCGCCGAGTTTCCGGTCGGCTCGCTCTTGGGGGATGAACGGTGCCACTGCTCCAGCAGCATCAGCCGGGCGGCGTACGCCACCAGTTCGTCTTCCGAGAAAGAGAACCAGGGATCGTGCTGCCGGAGCCAATCCCACCGGGCCGCGATGACTGCCCGCAATCCCGCCAGGGGCGTGGGAGCGGCCGCCCACGCGCTGACGACTGCCGCAACCACATCGGGCGCGTCGGTCAAGTCCTCGGCCACCATATAGCCGGCCTTGTCAAGTTCGAGCCGTTCGGCCCTGGCTGCGGCCAAGGCGTTTCGGAGCGTCGCCTCGAATTGCACCCATTGGGTTAGCAGCCGACTGCCCCCGGCCTCCCCGGTCTCGGCCGCGTAATGGAAGTACGACTCCCAAATCGCATCGCTCTGGATGACGTGAACTTCACGATCGCGGGAGCGGGCGGTGAGATAATCCGGCAGCGGCGCCTCGTCGCGGACCTGCTGACGGCTCAGGACGGCGGAATCCGACTCTTCGCGGTCGCCGGCCAAAAAAGCCTCGCGCTGCAGCAAGTCGTCGGAAATCAAGACCGCGCCGACCAACCGGCTCAGCCGCGGATAATCGGCCAAGAGTTCCATCAACTCCACCGGCTCGATCGGCGGAGCGCTGCCCAGTTCGCCGAGCGCCGGCAACGTCGCCAAATAATAATAACAGCCGGATTTCATAAAATACGCTTCCCCAATTTTTCGACAGCCTCGAAACACGGACATCATTTCACGGGGAGGTGAAACCTTGCTCGGCGATTGTCCTTTCGCCGAGAAAGTTCAGTCCTGAAACGCCGACGCCAAGAGTTTCCGCAACTCGGCGGCGACAATCTCCGAAAGCAGTTGGACCACGGACTCGGTCGTAATCTCAACTGTGCCGTCGGTCACTTGGTATTCAAAACCCGCGTCCGAAAGGGAACCGTGCAGATCGAGCGAGATTCCATTTTTTTTCGAGCCTTCGTGAAATGTTTCGATGACCCAGTGAGTGAGGCGTTCGCGCATCGGTTCAGAGACATTGATTGCGATCGAGGTTTCGCCGTCCGCGTCCGCCTGAGCATAGCGGCCGACTACGTCCTTAATCAACTCGGCCAAGAAGTCCGTGTTTTCCAGCTTCTGGCCTACTGCCCGAAACAGGACCGCGGCCATGGCCCGTTCCAGGGCCTCGCCGAGGCGTGTGACGGTGTCGCGCGCCGCCAGCTTGAGATCGGAGCGGGTTCTGGCAAGGATCTGTTCGCGTTCGGCCTCGGCTGTTGTGACGATTCGTTTAGCTTCGGTTTCGGCGTCGCGCACCAGTTGATCGGCTTTCTCTTGTGCCTCGTTGCGGATTCGCTCGGCGGCCTCCCGCCCGGCTTCCACTCCGTCGGCCTGCAATCTGTCAACCAAAGACTCCAACGTATGAGCCATGAATTTAACCCTTTGATTATATAACGCTCTCCCCTCGCGCGGGGCATGTCGGTCCGTATCCTGTTTCACAAAAGACGACTGTTCCGAGCGATTGACCGCATGAAACCATGCCTCTCGGGAACGGTGCGAAGAACACGGCGGCCTATTCGGTTTCGCTCGATACGATCATTCCCAATTAACACAGCATAATCCAGCAAAATCTAACAGAGTGCCATGCACTTGTCAACTGGGGCTACCGTATAAGGTTTGCGCGGAAAAGGGCAAAGAACGGCTGAATCGACATCCTGAAAACGGCTTGACGATCAAGGCGTTGTATCGAAACGGGGTAATTTTCGGGCGAGCATTCGATTGGCGGCGAATGACGCTTACAGATCGAAGTCTATGTCGCCGCCCCCTTGTTGCACCTCGGCCGTCAGCGTCGAGCCGTCCAGCCGCGAGTATTTTTCGGGCACGAGCCACTCGACCACCGGCGGGCCGTAGGCGCCGACTTCCTCGCCGGCAGTTTCGCCTTGCATCATGGGCGCCGTGATCCGCCGGGCCTCGATCGTCACGCGATGCCGACCGAGCGTAGCCCCGTCGTTCGGCTCGAAGGTGGTCAACCGATAAGTGCCGTCGGCCGAGATCGAGCCGGTCGCCGGCCGGCCGCTTTCCGGATAAAAGGTGATCGTTCCCTCGGCGACGGGCTTGCCTTGATAGATCACGCGGCCTTTGACGGCGGCCGTCTCCGGCCGGCTCGGCCCGCAGCCGAAACAACTTGTGAAAACGGCAGTGAAGATTGCGGCAAAAAAGACGTGTCTTCGGATCATGGCGGAATCTTTTCCCTCATTGAACGTGCAAAGTAAATGTAGCTTCGGCGTTAGTGTCTGATGCCGCGTTGTATTCGCCGTTTTCGGGGCGAATGCGGAGCATTCGGACTGTGTGTTCCCATGCGGAGCATGGGAACAAGCGAAAATTCGGATAGTGTGTTCCCACACGGAGAGGCTGTGAAAAAATTGATTTCAATTCATTGAGAACACAATATGTAGGGTGCGTGAAACGCACCATGCACTACCGGTTGTGGTGCGTTTCACGCACCCTACAATTTTTTCACAGCCTC
>Ga0123335_1006099_pt1 | contig 14229 bp, 15 predicted proteins | sample BiotimSIPDNA_2_FD_89707 | JGI IMG/M metagenome (GOLD analysis project Ga0123335, IMG submission 89707) | Anaerobic biogas reactor microbial communites from Washington, USA - Biogas_R2 time_0 SIP DNA | ecosystem: Engineered > Bioreactor > Anaerobic > Unclassified | place: Washington, USA... | reverse complement strand
GATGACTACGAAAGCCGGGTAAAGCTGGGAAACCTGCTTTCCGGACAATACCGTTTTCGCGAGGCAATCCAGGCTTATCATTCAGCGGAGATAATTCGTGCCGATGATCCGATGCTGTATGTTCGCTTAGGCGGAGCCTATCTGACATTGCGGCATTTCGACAAAGCAAAAAATGCATACGAAAATAGTCGCTCTCTCGGCGGCAACGAAAAAACCATCGCATATCCGATGGGCGTGTGGCATTACCTGCAAAGAGATTATGAAGTGGCGGCAGACAATTTTGCAAAAGTTCTTCCCTGCGGAGACGAGATGGGAATTGCAATCCTTTACTGGAATTCCCTATGCTGCATGCGTGGAAACCTGCCTGACAAGCTGATAGGAACATACCGTGACGACATGAGTGTCGGACACCATACGGCGTATCAATCTGCCGTGGAGGTTATCCTCGGAAAAAGGACTGCGGATGAAGCACTTGATCAAGCGGAACAAGATAAGAATGACTTGAACGCCGTTGTCACGATGTACGGCATCGCAGTCTATCTTGAATATGCCGGAAAAACAGAAGAGGCAAGAAACGTAAAAGAGTCGCTGCTCAGACGGGAATCGGTCTGGCCATGCATCCCCTATCTTGCGGCATGGAACGACATGAGGAGAATAGAGTGAATCTAAAAAAACAGTTGACGCCTTATGATTGTAGTGCCTTTACAAGGCACTGTCCTTGGGTAAGTTCCTCACCCCAGGCTAAAAGCCTGGGGTTAAGCATAGTTAAGCGCTTGCAGCGCAATGCGTTATGAAAACTCTTCTGACAAGCCCGAACTATCGTCCGCGTCCAGCTCGTGTCCCGCCCCGGGTGGATTGCGGACGACCAGTCCGCGCCAATGACTTTGCGCCGTAGGCGCCTGACCATGCTTAACCCCGGGCTTCAGCCCGGGGACAGGATGCCCCCATGCCGGGGCGCCTTGTAAAGGCGCTACAGAAGGCTGACGCATTTCAATTCAGCAACATGGTTAACGGAATAAAATTTATAACCATTTGAAAATCAATCAATAAGGAACAAAATCCAGTTTCAACTGCTTTTTTTTAGAGTGAATCAGTGCTTTCGCCGTCTTCTTCGCTTCATATTCGAGGCGACTTCCGGGGGCGGAAGGCGATTGGCGATTTCCGGATCCCAATCAAGGGTTTTGACGAGGAGTTGCAGGAGCAGTCTTCCGTACTTGTATTCCCGATGCCTGTAGAATCTTGGCGCCAACTCGGAACTCAAAGCGGGAATCAACAGGAGAATTTCCTTGACGCGAATGGCATAGAGCCTCGGCAAGACAAAGCTGCTGAAGAATTGCCGGACCACCCTGAGGCAGACCGCGCCGCCATCGCCCAACAGGATGGCGTCCTCGTCATCCTCCGTAATCGGGCGCAACGCCCTCAAAGCAACGGGCAAAACAACGGTAGCCAAAGCCAAGGACCTGGAGTGCGAATAGTTGCCTGACGCGACTTCTGCATCGCGTGTCTTTAAAAGACGACGCACCAAAACCCCGTCCTGCTTGGACCAAATCTCTTCCAGGTCAGGCCAGAAATACGTCAGAAAACCATAGTCGTGGAAAGCAGTCAAAATCGCAAGGGAACGCCCCGTGAACAGAATCTTCAGCAGTTCCTCGTAGAGCCGCGCTGGCGAAGACATGGAAATCATCGCCTTGTTCGCCTTCAGCGCGGCAGCCGTGGCAGGATGCAACTTAAAACCATGCAGCCCAATCAGCTTCAGGGCACGCAACATGCGCACAGGATCCTCGATGAAACGCTCCTCGGGATTGCCAATGACACGAACAACCCCAGCCTTCAAATCCTTAAGCCCACCAGTCATGTCGATGACACCTTTCCTGCCGACAACGTCCAGGTAGAGCGAATTGACCGTAAAGTCACGCCTGCTGGCATCGTCTTCCATGGTGCCATACTCGTTGTCGTTCCAAATCATCATCCCGTCATCGTCATCGCGCCCTTTGCTTTCTTCATGCGATGGCTTTCTTCGGAATGTGCTGACCTCGAAAATCTCATCGCCCATCCTGACTTGCGCGAGCTTGAATCGACGCCCGATGACAATGCATTGACGCCGCCCGAAGACCGACCTCACCTGCTCGGGGGTCGCATTCGTGGTGATATCCACGTCTTTCGGGATGGATCCGAGGAGCAAGTCACGAACCGCTCCGCCGACCACGTAGGCCTCAAACCCGTTTTGCACGAGTCTGGTGGCCACCTGGACGGCAGCGGGACTGATCTTGTCTCGGAGATTCTTTTTGGCCGTCATGGTGCTACTTGAAAAGTTCCAGTTGGACTGGCGGAGGATGGATGATGGCTGCGACAGGAGCAAAAGTGCGCCTATGCTCGGGACAAGGCCCGAACTTCCGCAACGCATCCAGATGCGCATGCGTCCCGTACCCCTTGTGCTGCCCGAATCCGTACGCCGGATAATCCTGGTCGAGCTTGCGCATCAGTTCGTCACGGTACGTCTTCGCCAGGATGCTGGCAGCGGCAATGCTGGCGGATTTGGCGTCCCCCTTGACGATAAACTGCGCAGGAACGGGAAAATCAGGAACCTTCAACCCGTCGACCAGAGCAAGTTGAGGTTGTGGTTCCAGTTGTTGGACGGCTTCTCGCATCGCCTGATGCGTAGCCCGAAGAATGTTGTAGCGATCAATCTCGGCGGCAGAACGGATCGCAAGCTTCCAGATGACGCGGGAATCGCTCTTGATCTCGGCGGCAAGCTGCTCGCGGTCGTCTTCGCCGAGCGCCTTCGAATCATCGACCGGCAACTCGAAATCCTCAGGCAAAATCACGGCGGCGGCGACAACCGGACCAGCCAATGGTCCGCGACCAGCCTCGTCAACACCGCATACCACCAAGCCAGACTGGTCAAGCCTTGCCTGACGCTCAAATACGAACATGTCCCGCTGCGTGTCGGACTTCGTCATGAGTCTTCAACATCCTGCCTAAACAAGGAAAAGGAGCCACGACATTAGCCGAGCTCCTTCCCGCAATGCTAAAGAGAAATAATTAGAAATAGCCCACTGGCATGCCAAAGGCAAACCAAGAGCTTTGTGTATATCTTAGTGGAGGCGCTTGTCCTTGACCTTGGCGGCGGCACCGACTTTACCACGGAGGTAGTAGAGCTTCGCACGGCGAACGCGACCTTCGCGGATAAGCTTGAAGCTGGCGATGCGCGGCGAGTGAATCGGGAAAATGCGCTCGACGCCTTGACCATGGCTGACGCGACGCAGGGTGATGGTCTCGGCAATGCCGCCACCGTCACGAGCGATCACGATGCCCTCGAACTCCTGAATACGTTCCTTGCCGCCTTCGATGATCTTTACGCCAACCTTGATCGTGTCGCCGATGGAGAAAGACGGAACGTCCGTCTTCAGGTTTTCACGCCTCAGCTGCTCAATCAAGCTCATTCCCGGATTCTTTGCTTCGTTGTTTTCCATTGGTTCACCTGTATTCCTGTTCATCCTTGACCAAGCAGATCGGGACGGCGGCCCGAAGTACGGACATAGCGCTGCTCCAACCGCCATTGCTTGATCTGTTCATGGTCCCCGGACAGGAGCACGTCCGGCACTCTCATTCCACGATACTCAAATGGGCGCGTGTATTGCGGATACTCCAACAACCGCTCATCGCCACCAAACGATTCCTCTACGGACGATTCGTCATCACCAAGGACACCCGGCAACAACCGGACTATCGCATCGCACATCACGACGGCGGCAATAGCCCCATTCGTGAGAACGAAATCCCCAAGCGACAACTCCTCGTCAAACAATACCTGCCTGGCCCGCTCGTCAACACCCTCGTAATGACCGCATACCAAAACGATATGACCCATCCGAGAAAGACGAACCGCATCTTCCTGCGTGAACCTGCGACCCTGGGGGGTCATCAACACCACGTGAGCATCCTCATCAGCGATGTCCTCGACACATTCAAACAACGGCTCAGGCCTTAATACCATCCCGCATCCCCCGCCATACGGCGTGTCGTCAACAGTGCCACGACGGTCGTGTGAATACTTGCGCAAATCAACCGTGTTGATCTCCACAAGCTCAGACTTCCTGGCGCGACCCATGATCGAAACACAAAGAGACGACTCGCATATCTCGGGGAACAAGGTAACAATATCGAACCGCATAGTTGATGCTACCTCGCGAGCCGTAACTCGTCAATCCAATACATCCACGGTCATCCGAAGACCAATCCGACCGCCGGCGCCGCTTACCAGCAACCGCAATGCCGCAATTGTCTTCCCGCTCTTGCCGATGATCTTCCCGATGTCAGGCTTGTCACAACGAATCTGAATCACGCTCAAGCGCTCCTTCTCCAACGTCGAAACGGTAACCGTATCGGGGTTGTCAACCAGGGCACGGGCAACGTAAAGGACGAAATCTTCCAATCCCTGGCGCGTAACCTTGGATGGAACCGATTCCTGAACCTCAACTTCCTCGGCCTGATCTGCACCTTCGCCAGGCTGAATCGCGTCCAGGTCTGAATCGCCAGACCCACGAACCGGCGCATCGGGAACGACCTGGTCGTCAGTGCCCGCATTAGCCTGGCTGCCAAACATTTTTTTCCAGAATGAGAACGTCATAGCCCTACTGCCAACAATGGTTATGCCTGCGTTTCAGCTGTTGCTGCTGCTGCGGTAGCACCGCCCAAGGACTTGCCTTCGCGAGCGCGCTTGATGATGGCATTGACCGTGTCGCTGACCTGGGCGCCGCGGGGCAGCCAGTAGTCAACACGCTCCAAATCAATCTTCTCGTTCTCGTGACGGGGATCGTAGAACCCAATCACTTCGATAAAGCGACCATCACGGGGGCTGCGGCTGTCCGCAACAACAATACGATGGCAAGCTTGATTGCGCTTGCCAGTACGACGAAGTCTTATCTTGACCGACATACCTTTTCCTTACTACAACGTGCCTACAAAATGACTGACTTTGATAAAATAATATGAAGAGCTTAATATATCCCGTGAAATGGATAAGGCAAATCATCGGAACGGATTTTTCCAGCCATTTTCCAATTAGGCTTGCCCGCTCAAGTGCTTTTGGAGTTCACGCTGGAAGAAAATGATGTCCTTCTGGGTCGGTTTTTCGGAATCATCATCAGGAATGACCTGCAATCCCCTGGCTCCCACCTCCCATTTTGCGGTTGCGCCCGAGGCAAACGCGACGCTTCCGGAAAGCTGAACGCCAGGCCTCATCACCTTGTCAATTTCGACGGTCGTTGGCGATGCCTCCTCTTCCCTCTTCAGTTGCTCCTGGTATTTCCTGACGGCATCCTGAAGTTGTTTCTGGAAGATTTCCAAGTCTTCGTCGCTGGGTTCCTCCGAGTCTTCGTCCAGGTTATAGCCCAATCCACGTGGTCCCAAGAACCAGATCCCTGATGCGCCCGAGGCAAATTTGACCTTGCCGGAAAGCTGCGATCCGGCAAGCGGGACCTCGTCGATTGTGACTGGCGCCTCGTCGTCCTCTTCATCCTCGCCGTCCAACGGCTTATTGGCAGCACTTTTGCGGACGAAGTCAGGCATCGCACGAACGTCCTTTTCGTCCTCTTCCTCGTCTTCGAACTCCTCATCCGATTCCTCGGCATGAATCGGCATGGTCGCCTCGGCTTTCGGCTTCTGGACTTGCTTGTCCTGCTTCTCCCAGTCGACGTCAAGCCCCATCGCGACCATCCGGAGCTCGAAATAGGTCATCTTGATATTGAAATCCTTTGCCAAGGCAGATTGGACATCGGAGAGCGAGACACCCTTGTTCAGCTGTTCCGCAATAAACTCGTCGCGTTCCTTGTTTGTCATAGTTCTACATCCATGCAAGTTGTTATGCAGCCGTCGCCGATTATCGTTCCGCCTCGGCGACGGCATGCGTCAAATGCCCTTTTCAAGGGGCATTGGTCTCAGGTCAATGGGAGGCTTGCGGCGGCCGCGGCTTGTCCATGCCGCTTCTCGCGCTCGTCGGGTTCGTAGAAGTGGATGTTCGCCAATTCGGGGAATTCTTCCTTGAGGACCTTCTTGGCCAAGTCGAGGATGATCTGGCCGCCTTCGCCAGTAACAACGCGTCCCAACACCTCGACATGCTTGATCGGCTTGTAGAAATCAGCATAATGGGCGATGGTATAGGCCAAGTAGACGCCGATGGTCTCGTAGATCTTGCGCGCCCTTGGATCGCCCTTGTGCATCAGCTCCTGAACCCTAGCAAGCCTCAGCGGGAACGCCGCCGGGTCAATGTCGGGCATCTCGATGCCGGCCGCGTAGATCAGGCGTGCCACGGCCTGTTGCGAGAAGTAGTTGGCTCCGACGCCGAAGTCCCGGGACCATTCGTCAACCGCCGCCTTGGGATTGTAGTCCACCGGCGCGAAGGCAAGCTCGTTCATCCAGCCCTTGACCATCATGTTTTCATCGACGTATCCGCCTGCCAGCGACGAACCCATCGCCAATCCGAGGACCGCGCCCTCGCCCAAGGCGATCGAACCCGCCAGGGCGGTCACGTCACCATCGTTTTCCAGGCGGAGCGGAACGCCCCACTGCTTGGCGATTTCCTTGAAGATAGGAGCCGCTTCGGCATCGAACCGTTCACGCGGGGTGATGCCCCTGAAGAGCGATGCGACCCTGACGCGTCCATCGACGTACACGCCCGCCGAACTTCCGCCGATCGCTTCGACTTTCGCCTTCGGATCGATCGCCTTGATCGCCTTTTCCGCTTCCTTCAGGATCCAATTGATGGCATCGTAGTGGTATTGGATGTTGGTTTGGGGCCTGGGATCCCAAACATATTCTTCGCTGAGGACGGGTTCGCCGTCTGCCTTCAGCGCCAACTTGCCGTCCTTGACCACGGCGACTTTGCGGTCGCTGGCGCCAAGGTCGAACCCGATTCTCCAGCCCTTCCAATCCAGCTTGACGGCCATTCCCGCGCCATCGCTGGCCTTCGGAACGTCGCTGGGCGTCGGGGCATGGACGATCTGCATTTCCTTTTCGTAGGTCTGTGTGCCCCAGAACTCCGCGTCAAAACGCCTGATTCCAGTTGTGCTGTAGCAGGCCTCCAGGTAGCTGACCAGTTCCTTCGGCCCATGGATCGTGACTTTCCAGCCGCCAAATTGCCACAACAAAAACTTCAATGTGCGTTCGATGTAGAAGAAATTCGCCGCCGCACGAGGATGACGCATGTCAAAGATCCGCGTGTCAAAACGGGAGATCTTCCCGCCGTCGCGTTCTACGGCAAAGATGAATGGAATCGCACAACCTGAAGCGTCAACCTCAGCGAGGAAAGCACGGTTGGACAGGACAGGCGGCCTGAAATCAGGATCCAATGCAGGTACGGTCTTGGGGGCAACCAATGTGAAGACTTCTTTCATTACTTTCGTTCTCCGTGGCTTGTTGTGTTTGTATGTTTTGCTACTACATCAAGGTAAAGTTGCTTAAGGGTCGTTCAATAATTAAGGCAACAGTTCCGGAATTGTTGCGAGCTGTTTTCCCCCCTGTCCTGAAAGGCAGCCAAAAGAAACCGCAATGCAAACTTAATTATTGAAAGTCTCCTTAGTTCTCGTTATTCCAAAGTCGATGCGGGTACATGCCCAGCGCCGTCAGGTCCTTGAGTCGTTCCTTCACGATAGCCCTGTCCTCGGCGTAGGTCATTCCGAACCAGCGATCCGTGGTCTCCAATACCTTCACCGTGATTTCCTCACGCTGGATCAAGGTATCGACAACCGTTGGGATATAGTATTCGGCCTTCAAATCCTTGCATCCACGTTGCCAGAATTCGGCGAAGAGCCTGTCCAAACGCCTGAAAATCGTCGGATGAAAACCCCAGAAGTTCATCGATGCCGTTTCACGTCCCGTCAACGGGATGAATCCGTGTCCATCCTCGGTGAGGCAACGAATTTCGCCATCGATGCTTTCGATTCCCTTTCTCTCAATGACGCTGGCAAGAATGCCCTCGCGGGTCTTTTCGCAGATGCCCCTGGAGACGGTTCCGTTGGCGGAAAGCGTCTTGTTGAGCTCAAACCCAACCATCCCGTAGCTGGCGGGATCGCACTGCGGAGAACTGAGGAATTGCGCCATTAATTCGTATGACGTGGAACCATAGTAATCATCGGCATTGATTGCCGCAAAAGGCTCGTTGATCGCATTCCTGGCGCTCCAAATGGCATGACCAGTGCCCCAAGGCTTCACGCGCCTGCCGGGACATTGAACCCCGCCAGGCAAAACCTTCATGTCCTGGACGACATACTCAACGTCAACCTTCCCAACAAGACGATCCTGGAAATGAGCCTTCAGATCGTCCTCCAAATCCTCGCGTATGATGAAGACAACCTTCCCGAATCCAGCCTTCCATGCATCGTAAACCGAATAGTCAAGGACAAACTCGCCGTCCGGTCCAACTGGATCCATCTGCTTGATGCCCGCTCCATATCTGCTGCCCAAACCCGCAGCCAAAACCAGCAATGTTGGTGATGACATTTTCAACTCCTCAATCTACAATATCAAAACGAGAATTTCGACGGCATGTCATGGCCTACCGTCTCGCCGCCTCCACGGCCTGCCTGGCAAGTTCGCCAATGCCTTCCCAGTCGCCTTTTTTCACCAGATCCGACTTGGCGATCCAGGTTCCTCCGACAAAGGCGACCTGCGGAAGCGCAAGGTAGTCCTTCATGTTGGCGATCGTCACGCCGCCAGTCGGGCAAAAACCGATTCCTGTATGGCCGTAGGGACCGATGAGCGCCTTCAGCATGGGGACGCCGCCTGACGCCTCTGCCGGGAAGAATTTCAGCATCTTGCACTTGAGTTCCAGCGCCCGTTCCACGTCGGAGGGTGTGCACACGCCTGGCGCAAAGGGAAGTCCTTGGCGCTGTGCTGCACGGACAACCACTGGATTGCATCCAGGCGCCACTGCGAATCGCGCTCCTGCCTGGATGGCTCTGTCAACCTGATCCGCAGTCAGCACCGTCCCGGCTCCCAGCAGCAATTCGGGGAAGCGCTTTGACGCGGCTTGGATCACATCCGCCGCCGCCTCCGTCCTGAAGGTAATCTCCGCAACCGGCAATCCGCCAGACAGCAATGCCTCGCAAAGACGCAAGCCATTGTCAACATCGTCAACGGCAACCACCGGAACAACACCAAACTTACGCAATTTATCAAACATATCGCTCCTAAGAACCTGATGGCACGAACCATGTCACAGTCTCGAACCCGAATACAGGGCGGGGACTTTAGGAATAGTAAATATATAGTTGGGGTTTCGCGAAATCAAGTGCAGTCAAAATGACGTGCCAATTCCTCGTTGACCACCTGCAAGCCTACCCGCTCCGCCCATTCAACGCATTTGTCCGTGTTGTTCCAGACGTCTTTCGGAGAATGGGCATCGCTGCAGACAACAACCTTGACTCCAACCTCGCCGGCAACATCCCAGAACTTCCGCAACGGATAGAGATGCCTCATTTCGCCTGAATCCTCGATCATCGGCTTCCGCAACCCATAGCCATTGATCTCCAAGGGAATGCCAGCCGACGCCGCCGCCTCGCAAATCGCCTTGGAGCAGGCGTCCGCCTCCGAAGTCCAACCCTTATAGCAAACGCCAAAAACATCCGGATGCGCCCAAAACAAGAACTTCCCGCTCGAAATCCCCTCAATAAGATAATCAGTATAATCCCAAAGAAGCTTATCATCCATCGAGCGACCGTACAACCCGACCCATTCCCCCTTGCTCAGGTAATGGTGCGCCGCACCTATTAAGTACTTGCATCCCCACTTGCCAACCAATTCGTCCATGAAAAAATTCATGTGTTCGGGATCGTATTCGCACTCCATTCCCATGATAATCTTCAGTTGCGGAAACTCATCTTGCGCCTGGCGGATCCATTCCACATACTGGGGGAGTTGTTCAATGTCCATCCGAACGCTGCTCCAACGCGCCACCGGATAAGGCGTGTGGTCGCTGAAACCCAATACCATAACGCCTTGCTCGACGGCCTCCCGGCAATAGTCCGCGGGAATCCCGTCAGCGTGCTTGCATAAACGCGTGTGAGTATGAAAATTGATCCGTTCCATTGTCCTTGAACGCTGAAATTTCTGAGTTTTGGTGAAAAATACGAAAAATGAACTAATGTAATTCAAGAAAAGATTGTGGCAAGGAAAGGGGGCAGAGTTCTTTGGGAGCCGTTCCACTCGTACAACAAAAGGGGCAAGGGTCGTGGTTGCTAGATCAAGTATATGGATGTTGAGATTGGCGTGTGTCGCCTGCATGGCACTGTCATTGATATCATTTGGACAAGCGAACAGCTTCGAGAGCATCGAGAAGACATCCGCGTCCTTGCAGAAATACCTGGAAGATGGGTATTGGAAGCGCAATGCCGAGGTGCCGCCACTGACCCGGGACATCCTGATCCAATCCATCGAAGCCGCAAGGACATTCTACCTCAACCAGCAAAAGCCGGCAGGCAACTTCACATACCTCCTGGATATCAGTACGGGAATGGTGGACGATGATGACAACCAGGTCCGCCAGGCCGGGGCACTATGGGGACTCTCCTGCCTCAACAGGGATTTCTTCAATGAACCAACAAGAAGGGCGGTCCTGCTCGGATTCGACTTCTTCATCAACAACGTCAAAACACTCCCAACAGGCGAAACAGTCATCACCTACCCGGGCGAAAAAAACCTGAACACCGGCACAGTCGCCCTCTTCTGCCTGGCCCTGACCGATTTCCTCGCTGGACAGGACAAGTACCTGGACCAAAACACAAAAGACAGGTTCAGAAGACTCCTATTCGCGCACGTCAACTTCCTCAGGTCAATGGAATTGGATGACGGATCATGGTCCCGAGCATACGAACTCGCTTCAGGCATCAGAAAGCCAGTTCCAAGCTCGTACTACGACGGTGAAGCCCTGCTCGCATACTGCAAGATCGCACGGCAATTCAACAGGAAAGACCTGATCAGGAGAATCAACTTCGCACTCCCAAGGCTCATCCACAGGTATACAGTCCAAACATGGGAGCCCGACGGAGACCAGGAGCTCACAAAGGGATTCTACCAATGGGGTTCAATGTCCTTCGCGGAATACCTCGAAGCAGGATGGGAACCACACGCAAAACTCGCCGCGGACGCCGCGCTAGCACTCGCATGGTGGCAAATCGACGACAACCTGATCGAGACAAAACGCGGAAACGTGGCCTACGCAATCGAAGGACTCGCATCGGCATGGAGATGCGCCAACATCATTGGAGACAAACAGGCGCAGGACAGGCTGAAGCCACTGCTCGAAACAATCATGGCGCGGCTGACCCTCTGCCAATACAAAGGACCGCTGATGCAATACAACCCCTACCTGATGGGACTCAAAAACGTGCCCGAACAAGCATACGGAGGCATCACGGCGGCACCCAACAATCCTCTGGTGAGAATTGACAACGTCCAACACCAGGTCCATGCGATGCTGCTGATGCTCAAGTACCTCTACCCGGAAAAATAAAGCTACTGAAGGTAGTCGGCCGTGGCGACGACGTCAATGCCCGTGCCCGCGACGTTTGACAGCACAACGTCGCCAATCCTGACAGGCAACTGAACACGAGCGTTGTGAATGGCTTCCAAACAGGCAGCTATCGAGCCCTTCGGTATCGCCTCGGCAGTCTTGACGCTCAAAGGACGACGATGACCAGGAATCGGTATCAACGAGGTCACCATGCGACGGGGATCAACGCACTCCTGACGAGCGTACGTCACGCCGCGGGCGCAATCTTGACCATTCACGTCGGTCACAACCCCACCATCCAATATCGCCGTCAAGCGACAACCCTTGGGACACCCGATGCAAGTCAATTCATGCTTCATGTCAATTCCAAACCTTCTGTCACAACATCAATAGATCCATTGCAAAAACGATTTTCTTATAATATATTCATTGTTTCCGTTTTGTCTGACATTGTCGCCCCGAAAAGAATTAAAACCACATTTTTCCCTGGTGAACACGATGAAGTTATCTGTAATTATACCCGTCTACAACGAGGCGAGCACCATAGAAACGGTCATCGATGCAGTCCGAAACTGCGGTGTGCCAGACCTGGAAATCATCGTGGTTGACGATTGCTCCACGGACGGAACAGGAAAAATCCTGGACGACATGCCGCCGTCGCCGGACCTCAGGATCTTCCGCCACCCGCACAACAAGGGCAAGGGAGCGGGAATACGAACCGCCCAGGCCGCCATCACGGGAGACGTGGTCGTCATCCAGGACGCAGACCTGGAGTATTCACCAAATGAATTCCCCGCAATGCTCAAGCCGATCGAGGACGGCAAGGCGGATGCCGTGTTCGGATCAAGATACTCGGGACGAGAAATCCTGGTCGATACATTCTGGCACTACTTCGGAAACAAGATGCTGACCCTGTTCTCAAATATACTCTCCAATGTCAATTTGACCGACATGGAAACATGCTACAAGATGATCAAGGCCGACATCTTCAAGTCCTTCGAACTGGAATGCAATCGGTTCGGATTCGAACCGGAAATCACCGCAAAGCTCGCAAAACGAAAGGCCAGGATCTACGAAATCCCAATCTCATACGAAGCAAGACCATACGAAGAAGGAAAGAAAATCGGCTGGAAAGACGGAGTCGCGGCATTGTGGTACATCTTCAAGTACAATGTGCTTAAGAGATCATAATGGAAATCTAGTCCCATCGTGATTATATTATTGGTTTAGTTTTTCAGGCAAAATCCGACAGGTATCGTCGGAAATGGCAACAAGTTAGGAATTCAAGGAGAAAACGATGTTTAAGCGGAAATTGGCAGTGCAGATGTATTCTTTGCGGAACGAAATCGAAAAGCTGGGCATGCTCAGTGTCCTGAAGACGGTTTCCGACATCGGATTCATCGGCATCGAACCATGCGGCTTCGGCGACCTCTCGATCAAGGACTTCAAAAAGGCGGCGTCTGACCTGGGACTCGAAATCACCTCGTCACACAGACCATGGTGCAATGTCAACAATATCAACGAATCGATCGACCAGGCCGGCGAACTCGGACTCACAAGAGTCGTTTGCGGCTACGGACCAAAAGACTTCGAAAACCTCGACGCAATCAAGAAAACCGCCGAAGATACAAACATCATGATCGAAAAACTCGGCGCGGCAGGACTCGAACTCTTCCAACATAACCACTACTGGGAATTCGAAAAGATCGACGGCAAACTCAAGTACGACTACTTCGTCGAACTCTGCCCAAATATCAAATTCCAGCTCGATGCATACTGGTCCTCAAACTTCGGGGCAAACAACGCGGCCGACATGGTCAAGAAGTACTACGACCGGATCATCCTCCTCCACATGAAGGACGGAACGACCGAAAAGCCCGAACTCAACCCGAAAATCGTCAAGGGAACCTACGAGCAGAAAGTCCCGCTCCGCCCGCTCGGCGAAGGAAGACTCAATATCAAGGAAATCCTCGAAGCAGCACCGGAATCCATCGACAATGTGATTGTCGAACTCGACAACTCGCCCTATGACATGATCGTCTCCCTGACACGCTCATACATCTACATGAACCAGATGGGATTCGCTTACGGCAGACGATAAAAGCCCCGCTAGCTAAAATTAGTTCTTAACCCCAAAAAGCAGTTGACGCCATGGCACCAATGATTGCCATGGCGTCTTTTTTTTATTGGTGAAATGCATTGAAAAAGGGTTTTCATGTCAAGACAAGCAACTTCATTTTGGGTTGCGAACATTAGCCCCAACGGGGCGTGACATACTTAGCCCAGGGCAAGTGATCCGCAGGATCGCGCCCCCCTGGGTGAGCATGAAAAAGAATTGTGAGCCCTGACAGGGCGAGACATAAGCCAGAACGAAGCAGCCTATGCTTCTGTTTTCTCGGACAAATTTCCATCCCATTTTTTCACACTTCCGTACTCAAATGCCATGTGACATGCCCCATGAATACAAAACTGGGCAAAACGAAATCCCGCATTGGTTTGGAGTGAAGCAAACCGCTGGTTTTGCGAGGGAATCATCAGCGTCCTGGAGTTCCCATGCCCAGTCTCACGGGCTACATTTGTTCGACCCATTCGACCCCGTCCGACCTGCCTGTCCGCCGTAGCGCAAAGCGCGAAGGAGGATCCGTCCGACCCCGTCCGACCCCGTCCGACCCCGTCCGACCCCGTCCGACCCCGTCCGACCCCGTCCGACTGGGAACGCG
>Ga0123335_1006096_pt1 | contig 14234 bp, 15 predicted proteins | sample BiotimSIPDNA_2_FD_89707 | JGI IMG/M metagenome (GOLD analysis project Ga0123335, IMG submission 89707) | Anaerobic biogas reactor microbial communites from Washington, USA - Biogas_R2 time_0 SIP DNA | ecosystem: Engineered > Bioreactor > Anaerobic > Unclassified | place: Washington, USA... | reverse complement strand
TGGGACCGTGTTTCAGGCCGAAAATATTTCAAAAATAATTTCTCAGGCATTCAACTGATCAACTTGGGTTAGCATCGCCATCACTCGATCGGTTATGGCTTGAATCAAGACTTCCCGCTCTGCTGAACTTGCGATGGCCGCGCCGTCGCCGTTCGTTTTCGATGCGGGAGATACGCTGCAGAAGTTGGGCGGATCGAACGCTTTTCGCGTAACTCCGGCCTCTTGCCAACTCTCGCGGAAGGTGTCGTTGCCGCAAATGTCGCAGTTTTTGCCTTCGAGCCGAGGGTCGGGAAAACCCCATTTATTCTTCAGGTCCAACAACGCTCGTTCTTCCGGCTCGCTGAAATAATTGACCGAGCCGAGTCCGCGGGCGAGCATCAACATGCGGCAGTAGGCGTCGAGGATTTCCGTCCACCAGTACGCCCGCTCCACGCTCTCGCCGAAGCTCACCGTGCCGTGGTTGGCCAGAATGATTGCGTTCGACTTGTGGACGAACGGCAGGATCGTGTCGGCGAACTGCTGGCTGCCGGGTATGTCGTACTTGGCGATTGGCACGTCGCCGAGGAAAATCTCGACCTCGGGCAGAACGCACATCGGCACAGGCTCGCGGGCGATGCCGAAAGCCGTGGCGTGCGGCGGATGGCAATGCACGACCGATTTGATCTCCGGCCGCTCCTTCATGATTGCCAAGTGCAGCTTGACTTCGCTGGTCATCTTGCGTCGCCCGCCGGTTTGGTTGCCTTCCATATCGACCGTGCAGAGATCGTCGGGTTTCATGAAGCCCTTGGAAATTTGCGTCGGAGTGCAGACGACCTGATTCGGCCCGACGCGGCAGCTTATGTTCCCGTCGTTTGCGGCGGCGAATCCCTTCTTATAGAGCCGATCGCCGATTTCGCAGATTTCTTGTTTTACTTTGTGGATGTTTATCATCGTTTCTTTCCCTCGTGACCCGGCCGTCGCCGGCCGGGAGTTACATGTTTTTTATTCCAGCGGGTTGTAATTCAGGTTGTCGAGAATCGCGGCATTATAGGCATCGATCGGCTTGATTTCGGGATGGAAAGGCATGGCTGCCTCGCGCCCCTCGCTGATGGCGATTCTACTTCCCTCGCCCGCCCCCAACTCATCGTACACGGCTATCTCTTCCAGCCGTTCGTCCCAGCGGCCGGCCAAGTTCTCCCAATTCAACGGAGCGACCAGCTTGATGCTCGCGCCGATCATGCTCTGATGGGCGCGATTCAGTGTAACCGTTCCAATCACGTCGCCGATTCGCATAATTCCAATCTCATCATGTAGATTATGTCAGCAATCGTTTCGCGGCCGTCGGTACGACGGCTCGTTTTTCGCCTTACGTCCGTGCCAGACGGCCGTGCCGACGGCCGCTAAACTAATCAAGCCGTTTGTCAAAAACCGTCGGGCAGGGGCGTCGCCCGCCGCGGGCGAACTCCGCCACGCATTGTTTCAACTGGAAAAATCCGTCCCGCCGCGGATTGGCAACCAATATGTTCGCCCCCACGGCGGCGGCCGACCGGGCGGTCTCAGCCGCATTGGTTCCGATGATCGCGCGAACTCCTATCAGGCGGTTGGCCAGACACAATCCCGCCGCCGCATGGCTCGTGAGCAAAACGCCGAGCTTGTCCGGTCGGGTAATTTCATTCGCCAACGCATCGACCGCCGCAATCAAGCAATCCGATGCCGACCGCTCGACGCAATATCCCTCGCGCTCGAGCGCCGCGGCCAACGGCGCCGGGTCGAAGCCGGTTCCCGTCGCGATCATAACCAATCGAACCGCGGGACTCGCTTTCACGTCGGAATCGTCATATTCCAAGGCGATGCCGCGCCGGAGTAATTCGTCGCGAACGGCAGGCGTCACCACCGCTCGACGCCGGACCACGACCCGTCGCACGGACTCCAAGCGGCCATGCACATCATTTATCGAAACCACGCTGGCGGCCAGGACCAAATTGCCCTCGCAAGACGGATTGTCAACCTGTCCTGTATTGTCTCCGACTTGGCCGGATACTTGTCGGTTCACTTGGGACGGATTGTCGAGTCGCCCATTTTCTCGGGACAGGTTGACAACCTGTCCTACGGGCTTGCCAAGTTCGGCCAGCACCTCGCGCACCACTCGTTCGATATCAGTCGTAGTCAAGTTCACCGATCGCGGATTCCTAACACTGTCCAGCGGACGGGTGAAGTGTTGCAGCCCAACATTTCACGGGCGCCGATGCCGTCGCTGGTTATCATTACGGTTTCTCCTTTGCCGGCCCCCAGCGTGTCGGCAACCAGGATTGGATCGCCCTCTATCGTTTTTTCGTCGGCCTGCAAGGCCATGACCAACAACAGCTTGCATCCTTCCATCGAAGGATGTTTTACCGTGGCTGTGGCATTGCCCATTACGCGGCCAAGATACATGATTGTTTTCAGTCGTTGGTTTTCAGTTTTTTCTACTCGTTCCCATGCTCCGCATGGGAACGCACTGTCCGAACGCTCTGCGTTCGTTCCGCCCCCGCCGCCGACGCGGAGCGTCGGGGCAGTGGGTTCCCAAGCAGAGCTTGGGAACCAGGATTTGTCAGTATCCGTAAGGTCTGTCAGTGTCAGTCGGGGTTGTCAGTATCCGTCAAAGCTACCAAGGTGTCAGGGGCTTGACGTACTTCAGGTGGCTGAGGTGTTACAGTTGTTGATATTCCGTCCCTCCACTCTCCACTCAACCCTCTTCCCCCTCCCCTCTTCCCTCTCCTCTATTTCCCAAGTATCCGCAGATCGTCGATCATCGAGCAGCGTCGTTCGCGGGTGAATGTCATCGGCATGGTCACGCCCTCGCCTGTCGGCCCGGCGATGGAAAACGACGTATAGCCCTCGCCGCCGACGCCGAGACCGGCGAGACTTGGGCCGTTTTTAATGAACAAAGTAGTATCCAGGGCCTTGCCCATTTTTGTCATGTTGCGGACGTTGTTCGAGTGAATGAGCGAGGTGTGGCGGAAGCCGTGTTCGCTGCGGAGTGCCTTTTCGATCGCGTCGTCCACGTCGCGGCAGCGTACGAAGGGAACGAAAGGCATCATCTGCTCGACCGGCACGAATGGGTTTGAATCGTCGGTCTCGCCGAAGATCAGTTCGACGTCGGGGGAGATGTTTCGGCCTGCCGCTCGCGCCAGCACGGCCGCGTCGGCGCCGATGAAATTCTTTTGCGGCACGTCGTGCTTGTCCTTGCCCTCGCCGACCGATGTGATTGCTTCCTTCGTGAGCCGTTGGATTTCTTGATTGTTCAGCCGGACGGCGCCCGCTCGTTCCATTGCGGCCATAAGCCGGTCTAAGATCGGTTCGACGGCGAACACCTGCTTTTCGGCGGTGCAGAGCAGGTTGTTGTCGTAGGACCCGCCCAGGATGATCGATCGCGCGGCGCGGTCCAGGTCGGCGGTTTCATCGACCACGACGGGCGGATTTCCGGGCCCGGCGACGATGGCGCGTTTAGACTGCCGCATGGCCGCCCGGGCGACGCCCGGCCCGCCGGTTACGCTGATCAAATTTACGTCCGAATGCTGGAATAGGGTGTTTGCCGATTCGATCGTAGGCTCGGTGACGACGCAAATCAAGTTGTCGATTCCCAGGTCGTTGTAGATCGCCTCGTTGTAGCGACGCACGCCCTCGGCCGCGATCCGCTTTCCGCTGGGATGCGGATTGAACACCACAGTATTGCCGGCGGCAATCATGTTGATGGCGTTGCCGGTTATCGTCGGCAGGGAATGTGTGACGGGCGTGACCGCCGCGATTACGCCGAACGGCGCGTGCTCGATCACCGCCAGGCCGTGGTCGCCGCTAAACACATCGCTCCGCATGAACTCCACGCCGGGCGCAAGCCGCCCGATCGTGCCGATCTTCTCGATCTTGTGTTGCAAACGGCCGAGCTTGGTCTCCTCCATCTCCATCGTGCCGAGTTCGACGGCCTGATCGACGGCAATGCGGCGAATGTGAGAGATGATCCGGCGGCGGTCCTCGATCGTGCGACGCGAAAGCTGCTCGAAGGCGTCTCGCGCGGCCGCCACGGCCTGATTGGCGTCGGTGAACAATCCGTGACGATTGCCCGTGCTGCAAACGCTCGCTACGTCGCCATTGCCGTTTCCGCTCAATCGCGTGATTACTTGTTCAACAACGCTTCTTACCAGTGTTTCGTCGATTTGCATGATAGTTGGTAGTTATCAGTTGTCAGTTGTCGGTTGTCAGTTATCGGTGCGAAGCCGCAAGCGGCGTATAGTGCGAAACCGCAAGCGGAGGATCAAGGATATTCACTTGTCGCTCTACGAACTCCAAATTCACGAACCCGAATCTCCGCAAATCCAATCTCCAATTCCCAATTTACAATCCTCAGCCAGCAGTACCCATACTACGAATCCCCGCAAATCCAATACCCAGCCCCCAGCCCCCAGCCCCCAGCCCCCAATCCCCAACCATTACCCCCCAGTCCCTTCCTTGTCGTACACGCAGGCATGTTCGACGTGGACGCTGTCGATAATGCCGATGATTACCGTGTCGACGGGCAGCGATTTTGTTTCGGGCGTAAGCCGGGCACTGGAGCCTTGGGTAATGAGGACGAACTCGCCCTCGCCCGCGCCGACCGTATCTACAGCGACCATCGAGCGGCCGGTGGTCGTCAGCGAGCGGCGCGTCTTTTGATCGAGCCGATACGGCTCGACCATCAACAATTTATGTCCGACAATCGATCCGACCTTTTCGGTCGAGACCAACGATCCTGTGACTTTTGCGATCAGCATGGCGTTAGCCCTCAGAGAGCAATTTCGCTGCCAGCCGGGCGACGATAAGCTCTTCGTTGGTGGGAATGATCCAAATTTGCACGCGGCTTTCGGGCGAGCTGATTTTCGCCTCGCCAGAGGCCGCACGGTTGGCTTGTTCGTCGAGCGCGATGCCGAGTTCTTCCAGATTTTGGCAAACGGCGGCGCGGAACTCCGCCCGGTTCTCGCCGATTCCACCAGTGAATACGATTGCTTCGGCGCCGCCCAGTTCGACCAGATATGCGCCGAGATAATGCCGCACGGCCGAGGCGAATACGTCCCAGGCGAGCCTCGCCCGAGCGTTGCCGGCGGCGGCCGCTTCCTCGATGTCGCGGAGGTCTCCGCTCGTGCCGCTAAGCCCCAGCAGTCCGCCGCGGCTGCTCAGATCGTCGAGCAACTCGGCGAGGGGCTTGCCGGTCCGCTTCATCATGGTCGGCAGTATGAACGGATCGATGTCGCCGGCCCGGTTGTTTTGCGGCAAACCGCTTTGCGGGCTGAAACCCATGCTGGTCGCCGCGCTCTGTCCGTCTCGGATTGCGCAGAGCGAGCTTGAACCGCCCAGATGGCAGGATATTACTCTCTTTCCGGGGCCGAGCAGTTCGGTCGTCCGCTCGGCGATGTAACGGTGGCTGGCCCCGTGAAATCCCCAGCGTCGGACCAGATGGTCTTCAGCCCAATCGAAAGGCACGGCATAGCAGCGATTGCGGACCGGAATTGTGCGGTGGAAGTCGGTCTCGAAGACGGCTATCAGCGGAACCTCGGGCAGTTTTTCGCCCAGCAGACGCATGGCCGCGATATAGGGCGGATTGTGAGCCGGGGCCACGTCGGCAAAGTCCTCCATCGCGGCCAGCACGTCGGGCGTTACTCGCCGCACGCCGCTTAGCCGCCCGCCGTGTACCGCCTTGAAACCGATAGCCGCAATCTCCGCCGCGTCCGATATACAACCGTGCGCCGGATCGGTCAGTTGCTCCATCGAGCAGCGGACCGCCTCGGCATGGTCGGGCACGCACGCAGCCAACTCGTGACGGCGGCCGCCGATCTCCAGCGTGCAGCGGCTCTCGGCCGAACCGATCCGTTCGATGCCGCCGCGCGCAAGCTGTCCGCCGCCGTCCATGTCGAACAGCCGATATTTGAAACTCGTCGATCCCAGGTTGGCAACGAGGATTTTCATTGGGGGATTCGGGGTTTGGGGATTCGGGATTCGGGAAATCGGGATTGGGGAATCGCTTTGTTCCCCATCCCGACTCCCCGAGCCCCGAATCCCGCCGTTTTTTAGCTCAGGTACGCAGCGATCACGCCGTCGGCCGGCCGGGGGATAATGTGGCTGGCCACCAGTTCACCGGCCTGGGACGCGGCATTCGCGCCGGCCTCGACGGCCGCACGCACGCTGCCCACGTCGCCGCGGACGATGGTGGTCACTAGGCCGCCGCCGATTTGCACTCGCTTGACAATCTGGACGTTTGCGGCCTTGGCCATTGCGTCGGTCGCTTCGACCAAGGAAATTAGGCCCTTCGTTTCGATCAATCCAATGGCGTCTTGCATCGTAGTTGTTACCTTTATGTGTGGAAGTAGTAGATTACTGATTTGTATCTCACAATAGCCGGAGGCTAACAGCTTCCGGAGAACGGACGCTACATCCCAATACTTCCACCGGATGCTGTTGGCCTCCGGCTATTGGGGTAAATAAATTTCTAGCCGGCGGCCTTTTTGCCGGACGGCGGCAGGACGATGTTCAGGTCGTCGTGCGGCCGTGGAATGACCTGCACGCTGACGATTTCGCCGATTCGCCCTCCCGCCGACGCGCCGGCGTCGGTGGCGGCCTTAACCGCGGCCACGTCGCCGGTCACGAATACGCTGACCATCCCGCTGCCAACCTTGTCCCAGCCCAAGAACTGCACGTTCGCCGCCTTGAGCATCGCGTCGGTGGCCTCGACGAGCACCACGAATCCGCGGGTCTCAATCATCCCCAACGCTTCCATTGTTTTTACCATGTTCGTTTCTCCAGGTCATTAGTTAGTGGTTAGAGGTTAGTGGCTAGTGGATAGAGAAAGCGGAGAACAGCCATTCTGCGGTTTTGCATGTCAATGTGTTCCGGCCGCTAGTCGCTAGCCACTACTTCAACAATTCCACGCCGGCGGCGCGGTCTATATCGCAAGCGTTCGCCTCGTCGGTGTCGAGGTGAACTTCGAGTTTAATTTTTTCGCCCACTCGCACCAACAGGTCGTGAAAGGTGGTTGGGGACCGCGAGGCGACGCGGAGGCTCATCCGAGCGCCGTCCGATACGCTGTAATATTCCGCGTCGGCCGGCGACATGTGGACGTGCCGCTCGGCGCGAATCACGCCGTGATCGAGTTCGATCACGCCCTTTGGTCCGACTAGGACGCAGCCGGGCGTGTCGGCAATGTCTCCGCTGGCGCGGATGGGCAAGTCGATGCCCAACGAAATGCCGTCGGTCGTGGCCAGTTCGACCTGGTTGTCGCGCCGCGTGGGACCGAGTATCCGCACGTTCGGCAACATTCGCCGCCGCGGTCCGACGATCATCACCGTCTCCTCGGCCGCGAAATGGCCGTCCTGGTAGAGATTCTTCGCCACGGTCAGTTTGTGCCCCGCGCCGAACAGGGTTTCCACGGCCTCGTCGGTCAAGTGAACGTGCCGGGCGGAGACGCTGACTACCAGATTCGGTTTGCCCGGCGGCCCGCCGAATTGGGCCATGACGATCTCGCGGACGATCTGCTCGACTAGGCTCCGCTGAATGTTTGCAGATGCTATGCTCATGGTGTTTTGGTGATACCTATCTTCTCGATTCCAGGCCCCGCCCGGAATGGGAAATTACTGCGACTGGCTTGTGCAAGCATTTTCCTCGGCCACGATTAAATCGACGCCGGCCGCCCGCAACTTTTCTCGCCACTCGTCGGTAATGCCGTCGTCCACAACTATATGATCTACCGCATTCAACGGGCAGAGATGCGTAAGGTTCTGGTGGCCGAATTTAGTGCTGTCCGCGACGACGATCACCTCCGATGCCGCCCGCATCATTGCCCTTTCCGTTTCAACCAGCATTAAATCGTTATTGAAGCATCCGTCGTCGCAAATTGCCGCCACGCTGAGGATCGCTTTTCTCACCCGAATGCTCGAAAGCACAAGGTCGGCGTAGGGACCGCGCGCGACTCCGGAACGGGGGCAGATATTTCCGCCTATCAATACTAGGTCGCTGATTCCATCCGAAGCGAACAGATTTGCCACAGGCAGCGAAGAAGTGACGATGTGCAGCGGCCGCCCCGTCAACAGCCTCGCCAATTCGTAGGTGGTGCTACCACCATCTAATAGGATAGTATCGCCGTCTTCGATCAAGCTCTCGGCGGCGATGGCGATAGACTTCTTTTTGCCCCATTCGACCGGTTGATTGGAGTCGAAATGGGGTAATTTTGGCGATGCTCCGGTATATAACACTCCCCCGTGGATTCTCCGGGCAACACCTTGTTTTTCGAGATTATCCAAGTCGCGGCGCACTGTGGATTCCGAAACCGCAAGCAGTTCGGCCAGCTCGGGCAAAGACGCGAACCGCTTTGCACGAATCACTTCCAACAGTTGGTTTCGACGCTCTTCGACGAGCATGATACACCGATATACCTGGGTAATGAAACCTTACAATCATATTATCCCATTGATTAAGACATATTGCAAGCATTAAATGAAACAATATGACAGCTAGTGGAAATTATATTTCATATTATTTCGAGATTGCATATCGTGATTTCGCGCATAGTCGCCACACGCTACAGGTGGGGGAGCATCCACCTGACGCACCGTTGTCGGTGCCGCATCGAGGAAGCTGCTATTCAAAATAACCTGCGATTTTCCCTTGCCTTTTATTTGCTGGAAGATTGTAATCGCTCACAGGGGGCCTTGCACCCTCCGTCGGTCTACCGCAAGCCAGCAGTCATGATTGCCGCATAGGCGGCGATAAGAATTACTCCGATCGTTCGCCCGAGGCATTGTTTGGAAAACAAGATTCCCAATCTAAAAATGATTAAGATTCCCAACATGCCGGGGAAGAGCAACTTGAAAAAATGCGGTTCGGCAAAAAGGCCTTGAGGAGTTACCGCCGCCGCAATACCCGAGACGAACAATACATTGAGGATATCCGCTCCAATCACGTTTCCGAGGGCGAGTCGGCCGTGGCCTTTTCTGGCCGCGGTGATCGCAGTTATCAACTCAGGCAGAGAAGTACCGAACGCGACGAGACTTGCCGCAATTATACTCTCCGGCACATGCATTCTGACGGCGACCTCAGTGGCTGTCATGATAAGGCCGTGCGCGGAGGCGATCACCAGCAAACAAGCCGCGAATATTTTAGCGAGGATCGGCCAGGTTGATTTTGCGTCGTCGGTGTCGCGTTTGTCGGCGGTTATCGCAAAAGCATTGCTTTTTGCCTGTCGGATTGAAATAGCGATGTATGCAACCAGTAGCATCACGAAGAAAATCCCCGCCCATTGCGTGAGCACTCCTCCATTGGAGAAAGCGGATAGGGGAGAACTCCAGGGAATCGAACAGAGGACCAGCAGCGTGCCTGCCCCGAACTGAAGCCAGCCTTGGCGGTTGACGATGTGCCGATCGATCGGTATGGGAGCGATAAGGCAGGCCAGTCCGAGAATTAAGCCCGTGTCGCAAATGATCGATCCCACGGCGTTTCCGAGGGCGAGTCCCGGATAGCCCCTTATTGCGGCCATTACCGAGACGGCGGCCTCGGGCAGCGTCGTCCCCAGGCTGACTATCGTCGCTCCGATAATTACTTCGGATATATTGAGCCGTTTCGATAATAATACGGCTTGCACCACGAGGGCATTGGCGGATTTGCCGAGCACGAACAAAAACACCACCAAAGCAACCGCGAGAACGGGCCACGGCAAGGATGACATCAGTGATGAAAGGTCCAAGTCATCCTCCTTCCCGGATTGCACAACGAGGACGCGGCGATGTTCGGGCTTCGGTTTTTGTATTGCAGCCGGAAGCGCCGCGACGTTGGCGCGGGATGTTTTGGCACTGATGTCAAGCAGACACCGCTTGCCGACATGGTAAACGGCGGCTTGGGTTCGTTCACGGGATTTTCCGACTTGGAAAGTCGCACTCCCTCGCCCAAACTTGTCGAGCTACTCCTCTTCCTCTTCCTTCAATTGCGCCTTGGCAATGATCTCTTGCTGGACGTTTCCAGGGACGATGTCGTAGTGGCTATATTCGAGCGAATAGCTGCCGCGACCGCCGGTGATGGAGGACAGGCTTCGGGCGTAAGTGGTGACTTCCGCCAAGGGGACTTCGGCGACGACTGTTTGCAGGTCGCCGCCGGCCGAATCCATGCTCAGCACCCGGCCGCGGCGGCCCGACATGTCGCTGTTGATGTCGCCGATGTTCGACATGGGGGCCGTGACCTCGATCTTCACGATCGGCTCCAACAGCGCCGGTTTGGCCTGTTGGAAGACGTTGCGGAAGGCCATCGAGGCGGCCGTCTTGAATGCCTGTTCCGAGCTATCGACGGGGTGATGCTTGCCGAAGTGGACCTCGATGCAGATGTTTTGCACCTTGAAGCCGGCGATAACCCCCCGTTCCAAGCGGTCGCGAAATCCTTTTTCCACGGCGGGCATGAAGTTGCCGGGGATCGTGCCGCCCACGACCGAATCGATCCAAAGGAAGTTGTTATCTTCGTCGTAGTGGGTATCCTTCAGCGAGGGGAACTTATCCTTGGTCGCCCATTCCTCGACGTTCACGTCCTTCGGCAAGGGGAGCATGCGGATATGCACTTCGCCGAACTGGCCGCGTCCGCCGGTCTGCTTTTTGTGGCGATACATGCCCTCGGCCTTGGTCTGAATCGTTTCGCGGTAGGGAATTTTCGGTTCTCGGGTTTCGACCTCGACTTTGTCGCGTCGTTTGAGCCGTTCCCGGATGATCTGCAAGTGCAGTTCGCTCATGCCGGTGATGACCATTTCCTTGGTTTGCGCGTCCAATTCGCGTCGGAAGGTGGAATCTTCCTCGCAGATTTTTTGCAGCGAGCCGGAGAGCTTGCCTTCGTCTCCGCGACTTTTCGGGCTGACGGCCAGTCCGACCATCGGCGTGGGGAATGGAATCGGCGGCATGGCCAGTTCGCCCAGCGACGAGCCTGTGTGCAGTTCCTCGACCTTGGCGACGGCCACGATTTCGCCCGGCCCGGCCGAGTCGACCGGCTCGGTTTCCGATGCCTGCACCTGGAAGAGCGCGCCGATTTTTACGGGTTTTCTCGAACCGACAACGGAGATCATCGTGTCTTTTTTCAACGTGCCCGAAAAGACGCGGATGAAGTTCAGCTTTTGCACAAAGGGATCGATGCGCGTTTTGAATACCTGGGCGACCAACGGGCCGGCCGAATCGGCCTTGATCTCGACCTCCTCGCCAGCGGGATTTTTCGCCGTGCGGTAAATCGCCTCCGGCGGCAACGCACAGAGCGCCAAGGCCTCGATCAATTCCTTCATGCCCACGCCCGTTTTGCTCGATACGCACACGATCGGCGTCAGCGACTCTTGCGCCACGGCCTTCACGATCAGCTTGCCGATTTCCTCGTCCGTCGGCGGCGTTCCCTCGAAGTACCGTTCCATCACGGCCTCGTCGGCCTCGATGATCGATTCGAGCAGCGACTGGTTGATCTCGTTCGGATCGATCAGCGCCCCGGCCGCGTCGGCGGGCGGCTTCAGCGTGCCGGCGACTCCGCTGAACTCGGCCCCTTGGCCGATCGGCACGTTCAATAACGCGCAGGACGGGCCGAACAATTCACGAATCGCGTCGATCAGGGCGGTAAAGTTGATGTTGTCGGCGTCCATTTTGTTGATAACGATGATTTTCCCCAGACCGGCTTTTTTCGCTTCGTTGAAGACGCGGCGCGTGTTTACCTCGATGCCGGCCTGCGCGTTGATTACAATCGCCGCGGTATCGGTCCCGCGCATTGCGCCAATCGCCTGGCCGATAAAGTCGGGATAGCCCGGCGTATCGATGATGTTGTAGCGATTGCCGGCGTGTTCGCAATGAACGACACTCGATTCGATCGAATACTTGTGCTGTTTCTCCTCCTCGTCGAAATCGCAAATGCTCGTGCCGTCGTCCACGCTTGTGTTGCGATTGACGCCGCCGAACGTGGTCAGGATTTTATCGACCAGCGTGGTTTTTCCCGCCGAACCGTGCCCGCAAAATACGATATTTCTGATTTGATCGACTGAGTGCTTGGACATAAAAAACTCCCTGAGGACTCCTTTTGGAGCAATGACGCCTTATATCATCGAGCCGCGACGTTCTTCCCCGCCATTCTAAAAGGCGCGGCCGTTGGCCACGGCGATGCGAAACGAATATTTCCTGTTGATGGTGAAAACGTTGAATGCAACTTGTCAACCGAGAATGACAAAACGCGCAATATGACACACAATCGGCCGATGTGCAAGCGGGATGTAGGCCACCCCCCCATTGCACTGCGGCAGGGTTGCACCCAGTTTCCCGATGCATTGCCAGACGGTGTGGAAAATAGGCAATCGTGGAACTCGGCATTGTTTGCGACTGCTTGTTTGCGGCGTGGGAATCGAGCGTCAACCCTCGAAACACCGCTCGAAAGCGGCGATGACTTCGCTCTCCTGGGTGTCTTCGTAGATCACCCACCAAAGCCCCTCGTGACTGCAAAACGCCACCGGCTTACGGGCTGGATTGACTTGCACCGGCACGGGCACGCAATTGTGCCATTCGTCGAATTCATCGGGCGTAAGAACGCGAATGCAGTGTTCCGCGCCCTGCAGACCGTCGCGCACCTTGACCCATTCACCGTAGGAATCCTCTTCCTTGGGCGGGGGCTTGTTGTGGTAGTATTCCACAATCATGTCAAAAAGAAGCTCGACGTGGCGGTAGTCCACGACCTGTTTCTCCTTCCGATGCCTGCAAGGCGTTCCTTCTGGTGGTGTGTACTCAACACTCAATTATACCTGGAGTCTCTCTGGTGCGGAATGGGAATCGGCGGCCAGAATCGCCGCCTTTTCGCGAAACCGCCACTAACAACTGACTGATCGGAAGTGGTTGCCCAATCGATCATTTCAATCGTTCGAGTTTCAAGAGCCGCCGTTTCATTTTTGTCCCGCCGGGGCCGGAATATGATCCGATCCGGCCGTTCGAGCAAACCACTCTATGGCAGGGGATGATAAGCGGCACCCGGTTGGCCGCCATGCAATTGCCCACGGCGCGTGCCGCTCGGTAAAATCCGGCCTTTGCCGCCAGATCAATGTAGCTGATTGTGTAGCCGAAGGGAATCCGCCGACATTCCGCGAGCACGCGGCGTTGGAAATGGCTGAAGGGTTCAAGATTGACGTTGACATCGGTGAACGAGTCTCTACCCCCGGCGGCATATCTCTGAAACCGTTCGGTCAATTCCGTTTGGTCAGCGACAAATTCCGCTCGGTCGATCAGTTCCCGGTCTATCCCCCGCTTGGCAGCCGCTCTCGAAGCGTGTCCGAACGTGAGTTGTTCGATGTTTTTTCCGCGGGAGACGAGAGCCATCCATCCCAAGTCGGAGGGGAATATACGTAATTTGTATTTTGGCATGATGAAGTAAAGTGGCGGCCAATTATGTTTCTCTGTCCGGCTCTTGGACGGCTGCTGGTTGGATGGAGTCGAGCGAGCCGATTTTGAGTAGTTGCGGCCAGAAGCAGACAGCCCCGATCACGACCATGATCGTGCCGATTCCGCCGCTGACGACGGAAAAGACGGGGGTAACGAGCCACGCGACAAGTCCTGCCCTGAGGCCGCCGATGTCGTTCGACGCGACAATAAATATGCCGTTGATGGCTGAGACTCGGCCGCGCATTTCGTCGGGGGTAAGCAGTTGAACGAGCGTGTGCCGCACGACGACGCTGATGTTGTCCATCGCGCCGATAATGAACATCATGCCCAGCGAAAGCCAGAAACTGGTCGATACCCCGAAAATGATCGAGGCGGCACCGAAGCCAATAATGGCCCAGATGAGTGTGATTCCGGCGCGTTTCAGCGGGGGGTGATGTGCGAGCCAAAGGGCCATGCACATTGCGCCGGCCGCGTCGGCGGCGCGGAGCAAGCCATAGCCCGACGCCCCGACTTTGAGGATGTCTTCAGCGTAAATCGGCAGCATATAGAGCGCTCCGCCCAGCAATACCGCGAACAAATCAAGCGTAATCGTCGCTAAAATTAGCTTGGTTCGCCAAACGAAACGCGCGCCGGCCGCGATGCTGTTCAAAGTCATCGGTTGATCGGGGCGGGCGGGCGCACGGTGCCGGATCATGAAAACGGCCATCATGGCCACCAAGCGGCAGAGCAAAACCAGGATGAATGCCACGGCCGCGTTGTAAGAGATTATTTCAAGGAATCCGCCGATCGCTGGACCGAAGTGGGGAACGAACGAGGCCCGCGCTTGGGACATCG
>Ga0123335_1006095_pt1 | contig 14236 bp, 10 predicted proteins | sample BiotimSIPDNA_2_FD_89707 | JGI IMG/M metagenome (GOLD analysis project Ga0123335, IMG submission 89707) | Anaerobic biogas reactor microbial communites from Washington, USA - Biogas_R2 time_0 SIP DNA | ecosystem: Engineered > Bioreactor > Anaerobic > Unclassified | place: Washington, USA... | reverse complement strand
CAGAGCAGGTCCCGAAACACAAAATCCAACGAAAAGAGGCGTCGCGAAGCTGCAGATCGCCGATCGACGCGGATGCGCTTCGCTCGTCCGATCGAGCCGCTATGGACGATTACTTCATTAAGCAATGACAGCGCGTTTGCAGAACGTAAGAGAGAATGAGAAGTGCGAAACCGATGCCCGCGACGGCGAGGAGAGGCAAGGTCGTCGGCATGCCGCTCAGACGGGCGAACGCCCACCCGTGCGGCGTGTATTGACCGATGCGGTCGACAAAGGCGGACGGTAGCCTGATGAACGTGCCGCCGATCAGAGCGAAGATGAAGAGCACGAGCGATGCCGGCACGAAGCGCTGTTCCGAAGGCATCAGCGATACAAGTTGACCGAAAGCGAGCATGAGTAAGAGGAAGACCGCCATGACAAGCCAGTAGCCGTCCGGGCGATTGACGCCCGGGATGATGAGCTCTGTGAGTCCCGCCATGAGCGACAGTTGAATGACGCCGGCGATCGCCAGAGCGATGAGCGAAGAGAGATAGTCGCGCAAAGGTCCGCCGTCGATGGAGCGAAGCCTTTGTTGCGTTGCCGGGTCCGCGATCATAAGACTGGCAAGAAGCGAAAAGATGGACAAGAAGAGTATCTCAACGGCAAAATCGGGGATCTGGACGATCTGAGCCCTTTGGTCTTCCTGTAAATTGTGGAGTTCAAGTTTCAGGCTCGCTCCCTCTGCGCGCGTCACTTCGGCGCTTTTTCGCAATCGGACGTACATCTCCTCGCGGGAAATGGACGTGCCGTCCGTCATTGTCAGCAAATCGTCGATCAGTATTGATTCGCGCGTCATGGCAAGGGCGGAGATCAGGAAGCTCTCGATGACAAGATCGCTGGCGATCGCGTTTTTGCCGGGAAGGTATTTGGCGGCTGCCTCGGTGTCGGCAGACAGCTTTTCGACTTTTCTGTCCGTTGCGGCTCGGTTGCCATAATGAGCGGGAATGATGATGACGCCATCCACGGTGTCTGTTGCGATGGCGCGCTCGGATTCATCTTCCGATATTTCCGCCCAGTGTAAACCGCTCGACTTGAGCAGTTCAATCAGTTCCTCGCTCGACTCGTTCTTCGCGCGATCCACGTACCCCCCGCGCACCGCCGAGAGGTCGTTGCGCGCGAGCGTTGAGCCCGCGAAGAGCGACATGAGTACGGGCATGACGAGACAGAATGCGATCATGAAGGGTCGGCGCACCATCATGCTTAGTTTCAGCCGAATCAAAGTCAGATGACACTTTAATCGCATAAGCGCCTCCTTCTAATCCTGATAAAGCCAAGCGCCATTGCAGGAGGAACAGCCCAAAAGGACAACAGCACGTTATTTGTCGCGACCGAACCTTTTTCTGACAACGCGGTGAACACGGCTTCCATGGGTGCGTGCATCGGCGTGAAGCGCACGCCCGCGCGCAGCCAAGCGGGAAACAGCGACGTCGGATAGAATACGCCGCCGAACAATATGAGCGCGAAGAAGATGAGCCACCCGACTTGGAACACGCCGACGGTCGGCGCATGCGCGCGACCGACGAAGAGCATGAGACAAGCCCCGAAAAGATAGACGCCCGCGAGGACAAGCGCGGTCGGGAGCAGCGTCTCTAGGACGCCTGCGATCCGCAAGGCAATAAGCCACGGGATGACGAGCGCGATCCACCAGATAAGTCCGATCAACACGCGCGAGATGGCGGGCGAGATACGACCGGCAATGAGTATCGTTCTGTCCTCGAGGTCCGTTTCGTGCAGGCGACTCGTCTGGTAGAGGACCCCCATCGCGGGGATAAAGGCAAACAGCACGAGAATGCCGGACAGCGCATGGTAAATGGCGCTCTGATCGGGGGTTCTGCCCTTTTCGACAAAGCGATCTTTTGTGAAATAAGCGCTCAGTGAATTGAGGGCGTGCTTCGTCGTTTGCAGCCACGATTGATCCTCTTCGCCGCCCAGTTTTACGTATTCTTTCTGGTAGCCGAAAACGGCGCTGTAAATACGGTCGATCGCGAAGTAGTACTGTCGAATGAGCGTCGCGATTGCTGACGCCTCCATCGGTTTCTGCGGATTGAGATAAAGATGTATCGATTCTCTGACGGAGCCTGTGCGCGTCTGTTCAAACAGATCGGGAGGGATGGTGAAGAACAGAATCGTCTCGTTTCGATCGAGGCGCTCTTTCGCCTTTTCAAACGTATCGAAATAGACTTGATCGAGATATTTGACGTCTTTGACGACTTCGGCGATAAGCTCGCTGAAGTACGAATTCGCCTCATCGACAATCGATACGGAGAATTGCAAGTGTTGACCGAGCGAATCCGCTTTCTCTTCGCTCTTCAATATGGGTGAGATCAGCGCGATGAGCACGGAATAGATGAGAAGAACGATGAGCAGCCCCGTCTGTGCCTTGCGTAAATCGTTGAGAAAAATGACAAGAAAAGATCGGATCCTTTCGCGAAAAGACGCGGGAACCGTCGTTAAGCCGTCGCGCCTTTGGCGATCGTGACCTTTCATGCGGGATGCCTCATCGAGTCGGCGCATTTATATCGACGTCGGGGAAATGGCCGCCTTCGAGGTGCAGCACGCGGTCGCAAAGAGAAGTCAGCGTGTTCTCGACGTGGCTGGCGATGAGGATGGTTCGTCCGCGATCGCGGAGATGTCGGAGACGTTCCGTCATCATGGCGCGACTTCGAGCGTCGGCACCGGAGAACGGCTCGTCGAGCAAGAGCAACGCCGGATCGCCGAAGAGGCCGACAACGAGGCTCGCTCGCCTCGCCATGCCGCCTGAACACTCTCGAATCGGCTTGTTGACGAAATCGGAGATGAGAGGATCGGCCATAGCGCTCTTGACAATCGCTTTCCTGATCGAGACGGGCATGCCGCGGACGGCAGCCCAAAATTCGATCGTTTCACGTACACGTAGCCGGTCGTCCAAGGCGAGTTCCTGCGGAACGTATCCGATGAGCGATCTCCATTCCGCCTTGTCGCTGAGCGGTATGCCCGAAAACGAAACATGGCCTCTGTCGGGAATGAGAACGGAAGCCAAGATCTTCAATAAGGTGCTTTTGCCGGCGCCGTTATCGCCGGATATGCCATAGATGCTGCCGGTAGGCTGGTCGAATGAAAGGTTCTTGAGAACCTCAGTTCCGCGCATCGCTTTTCTCAAATTGCGTACAGTCAGACCTTCGTTCATTCGCTCCCCCGTTTGCTCTGTAATCGTCCGTTTTTGTGAGCTCGGAATTTCACGATTCCGAGCGTTGACCGGGCGCTACGCAGCCCATAGCGCCCGGTTCATTGAAAGTGTTTTCTGTTCCGTGCATGTAGCGGAAAGCTAAAGCATGCACAAGGGTTCCATGGCGATTATTCGATATCGCGGAAGAATGTTTCCATATCGATGCCGAGCTCCGCCAAGACTTGCATGAGTCTGAGCATGATTCCGGGATCGTCTCCGAGGAGTTCTTCAAGCGTGTCGAGACTCCGCACGTCAATGTAATCGAACGGCAGCGCGGTTTCAAACGCGATGTCATTCTCTGAAAGGCTTCTGTGATCAAGCGAAACGGTTAACTTGCCGGGCATCATGTCGTCCGCAACCTCAACTCCTATCGTTGCCACTAAGTGAGAGCCGTCACTCCTCTCTTCGACTTTGCCTTCGTATGTAAAGGCGCCCCCCTGCATCGGGATCGAAGAGTTCTCGTCCGTATCGGGGAATTGCGGTTTGATGACGAGTTTTCCAACGGGATAAACTTGTCCGTCGGCTTCTTCAAAACCGAAGTTGTCCAGGGTACCGTTAACCATAATCTGTTCATCATCGCCATCATCGGCTGTGCCGAGCTTGAACGTCCCCGTATAGAGATTGTTGTTGAGCGTATACTCGCTCGAAAAGAACACGGCATTTTCACCTTCTGGCTGAACGAAAAATTTGAATGCGTGTTTGTCTTTCGCCTCTACGTGGACGTGAGAGAGTGTAATGACTTGCTCTTTGTCTTCACCGTCGATCATGAAAACGGTCAGCGTGCCTGCGTGCGGTTTGCCTTTGTCGTCGAGGAAGAGTTCGCGCCGGAACTCGATCGAGTAATCGTCCCGGTTATCTTCGATCTCTTTGATTGCATCATTGATCGCCGCTACAAAATCATCGTAATTAAATGAACTGCTATACGTGTTGTCCGGGGCGGGGGGATCTAGCTTCTCGGAGAAAGCGCCAAACTCTTCAACGACTTTGCGGATATCTTTGTTGTCACGGATATAGGTGAGAATCCCTTTCAGCATATCGGGCGTCTTCTCGGCATTGATGACGATCGTGTGCTTCGTGAACTTCTGTGAGATTCCCGCTAAGGAAAGCTCCGCGCCTTTTTCGACTTCCGGTTTTTCCACGTACTTGGCGACGATGTCAAGCAAGTCATGACCAATCTTCTCAGAGGAAGACAAGAGGTCCGCGAGGCTCTTCATGATGTCCGTAATCTCGGAGAGATCGCCGCTGAAAAGGCCTGAAACCCCATCGTCTACATCCAGCAATTCTTCAAAGGCTTCGGGTCGGAAGACGAGCGGTTTCTCGATGATCGGTATCGCATCGACGACGATGTTGCCGTCGACGTTGTAGATTTGAAGCGTGAAGGAGTCATCTGCCTTATCACGATTGCCGAGTCCGATTTTCGCATGGAAACGCAGGTCATCTTGGCCGGTATCGATTTTGCCTCCGAAAGTCAGTCGCAATTTTCTCACCACGTCGAGAATGGCGGCGGCATCGGGATCATCGACATTCACGTCAATCGATATGGACGTTTCCATGCCGAATTTCTTCTGATCCAGCTTTTGAGTGACGATGCTCTGTAAAACTCCCAACATGGAAGCATCATCTGCAGACAGCAACGCTTTTTCAGCATCGATCCAGTTAATCGCAGGTGCAGGCGCAGGTGCAGGATCAGGCGCAGGTAAACCGAAGAGCCTCTTGATCTGGTCGCCAAAGATCAGGAATGTGCCCAAAAGGAGGGCGGCTACCACGACGAGCGCAATGACAGGAATGAGCCAGCGTCGCTTCTTTTTCGGTTTAGGCGCCACGGGTTCCTGAAGCGGGTAACCGTAAGCCTGCGTCACTTGATACGATGGAGGCTGTTGAGCATATCCATATGTTGTAGGTTGCTGTTGCTCGTACCCGTATGTGGGCGGAGCAGGTGCGTGGTAGCCCGCCGGCGGTGCCGGCTGTTCTTGCTGTGTCTGCGGCTCATACCCGTATGTGGGCGGAGCGGGTGCGTAGCAGTCCTCCGACGACGCAGGTTGTTCTTGCTGCACCGGAGGCTCATAACCGCCGTACACGGGTGGAGTGAGCTCAACATCGTCCTCCGGTGCCTCCGATGGCGCTGGTTGTTCGACTTGCGGGTCGACCGGCTGAGCGGGCGGTTCTACCGTCTCGCTTGCGCTTTCTAATACTGGTTCTTCGGCAACCGGTGCAAGGGGAGTCCCGCACGACGAACAAAATCTTGCTTGGTCTTCCTCCTCGGCGCCGCAATTCGGGCATCTTTTCATATTGACCTCCTTATCGGGCGGGTCAAGTCAAACCATGACATGACACCACGCATAAAGTCTAATTGTTCTCCCGCCATTTATCGCAAAAAAGAACTATGGAACGCCGATGGCAGTTTCCACTTTCAGTAATTATATCGCACTGAAGATGTGGGAGGAACAATAGACGTCGACTAATCATTGCAGTATGATCACACGTTCAGGTTGTAACCGTTCGGTTATCTTCCAATAATTCGTACACGAGATGACGCTTGGAGTCGATTCTTATGGTAAATGCGCCAAAATGGCGCATTTTTTCATCTCCCGGGGTCATAGGATGGAAAAAGGAGGAACGCCATGACCTTGAAACGACTCAACACCTGCAAGTGGTTCGGTCTTTTCTTGCTCTTCTGTCTGACAACGGCGATCATCGCATGTCGTGTGCTGATCGTCCCGCCGCCGGAAGGCTCAACAAGTTCGGAAACGACCGGAGCGGTAGATTACACAAGTACAACGAGATTTAAGTCAGACTTCATGACTTCCGCGCAGCATTCAAGGCGTACTTCCGCGAAACACGATGACTGGGCGTCCACATCTGTGACGCTGGCAACGCCGTTGCCGACCTTTACGGCGATCACAACGAACGGGACGGCGACCGCATCGACCACTGCGGCGAAGTCGTCGGTAACGAGAAAAACGACGATAACGGAAACGATCATGACCTCCGCGAAAACAACGCCGACGAAGCAGGGACGACCGTTCACGAGAGCGAACCTTGTCGCCATGATCAATGAAGAACGTGCGAGGATCGGCAACAATGTCCGTGTTTTGTACGGCGATGCAATTTTGCAAAAGATCGCCGACATTCGCGCGGAGGAACAGCTTCGCCTGTTCGGACATCGCCGCCCCATGCCTTGCCCCGGCTGCGATTATTGTTACGGTGAGAAGGAATGTATATCGAATGAAAATTTCTGGATTAGCGCAACTTACGGCGAGGAATACGCCGCGGGCGGATGGTGCGGCGGATTTGTCGACTTATGGACGGTGGAAGATTTTCTGGAACATGTGAAGACCTCTCCGGGGCACTACAACCAGATGTTTAATGCGACATGGACGACCTGCGCCTACGGCATTTCATCGGAAAATCTGTATATGTACATCAGCTACGGGCGCTAAAGTTCGCAAATAGCGGATAAGAACGTCTCAAGGCAATAACGAGTGTGAAAAGCGGCGGAGCCGCTTTTTGGTATCGCGGCAAACGGCTTCCTCTAGGGGCAAGCGTTCTTTGCATCCATAAGACAAATTGTCGTCTCTTGTAGGGTAAAGACGAAAAGAAGAGGCCTTTGTGCGGGGCCTTTTTTTATATCGTCAAGACCCGCATGACACTTTGAGTCAATGAAAGGAAAACGTGCATGCAAAGACATACCACTATCTCTATGAAACGACTAAAAACGGGTTTCCTCGTGGCAATCTGCCTCTTATCGCTCCTCATTGCGATATTTCTCGCAAACCGAACCGCGGATGTGCACGCCTATACGGCTGCCCAAAGATCGGAGCTCCAACCAACGGATATAGCTCTCTCGCGCGAGCGGATTCTTCGTTCCGCTAAAGCGCACATCGACCGCGCCAATGAGACAGGCTATTCGGCGAACAACGTCCTTAAGGGTACTGAGTACCTGCCGTTGGCGACTTCAAATAGAGGTTTCATGTGTGTCGATCTCGTCACGCATGTGCTCTATACGGCGACCGCTTCGAAGATCAACGGGCGGTATCACTCCATTGCGAAGACGCTTGCGACGCGCCATGCTTTTGCGGACAGCAACGGCATCGTGTTCGATACGTCCGGCGTCGGTGTTCTGCGTCAGCAGCTCACTGCTCTTCCGCAGCTCTACACACGGTATTTGGCGCCCATCGACATAAGTCAGCTGCGCCTAGGCGATATCGTCATCTCCGGCGACAAGGATTCGGCACGTAGCCCGACTTCGAACGGTGCGAACAAGCACGCGACGCTCGTCATCGGGAAAGTCACGCCCGAGGAGAACGAGTATCTAAAAATCCCGAATTACAATCCGAATACGAGCTATTTCATTTCTATGAGTTCTATGAGCGGCGCGAGATGGGTCAATACGAACTGGTATGATCGCGACTGGAATATGGGCGATCCGAATAAAGGCTACTTCATTTCGAACTTGTTTCGCATGCGTTGGGAGCCTTCGCAACAAGACTACGGCGGTTTCCGCATCAAGAAGGTGGATGCGACGACCGGAGCGGGGTTGACGGGTGCCGAATTCAATTTGCGAGATCCGAAAGGAGAAGTGAAAAAAATTGTGATGACATCCTCCGAATACGTATCGGGGCTGGAGTATGAGCCGGGCATCTACACGTTGACGGAGACGAAGGCGCCGGAAGGGTATACGCTCGACCCGACGCCGCGGACGATCGAGATTGAGATGGACAAGATCAACAGCGTGTATTGGGACGAGCCGATTGCGAATGCGCCGAGCGACGGTTTTGTCCGAGTGACGAAACGGGATGCCGTGACCGGGGAAAATGTCGCCGGCGCTGTCTTCGACCTCTCGCAATCCTCGACGTTTCCGGCGGGGAGCACAATCCGTTTGACGACGCGAGCCGATGGCACGACCGTCCCGCAACGGTTTGGTATCGGAGCCGGTACGACCGTCTATGTCCGCGAGGTTTCCGTCCCCGCACCGTACCTGCGTGATCCGACCGTAAAGCAAGTGACCTTGATACCGAATCAGACTGTCGGTGTTACGTTTGAGAACCATCGCGCACGAGGGCATATTGAACTCACGAAACAAGGTACGAATAACACACCGGTTCAAGGAGCCGTTTTCGAAGTGAGGAACTCGGCGAACGCACTTGTCGCCACACTCACAACGGACGCGCTTGGAAAAGCGGAGACAGGGCTTCTGCCCTTAGGGACGTACACCGTAACGGAGACGTATGTTCCGGCGCCTTACATTCTCGATCCGACGCCGATCACCATGTCTTTGACATACAAGGACATGAACACACCCGTTGTCGTGGCTGCTAAGACGGTCAGCAACGATGTGGCGCAGGGGCGCATTAAACTCACGAAACAAGGTACAAATAACACACCGGTTCAAGGAGCCGTTTTCGAAGTGAGGAACTCGGCGAACGCACTTGTCGCCACACTCACAACGGACGCGCTTGGAAAAGCGGAGACAGGGTTTCTGCCCTTAGGGACGTACACCGTGACTGAGACGTTTGTCCCGGCGCCATACATTCTCGATTCGACTCCGATTACCATGACTTTGACGTACAAAAATATGATCACGCCCGTTGTCGTGACGGCTAAGACGGTGAGCAACGATGCCGCACGAGGGCGCTTGGAGATTATCAAGCAAGGCGATAACAATACGCCTGTCCAAGGAGCTATCTTCGAAGTTAGGAACGCGGCGAACGCACTTGTCGCCACACTCACAACGGACGCACAAGGGAAGGCGCAGACAAGGCTTCTGCCCTTAGGGACGTACACCGTGACGGAGACGTATGTTCCGGCGCCTTACATTCTCGATCCGACGCCGATCACCATGTCTTTGACATACAAGGACATGAACACGCCCGTTGTCGTGACGGCTAAGACGGTGAGCAACGATGTAGCCGAAGGTCGCATCAAGATCGTCAAGAAAGATTCGATCAGTCAGGAAGTGCTTGCCGGCGCAATCTTCGAGATTCGCGACGATAGCGACACAGTTGTTGACACGATCACGACCGATGCTAACGGCGTGGCAATCTCTAAGATCCTGCCGTTAGGCGACTATACGGTGAAAGAGTTAAAACCACCCGCCGACTTTGTTCCCAACGATACGGTCTACAATGTAACGGTTGCATATAAAGACGCAAACACGCCTGTTGTCGAAGTTGAGATGACGATCGAAAACGAGCCGATCCGCGGAAAGATTCGCGTCATCAAGTTGGCGCAAGGCGAAGCGACCCCCATTGAAGGCGCAACATTTGAGCTGTTCAATCCGGATGACACACCCGCCGTTGACCTTTATGGCAATCTAGTCGGGACATTGACGACAGACAGCGACGGCATGGCGCTCACACCCTACCTGCGCACCGGCACGTATATCCTTCGCGAGACGGGCGCACCCGAAGAGTTTTACATCAGTGATGACGACTTCGAGGTCAAGATCGTCTGTCATGATGAAGAAGTAACTCAGTACGTGCGAAACGAGCGCATCATGCTGAGACTTCGGATCATCAAGAGTGATTCAACGACCGACGAACTGCTCCACGGCGCAGAGTTCCAAATTTATGATTCGGTTGGAGACCTTGTGACCTTCACTGTCATTGTTGACGGACGTCCGGTCACCGTAGATCGCCTCGTCACAAATGATGACGGCATCGCCATCTCAGCGAGCGGACTGCCGATCGGCACCTACACTTTGAGAGAAGTCAAAGCTCCGGACGGATATGCCTCCATCGGTGACATCACGTTCGAGATCACGAGAGATACCGACTATGTGGAAATCCCTCTTGTCGGCAAGACGCTTGATGTAAGGATCGGTAACGCCCCGACCGTGATTGAACTCTCTAAGAAGAAAATCACAGGTGACGGAGAGTTGCCCGGCGCTCACTTACAAGTGATTGAAAAAGAGAGCGGCGCGGTTGTGGAAGAGTGGGTATCGACCGACACACCGCACGTCATCCTGAAACTGAAAGTTGGCGTGACGTACATCCTTCGCGAGACGCTGTCCCCTGCAGGATACACCATAGCGACCGATATTGAGTTCACGGTTCTTGATACCGGCGAGGTGCAGCCTGTCGTGATGCGCAACAAGCTCACGCGTGTTGAAATTCATAAGCAAGACAAAGAGACAGGCGAAGCCCTTGAAGGCGTTGAGTTCCAGATTCAAGACAAGGGCGGGAACGCCCAACGATTCGTTTACGACTCAGCGTTGAACGCCTACGTATGGGAAGAATTTGCCCATGCGGGCAATTCATCCATACTGACTACAAACGCTGCCGGTACGATCCTGATCTATGGACTCCCTATCGGCGAGTACGAGTTTTCTGAAACAAAAGAATCGCCCGGCTATAAGCGTCTGCGCAACCCCATCGCGTTCACAGTGAAGGACAACTCCGACGTCACGTCTCCCGTTGTCATTGACCTTGAAAACGAGATGAACGAGGTCACGCTTGAGAAGACCGACCTTGTGACGGGCAACCCTGTTGTGGGCGCGGTCATCCAAATCTTCGATGAAGCGGGCGACCTAGTACGTGAAGTCACGACCGATGAGAACGGACAAGTCCTGATTAAAGGACTCCCCGCCGGCACGTACACATTCCGCGAAGTCCTTGCACCCGAAGGCTACATCCTGAACGAAGAGACATTCACGTTCACCATCGATGAACTGGGTAACGTCACCGGCGTCACTGAGTTTACGAACGAGCCGACCTCGCTTGCCATCGTGAAAGAAGATAGGGAGAACGGGCAACGGCTTGAAGGAGCAACGTTCGAGCTCTATCGCTTGCGTGACGGCGAAGAGCCTGTGTTGATGCGTTTCCGCCTAGAAGATGGCGTGTACATCGCTGATGCGACGGGCGATCTTACGTCCGTTGTTTCGAACGCCGAGGGTACAATCACCATCTTGCGACTCCCCTACGGCGACTACCGCCTTGTGGAGACAAAAGCTCCAATGGGCTATGACTTGAACGAGAAAGTAACGGACGTGACGCTGTCGGATGACGGCGAGACATTAACCGTGACGCTTTTGAACGAAGCGTCAGTTCCACCGGTGGAAACGGGCGAGAACTTTCCTCTCCATGCCATGCCATTCTTCATGCTCACGGTCATCTGTCTTTCGATTGTCCTATATCTAGGTAGGAGGTGGAAAACGCTGAGCTGACACGCTAAACAAAAAACGCCATCGGATGTCTCATCCGGATGTCCCATAGGGATGGCAGAATAATGACGTCTCCAGTGACATGCGTTTATGGATGCTCCTAGAAGAAGGCGAACCGTAGAAAAGAATACCGGGCGGAAACTAGTTATGAATATAAAAAGATGACAGACGAAGAACAGCAGTACATAGCTGAATTGCTTCGTGCCGATCTTGAGAAAATACTGTTCGAGATGATTGATCAGACGAAAGAATAAGTCAGACCCTTTGCCTTGAAGAGCTCACACCGGATGTTGCAAGCCCTTTTCAGCATCAGTCGTCGGCTATCTTAATAAGCACATCGAAGAGACGGTCTTTGGGGACACATATCACCTTTTGCTCCGTATTGTTTTTGTAGAAGATCCTGAAACTGACCGACTTCAGCTCATCGTATTTCTGTCCCATCATGGCTCCGAGCAACCACCCGCGGTCGCCAGCGACCATGTAGCCGAATCCGGCACGTTCAAGGGAGTCATCCTTTGTTACGATGTTGACATCCGTGATTTCCACCCTCCTGACGCCATGCTTTTCCATTTTTATTTCCGCAGACAGATGAGAGATGAATTTGTATATTTTGGCAAAGATGAAAAGCCCCGCCATCAATGCGAGTATGATCAGACCGTACTTGAAAAAGTTTCCAATAGCTTTCTCAATATCAACAGCGGATACCACTACGTACATTTGAAAGTGCAACATATCCATTGAACCCTTTCGTGCGTGTCGTCACTTGAAAATAGTTATCCCTTTATTATTATAACGTCTTTGATCCAATTAAATATGAAAGTCCTTCGTTTTAATATCAGAAACATGGAATAGCAGCCTTCCGGAGTTATAAGAACATAAAAACCTAAAACCCCGTCATGCGTGGTTTTGGAATAAGTGAGGCGGAGAAGGAATATTTGAATACAATGAGTTTTTTTATATAGCAAGGGCAAGATAGCGTATTTGGTGAGATGATCTGTACAAACTATCGGATGAATTGAACCAGATAGAATGGCAAGTAAAGCAAATCGCCGCTCTTCTTCAAATCTTTGGTATGGACGACATACTTTGAATTAATCCTGTCTGAATGCTTTTTTGAAAATTCATCTATCGACCTGTGTACTCGATATTTCGATGATTTTACTTCAAGGGGGCTGACTTTATGACCCTCTGCTAATAGGAAGTCAACTTCGAAAATCCTCTTCTGAATTTCATCATAATAAGTGTTATAAAACAACTTGATCCCATTGCAAGTTAACGTTTGAGCAACAATGTTTTCATAAAACAAACCCAGATTTTTTGGCAACGTATCACTTAATAACTTCTCATAAATGATGTTGTCCGTAAAATCTTTGTCTTTAAACATGAGCGTTACCATGAGTCCCGTGTCCGCCATAAAAAGCCTGAATTGCCCCGTGTTCAAACTTGTTGTCATCACGATGGCCGGATCATTCACATGATAGGAAATGAGAACTGTTTTAGAGGATACAAGCTCAGAGATTTCGTTCGATATTGCCGATGCTCTATGGTTTTTCAGCACGCTGGAGACTTGGTATCTTGAAGAATCTCTGCTCAACTCTGAAGGAATTGCAGCAAAAAGCATGGATATCTTTCCACTTGGATCAATTTTGTAAAAGTCAGCCTCGTAGAGATTGAGAATATCTCGCTTTACCTCGTCCACATACTTGAAGTTATTAGTTTCCAGATATGCGTTCACAGCTTGCGGCATGCCTCCGACAAGCATATACAGTCTGAACTTTCTCATCAACTCTCTGTTTTGTCTCTGCCCTAATGAAATTTTCTCGCTAAATATTTTTCTTAGAAGCTCATTAGTAGTATGATCGCCCGTTGCCCAAAGAAATTCTTCAAAATCCATGGGAAACATTTCGATCTTTCTTTCCTCACTGGGTATCAGGATATTTTGTACATTTTTCTTTATCGAGATAAGGGAGCCTGTTTCGATATAGTCGTATCTCCCGTCTTGTACAAGTTTTTTAATTGCTTGGCGAGCTTGAGGACATAATTGAACTTCATCAAATATAATTAACGAACGTCTCTCATGTAAATCGGCTTTGAATTGCAATTGCAGTTGCAAAAACAAATAATCCAAATCACTGATGTCATGAAATAATTCTTTCACTCCGGTCGTGGCAAATGCAAAGTCGATCAAGATGTGCGACTGATATTCATTTTTGGCGAACTCTTCGACGATCGTTGTCTTCCCGACACGCCTTGCTCCTTCGATCAACAAGGCTGTTTTTCCGTTTGAAGTTGCCTTCCATTCCAGTAGCTTGTCGTATACTTTCCTTCTAAACATTTGCCTCTCCTCGCAGACGCTCTGAAATCTTTATGTACACCATACTACAAATACGCATTCTAAAACAAGCAATTTTCTTCAAATACGCACTTTAGAACAAGCGTTTTCTTGCAAATACGCATTCTATCGCCATAATATGGTTGAATAGTGACTTTGTTATCGTTTTGCTTGTCAACAAAACATTTCCCATAGAAATAGCTTTTACAGGTTTTCATGCTACTTTCAATGATATGGCTGATGTATTAAAGAAATTTATTAACGCAGATGTTCTTGTATTGGCAACACTTGTTTATTTTTACGGTATCTGTGCACAGATGAAAACGTTTATCGATAGAACTTATCCGATATGGCAACACCTTGGGGAAAAAGAAGTATATTACATAGTTTCTGCAGGACTTGATGAAAATATCATAAAACGTTCCTTGGGTGATTTAGATGGATTTGTCGAACACTTTGATAAGTATGAGATTATGGGGCGTATTTACGCGACGGATGTAAT
>Ga0123335_1006081_pt1 | contig 14259 bp, 18 predicted proteins | sample BiotimSIPDNA_2_FD_89707 | JGI IMG/M metagenome (GOLD analysis project Ga0123335, IMG submission 89707) | Anaerobic biogas reactor microbial communites from Washington, USA - Biogas_R2 time_0 SIP DNA | ecosystem: Engineered > Bioreactor > Anaerobic > Unclassified | place: Washington, USA... | reverse complement strand
TGCTTTTTCAACCGACTGAAAGAAAGGAGAAGGATGATGAGCAGCATTTACAAGGTAATCGAGATTATTGGCGGCAGTGAAAAGTCATGGGAGGATGCGGCAAAAAAGGCAATGGAAACAGCGGCGAAGAGTCTGAAGGAAATCCGGATTGCGGAAGTCAAGGAACTCGACATGAGAGTTGAGAAAAATAAAGTTGTCGAATTCCGCGTAAAACTGAGAGTGTCCTTCAAATATGCACCCTAATTCAAAGTTTTCTGCATTCAGCAACCGAGATAGGACACGGTGTGTGTAAAAAATCATTTTGACATTTAGCATTGGGCGGCGGAAATTCTTCCGCCGCCGTCAGGAAAAAACGCGTTGTTTTCAATCACCTCAAATGATTCATTAACAGCTGCATCAAAATAATTGATTCTGGATGCAATCAACATGATTCTGCATCTTAAACAAATATGTTTCCGGTTACCTTTCTAACCTGCAAGCATTCCATACCCCATACCGGCTGCAGTCGAAAGAACGATAACAATGGCACAGTAAACAGCGGTTTTTTTAGCGCCCATGACACTGGCAATCGTAATCATGCTCGGTAGCGATAAAGCCGGTCCAGCAAGCAGAAGGGCCAGCGCCGGGCCCTGCCCCATACCGGAACCGATAAGTCCCTGCAGGATCGGCACTTCGGTGAGCGTAGCAAAATACATGAACGCTCCGACGATGGAGGCGAAGAAATTTGCACCCAGCGAATTACCCCCGACCAGCAGCTGAATATAGGATTCGGGAATCAGCGCCGGATAACCTGGGCGGCCCAGTAAAAACCCCGCCACAAGTACACCACCGAACAACAGGGGTAAAATTTGGTTGGCAAAGTTCCAGGTCGCCTGTACCCAACCTTTGAGCTCTTCTTGGACAAACCACTTTTTGAGCATGATGCCTAAAATAACAAGAAGTGCAATCACCAGAAACCATTTTGCGCTGAAGATCAGACGCCAGAGACCGCCATCATTCTCCGCGGGTTTTGCAAAAGAGGCGAAAACCAGAATCAGCACCATCACCAGCATATAAACGGCATCCTGCCACAGCGCCCTTCCCATGCCCTCTTCTTCCGGCAGGAACATTTCGCCCGTTTCGCGGTTGGCGTCGTCCTTGCGGAAAATAAACGCCATCAAAAGACCTGTAATGATCGCAAACGCGACCGCGCCGACAGCGCGCGCCAACCCGAGTTGCCAGCCCAGCACCTTTGCGGTGAGAATAATCGCCAGGACATTAATGGCGGGACCGGAATACAAAAATGCCGTCGCGGGGCCAATGCCCGCGCCGCGCGTATAGATGCCCGCGAAAAGCGGCAGAACTGTACAGGAACAAACCGCCAGAACGGAACCGGACACGGAAGCCACCGAATAGGAGAGAATCTTATTGGCCTTTGCGCCGAAATACTTGAGCACCGCCGCCTGTGAAACAAACACGCTGATTGCACCGGCGATGAAAAATGCCGGAATCAGGCAGGTGAGCACATGCTGCCGTGCGTAATCCTGAAGCATCATAAAGGCTTCCAGCCCGGCCTGCCTGATAGGCGTGGATTCCCATGGAATAAAATATGCTCCCAGGAATATGCCGATGATCCAAAGTAATTTGTGCCATTCTTTCATAGCTGTTTTCGCCGTATTTGTTTTTTGTTTCCCGAATATTTTTTTGCCTTGTCCCTGAGCAGTTCTTCAGACAGTTTAGGCACTTCGTCGATCAGGAACTTCGACCTATAGCTCTTCAGTAAATGTCCTGAGCTTTGGCTATCGTCTTCCGGTCGTCAGGTATAATTTTAATTTCGTCAGTCCGTCCCAGATTTCGTCTGTACCAACATATTTTCTCACGTCCGCAGGGGAATACTTGATGACACAAGTGGGTGTCGCATCAATTTTATGCTCCTTAATCACGGCGCTCAAAAGGGGAAAGATAGACTTTTCATTCATGGGGCTCCATGATATTTTTTTCTCCTTGAGGAAGGCAAGGAGCGTCTTTTCGTCTTGTATGTGCCTGCCTTGAGCCGCCTCAAAAAGAACATTGCGGACATGAAGAGCATCGCCAATCCCGGAAGACTTGTTGACAGCGTAAAGGTAATATTTCGCATATATCGGCGTGGCAGGATTAAAAGGAACATCAACAAAGGTCAATTTGACTTTATCCGTCGCCACCAGTTCTTTGAACAAACCTTCGGCCTGCGCGTCGATGCGCCTGCAGGGTGGACAATAATAATCAGTAAATATAATGACTTCATAGGGCCCCTTGCCCAACGAAGGAATCACACGGACAGAATCCTGCGCATAAGCGGGCGGCAAAAAACAAATAAAAGAAGAAGACAATATAAGAAACAATACCATGACTTCAGCTAACTTTTTTTCTTTTATCATCGATAATAACACCTCCTTGTTTCATGATATACTTTTTGACGGATCTGAATAATACCGATCCCTGAACCTCAGCGCAACCGTCACCAGGCCGATCATCACGGGCACTTCCACCAATGGGCCGATCACGGCTGCAAAAGCCGCTCCGGAATTAATACCGAATACAGCAATCGCCACTGCGATGGCCAATTCAAAATTGTTACTGGCGGCGGTGAAGGCCAGGGTTGTTGTTTTGGAGTAATCCGCACCCAGTTTTTTCCCCATATAAAACGATACCAGAAACATGACCACAAAATAAATCAGAAGTGGGATGGCAATTCTTACAACATCCAGCGGCAGCGTAATGATAAGATTTCCCTTCAAGCTGAACATCACTACTATGGTAAATAAAAGTGCTATCAGCGTAAGCGGGCTGATCAGGGGGACAAATCTGGCGTGATATTTTTCCTTACCAACAAACTTAATCCCTATCACACGAGTAAGAGCACCGGCGATACAGGGAATACCCAGATAAATAAAAACGCTTTCGGCAATCTGCCGGATACTGACATCGACAACATTCCCGACTAAACCGAAATAAGGCGGCAGAACTGTGATAAAAAACCAGGCGAACACACTATAGAAAAGTACCTGGAAGACACTGTTGAAGGCAACAAGTCCTGCAGCATACTCTGTGCTGCCCTTTGCCAGTTCGTTCCAGACAATCACCATTGCAATACAGCGCGCAAGCCCGATCATGATTAATCCCACCATATAGGCAGGTTTATCCGGCAGGAACACAATCGCCAGCACAAACATCAATACCGGACCGATCAACCAGTTTTGCACCAGAGATAAACCCAGCACTTTCCCATTCCGGAATACCTGTGGCATTTCTTCGTATTTGACTTTGGCAAATGGCGGGTACATCATCAAAATAAGCCCGGCCGCAATGGGAATGTTTGTTGTCCCTACTTGAAACGAATTAATAAAGGTTTCCACCCCGGGAATAGAATAACCAATCACCACTCCCACAACCATTGCCGAAAAAATCCACAAGGTCAGGTAACGGTCCAAAAAAGATAATTTTCTACCAATCTGTGTCGACATCAATAAACCTTTTTGTCATTTTTGTTAATGGAGCACAGACATATAACCAATATATAAAAATCATACACCCAGCGTTTTTCTGGCATCTGCAAGCCATTGACGAATCTTTTTCTTATCCGGTAACGCTCCTGCGGAAACAACTTTGTTGTTGATGATTAAAGCAGGAACCCCTATAACCCCATAGCTGCCGATTTCTTTCGGGTCTGTGACATGCGTCAAATCTCCGGCCAGATCCATTTCAGCCATGATATTCCGCACGTCGTTTTCCAATGAGGTGCACTGATAACAGCCGGGACCAAGAACGATCACATGCAGATCGCCGGGAGATTCTGCCTCCACTTCCTCTCCTAAATATTTTTTATATTCACGCAATAATGCTTTGCGATAGGTTTCCTCCCTTGTTGAGGGCACATAATTCCGTTTCTGTATCCGGCTGAAAAGCTCAGCCGCAATTTCCGAATCAGACATTTGGTTTGGATAATCGGCAACTGCCTTGATGGCTTCTTCCAGACCGATGACACCAATTAAATAGCCTTCCACACGAATTTGCGTGATTTTGTTCTTCACTCAGGTATCGTTCCTCCCGGCGGTTATATGAAATCCGTATGATCGATTAAATTTTCAGCCAACCTTTAATCTGTTCGGCTGACGGGATTTTACCCGCGACCTTCACGTCGCCATTAATGACCAGCCCGGGTGTTGTCAGCACACCATAGGACAAGATTTTACTGATATCCTGCACTTTGGAGATATCCGCCTCGACACCCGATTCCGCGACAAGGCTCCGTACCAGCTCCTCGAGCTGTTGACATTTTGCACACCCCGTTCCAAGTATTTCGATTTTCATGTCCTGACTCCTCCTATTTTCTGCAAGTCTTCATTATTTTGGCCTGTTCTCTGGCATTGGCCGACAGCACATCTTCCACGCAGCCGATAAAATCCATAATACAGGGACATCGCAAAGAATAGTAAATGGAATTTGCCCTTTTTTCGTCAGACACCAGACCGGCATTTTTCAGAACACTCAAATGCTTGGAAACCGTGGAGGTGTCCGCCCCGACCATTTCGGTGAGTTCATTCACGCATCGTTCCTGTTTTTGCAGTTCTTCGATGATTAAGAGCCGGCTGGGATGCGCCATCGCCTTGATGATTTTTGCCCATGCTTCGTATCTTGGCCTGGCTGATTTTTTCATCCGCGGCTACCTCCTTTCCTATTTGGCAATATAACCAAATAGCTTCGATTTGTCAAGCTTTTCGATAAACATGATGATGAAATCAGACAGACACGGTGGTTTGAGAACATTGCGCTGCTTCCGTCATGCTAAAGATGTCTTGCCGCGCCGCCTCCGCCCGATTTTCCGTCTTCAAAGAAGGCGTCCTGCCGCACTTTCGGCTGGTGATCTTCAATGGCGCCTGGTGTCATTGCCGCGGCCACATCTTCAAGACTCATTCCCCGGTCCTCCGATAAACCATCCTGCCAGTGCCGGTATCTGCGGATTGACCGGCAAATAGATCGCCACCAGCAGGCAGGCCTGCATTATTGTGTATCTGTCTTTTCGGAAAATTTCGTTTCCAGGTTTATCGACCACAGGGAAGTATCGGTCTCATTTACAGGCGGCGATATTTCACTTTTTTCATCTTATACATCCCCTGGTCGGCCTGAGAAATGAGCTCATCAAGTGTAGACGGTTTCAGCGGATCATAAACAGCATTTCCTATGCTGAGAGCAAGTTTGGATTTGTGCGTTTTCCGGGCATTGAAATTATTGATCAACCGGTAGAGGCGAAGTAGCAGTTTTTCGATCAAGGTATCATCGGCATCCACAACAAGAATGGCAAATTCATCCCCGCCGATACGGGAAGTGATGTCGGATATCCGGAAAGTCTGCGTCAGGACCTTGGCGGCAGCGGTGAGTGTCCGATCCCCTTCTTCATGGCCGAACTGATCATTAATATCCTTAAGGCCGTCCAGATCAATAAAGAACAGCAGCAGGCTTTTCTTGGAACGCTGCGCCCTTTTGAGCTCGCGTGTGGCAAGCGTGAAAAATCCCCGGCGGTTATACAAACCGGTCAGCTGATCATTGAGGGCCATTGCTTCCAGTTCTCTTTCCATTTCACGGCGCCGGGAAATATCGGCACCGAAAAAGGCCAGTCTGACCACCTCTCCCAAACTGTCAAAAACAGGATAAATCACCTGATCGATCCATCGCTTGTCTGCGACATATTCAAAACGGACAGGCACCCGGTTTTGAATAACATTCTGGGCCTGTCTTCTTCTTTCATTTGCGGTATCCGCAGGCAACAGATCGTAGTAATTGGCGCCAATGATTTTATCCATCCCGATGCGCAGACGCTTGGCAAAAGTATCATTTGCCGAAAGGATGGTACCGTCCTTATCTAAAAGGAGCAGGGACTCCGTAACGGCATTTAAAAGCGCCCTGATGTTGCTTTCACTTTCCTGCATGGATTCCTGAGACTCGTTCAGTCTCGATATATCGCGCACAACACTCACCAGAATCTTTTCATTTCCCATCAGCGTCTTCTGCATGCTGACTTCCACGGGAAATGTCTGGCCGTTTTTTCTGACGTGGACCGTCTCGAAAAACATTTCGTGCCGGCCATCCGGACCGGCATGTAACTTGACCTGATCCTTTGACTCAACACTTTCCAGCTGATCAATCGTCATGGATCTCAATTCAGTAATTGAATATTGATAGGCCTTGAGGGCGGACTTGTTAGCTTCCAGTATTTTCCTGTCCTGTTGACGGACGGTTAAAATAATGTCCCGGGAGTTCTGAATCAGGAACTCACAGCGCTTAAACAGATTATCATCACCGAGCATGTCCTCTGATCTGCGCTTTTGCCTTCGTCTCTCCGCGATAATCATACAGATCATTCCCCGAACGTTATTTAAGACTGTTTTCTTAAATATTTTCTGCAAAGATTATAAAACGCCGCACCAAAATGATTCCAAAATCTGTTTTCATCAATAGGTTAGAACTTTTATATACCATTTCACAGATGATTACAATCACGTCCATCATGTACCGGCGTGTTATTTTTATCAGAAATCAGATAATTATGTTGAAAAATAAGATAGATTAAATTAGAAAATACACAAACATACGGATGGAAAAAATGAAAAGATATCATTGGATCCGGATAACGGTCTTTGCGGCGGTCATGGTCATTGCCTTTTCTTCCCTTCTGGCATCCGGCTGTTTTTCTTCTGCTGCCGCAAAACAGCCTGACACCCTTCCGCCGGATGTCTATCAGGTTCCCCCGGATGTCAATCAGATCCTGCTGGTAACCGGTAACAACTTTTCTTTTTTCAAATCCATAAAAGTCTATGCCATGGAAAGGACTGGCTCCGGATGGAGCCGGGCGATGGGCCCTTTCGACGCAGCCATTGGCAGAAACGGTTTCGCGCCTTACGGAGAAAAGCGGGAGGGAGACGGACAGACACCCTCCGGTTTATACCGGCTGGGAACGGCATTTGGTTATGCTGAATCGGCCGCCACGAAAATGCCTTACCGCCAGTCTCTGCCGGATGATGTCTGGATTGATGATCCGGACGCCCCGGATTACAACCGCCTGGTCAGGCAAAGCCAGACGCGGGCAAGTTCTTATGAAAAAATGAAACGTGGAGACAATCTCTATCAATACGGCATGGTCATCGAATACAACACCGATCCGGTCATCAAGGGACACGGCAGCGCCATTTTTCTGCATATCTGGACGGGACCGAAGTCAACCACGGCAGGCTGCGTGGCGGTCTCCAAAGACCATCTGCTCAAAATCCTGAACTGGCTTGATCCCGCAGCAAAACCTGCCATCCTCATGAATCCCGAACCTGCATTAAAAAGGAGCATTTTACAATGAAAGACAAAATTCCCGGCATTGCATTTTTGGCGCTCATACTGTTTCTGTGGATGCCGCCCGCCGTATTGCATGGCGAAGATACTATGCCTGAAACATTTGTCCACATTGAAGAAGTCATCCCAGACGTAATACTGGACATCCGGTATTTCAGTAAGCACAATTTCCTGGGCGTACGGGTGGACGGCTATCTGGCCCCAACGTGCATTCTCACCCGTGAGGCCGCTCAGGCTCTGGCCAAAGTGCAAAAAGATTTGGCGCCCTTTTCCATGACGATTAAAATCTACGACTGCTACCGCCCCCAGCAGGCGGTTGATCACTTTGTCCGCTGGGCAAAAGACATTGATGACACCAAAACAAAGAAAGAGTTTTACCCAACGGTGGACAAGAAAAACCTTTTCCGCGATGGATACGTTGCCGACCGCTCCAGTCACAGCCGGGGCAGCACCGTGGATCTGACCATCGTGCCGCTGCCCGCACCTGTTCAACCTGTTTATCATGAAGGTGAACCGCTTCAGGAATGTTATTTTCCTGCAGGTATGCGTTATCAAGACAATTCTCTGGACATGGGAACGGGATTTGACTGCTTCCATGAACTATCTCACCCGGACAACAAATACATCGGCCCGCAGCAAAGAAGCCACCGCCTGCTTTTAAAAACCCTCATGGAGAAACACGGCTTTAAGAACTATGATAAAGAGTGGTGGCATTTCACTCTGGCGAACGAACCTTACCCACATACCTATTTTAACTTTCCGGTAAAGTGATTCGCATGAAAATAAATCAATCGACCTTTCTGGACTCCTATGGGTTTTCAATCCTTCTGATCATTTCCATTCTGACCGGCGCTGTGCTTGGCATTGCCCTGAAACAGGACGCAGGCATACTCAAACCGCTGGGCGATATCTTCCTGAACCTGCTTTTTACCGTAATTGTTCCACTGGTCTTTTTTTCCATCTCGGCCACCGTTGCATCCATGACGGATCTCAGGCGCCTTGGCAAAATTCTTTCTGTGATGGTCCTGATTTTTGTGATCACCGGTATCATTTCATCTGCTGTCATGATTGTCGCGGTCATCCTTTTTCCGCCGGCCGTCGGTGTCCATATCCCCCTGCCCGTGGTGCCGGGCGTTGAACAAATCAAAACCGTCGATCAAATTGTCCGAACCTTCACGGCTCCGGATTTCTCAAACATTTTATCCCGAAACAACATGATGGCGCTGATCGTCTTTTCCATCCTGACCGGACTGGCGGCCTCCGCCGCGGGGGAAAAGGGAAAATTGTTTACCGCATTTCTGACATCCGCCAATTCCGTCATGATGAAACTGATTTCCCTTATTATGTATTACGCACCCATTGGTCTGTGCGCTTATTTTGCCTATCTGGTCGGCGTTTTCGGTCCTCAACTGCTCGGTTCCTACGCCCGCTCCATGGCCGTTTATTACACGACAGCGATCCTTTACTTTTTCCTGGCCTTTACCCTGTATGCATTTTTTGCGGGACGCATCTCCTGTGTGAAAAAATTCTGGAGTAATATTATTCCGCCGTCCCTCACCGCCCTGGCCACCGGCAGTTCCATGGCAACAATCCCCCTGAATCTGCAGGCGGCCGATAAAATCGGTGTGCCCCGGGATATCAGCGAAGTGGTCATTCCCATCGGCGCAACAATGCATATGGAAGGATCCTGCCTGGCCGCCGTACTGAAAATTGCCTTTCTGTTCGGTATTTTTCAGATGCCCTTCACGGGCATTGAAACAATTTTAACGGCACTGGGCATTGCCCTTTTGACCGGAGTGGTTGTCAGCGGCATTCCGGGCGGCGGCACCATCGGGGAGCTCCTGATTTTGTCAATGTATAACCTCCCCCCCGAAGCATTTCCTTTAATTACCATGATCGGTACGCTGGTGGACGCTCCCGCTACCATGGTCAATGCCGTGGGCGACAATGTCACCAGCATGATGGTCGCAAGGGTTCTGGGCGGAAAGCAATGGATGGAGGAGCAAGGGTAAGGGGCGCTTCGACAGGCTCAGCGACCGAAGGGACGAGGAACAAGGTGCAAGGCTCAAGGGGCAAGGGATAAGGAGAAAAAGCTGCTACTTCTTTTTGCCGGTGCTCAGTTCCCTCTGAATTTCGGCCACTTCCCGCTTGACTTTCCGATACGCTAGAAAGCTGTGCAAAAACCATCCGAGGGTAAACCCAATAGCCAAAACAAGAAATATCAACAGGGCAAGAGAAAGAGAAATTGTCCAGAAGAAAATCCCAACAGTAACAGCGGAAACATTCTGTATAATGAACAAAACGGCGAGACCGGCAATAATCATCAACAGGATTACCTTGATATTCATATCGAAACCTCACAAATATTTACGGCGTTAAACAATCGATGAAAATGGGTTCCTTTACCCCATGAAATTCTGATGGCCGCTTGTAAAATCTTATTTCAAACATCATCACAGAAAACAAATCGTCATCCCGACGATAACGATTTGTCAACGGTGTCATAATGGTATCCGCACGGGTCATTCCCGCGAAAGCGGGAATCCAGGCTTATTGAACTGGACCCCGGCCTTCGCCGGGGTGACGATGTTACTGTGCTCTGATCAAATGTCGTTACTATTGTTGAACTGTTAATAACTATTAATTATCATCATTATTATTCGATTGTTGAAAACAATCAAGTCCTTTCTTTTTACACCCACAGAAACCTGCTCCTTCCATTTGACTTGAACATGCTTTTCCGTTATTTAGACGGCGATGTTGAAACAAAATACTGCACAGGAGATCCATGATGCCCAATATACTGCTTGTTGGAAACGGAGCGCGTGAACATGCAATGGCCGAGGCCATTGCAAGATCAGGATACAGTCCGATTCTGTTCTCGTTTATGAAAGCCAATAACCCGGGAATCGCCTCCCTGTCGGAAATCTGCAAACTGGGAAGCTATTCAGACCTGTCCGGTATCACGGATTTTGCGCTGGATAATAAAATTGATTTTGCCGTCATCGGCCCGGAAGACCCGCTCAATAACGGTATCGTAGATGCCCTGATTCAGTGCGGCATACCGTCGGTAGGACCTGTAAAAAGTCTGGCAAGGCTGGAAACATCAAAGTCGTTCACCCGGAACCTGGTCGATAAATATAATATTTCCGGCAATCCGAAATTCAAAGTGTTTACAACCCCGGACGGTCTGGAGGCTTTTCTTGAGCAGTTAGACGGCATTGTGCTCAAACCCGACGGACTCACCGGTGGCAAGGGTGTGCTCGTACAGGGTGATCATTTTAAATCAAGAGACGAAGCGCTGAAATTATGCAGGCAGATTCTGAAGGAAAGTTCGTCGGTGATCGTCGAGGAAAAGTTTGACGGCGAGGAATTTTCGCTGCAGTGCCTCTGCGACGGCAAAACGGTTGTAGGCACGCCGCTGGTACAGGATCACAAAAGACGGTTTGACGGCGACCAGGGTCCCAACACCGGAGGCATGGGCTCGTATTCGCTGCCGGACCACCTGATGCCGTTTCTGAAAGCTTCGGATGTCGAAGAGGGTCTGGAAATCACCCGTCAGGTAGCGGCGGCCCTGTTGAAAGAAACCGGCACACCATATAAAGGAGTCATGTACGGCGGATTTATTGCCACAAAAGACGGCGTAAAACTTCTTGAATACAATGCTCGTTTCGGCGATCCGGAGGCCATGAACATCCTGCCGCTTTTAAAAACGGATTTTGTGGATATCTGCAGGCATATCATCAACGGAACGCTGAATACCCTCAAGATCGAATTCGATCCAAAAGCGACCGTTTGCAAATATGTTGTACCGAAAGGCTACGGCCTTCCCGCCGATCATCCCGATGCCGCATCTTCACGGGCTAAAATTGAAGTGGGCAATGTGAGGAAAGCCCGTCTTTACTATTCATCCGTGGATAAGAAAGAAGACGGACTGTATTTGAGTTCGTCCCGGGCAATAGGCATTGTCGGTATTGCAGACAATCTGGATGAAGCGCGAATAATTGCAGAGGAAGGCGTCAAGGCCGTCAAAGGCCCCGTGGCCTACCGGGAAGACATCGGCACACAGGCCCTGATTCAAAAACGCATCGACCACATGAAGAAGATCCGAATGTCATAGCGGCAGGTGCCGTAAATCCGGTTGGATATACAGTTGCATGATGTTTTTTTGATTTGGTCAGTTGTTTTGTGGTTGCAGAAGTTTTTTCTGCTGCCGTTGACATTCAGTTCCACTGATGAGGATTGAGATGCAAAAACTGCCGGTAGGCATCTGGGCGCTGGGATTTGTTTCATTGTTCATGGATATATCCTCGGAACTTATTCACAGTCTGCTTCCCATTTTTATGATGACCACTTTAGGCGCCTCAGTGATTGCCATTGGGTTCATTGAGGGAATCGCAGAGGCGACTGCCTCAATCACAAAAGTTTTTTCAGGAATCATCAGCGACTACATCAGGAAACGAAAAGTCCTTGCCATAGTGGGATATGGACTCGCTGCAATCACAAAACCTTTGTTCCCCTTGGCAACAACGATTAGTTGGATTTTCAGTGCGCGGTTTGTCGACCGGATTGGCAAAGGGATTCGCGGAGCACCGCGCGACGCACTGGTCGCGGATATAACCCCTCCAAATCAGCGAGGGGCTGCATACGGACTTCGCCAGGCGCTGGACTCCGCAGGAGCTTTCATCGGTCCGCTACTGGCGGTAATCTTCATGGTTATTTTTGTAAATGACATTCGAAGCGTCCTCTGGATTGCTGTGATACCTGCTTTTATGGCCATGGGTGTACTTATTTTCGGCGTTCATGAACCCGATAGGCCACAAACCTTGAATCGAACAGGAAAAAGTTTTTTTTCGTTTCGTAACACGAGGCGCCTTCCGCGCCGCTACTGGCTTATTTTAGGTCTCAATTCAATCTTCACACTTGCCCGTTTCAGCGAGGCGTTCTTAATATTGCGCGCCCAATCGGTCGGGCTGGCTGTTGGTTTTGTGCCTGCAATCATGATCATTATGAATGCCGTTTATGCGCTTACAGCCTACCCCGCAGGAATCCTGACAGACCGGATGCGGCCACGGACAATGCTGGCTGCTGGACTTGGCGTCCTGATCGCTGCCGACATCATATTAGCCTCGGCCGATAACCCTCTTCACGTATTCATCGGCACTGCACTATGGGGACTGCATATGGGACTAACACAGGGGTTATTCTCCAAGCTGGTAGCCGATCATGCTCCCGTCAGGCTGAGAGGCACGGCCTTCGGTATCTTCAACCTGGTCACCGGCATCGCTCTTTTAACGGCAAGCGCCATCGCCGGCTTATTATGGAGTGTTGTCGGCGCACAGGTAACGTTTATCGCCGGTGCCGCCTTTACGGTCCTTGCTTTAATCGGTCTTATTTTTGTTAAATCCGGGAAACCCTCAAATCCTTTGCCTGTTCAAGCACACTCCAGATAACACGTCCATATCTTAAAGTTGAAACGACTTTCTCTATCTTTGTTTCTGACATCCAATGGTCTAACAATCTATAATCTAGCAGCCTGCGATCTAGTGATGAAACAGCCTCAGTCCGCAAAAGGCCATGGCGATTCCGTATTTGTTGCAGGTATCGATCACCTGCTGATCACGGATGGAACCGCCGGGCTCCACGATGGCCGTAACACCGCTGCGGCGGGCGCGTTCAATGTTGTCCCCGAAGGGGAAGAACGCGTCGCTGCCCAGGGCAACTCCTGTAACCTTGGCAAGCCACTGCTTCTTTTCAGCTGCAGTCAAAAGTTCGGGCTGACGGGTAAAGGTCTCGGCCCAGACGTCGTTGCCGATTACGTCTTCCGGCGTTTCACCGAGGTAAACGTCGATGGCATTGTCCCGATTGGGTTTGGAAACATCGTCCCGGAAAGGAATATCCAGCACTTTGGGCATGTGGCGCAGCTGCCAGTTGTCGGCCTTCTGACCGGCAAGCCGGGTGCAGTGGATGCGGCTCTGCTGGCCGGCCCCCACGCCGATGACCTGGCCGTCCTGCACGTAGCAGACACTGTTGGACTGCGTGTATTTCAGGGTGATCAGCGCCAGCACCAGGTCACGTTTCTGCGCGTCGGTCAGGGTTTTTTTCTCGGTGACCATGTTTTCAAGCATGCGGCTGTCAATTTTCAGGTCGTTGCGACCCTGCTCAAAGGTTATGCCATACACCTGCTTGTGCTCCAGGGAGGCAGGCACATACTTGGAATCGATGGAAACCACATTGTAGTTACCGCCCTTCTTGGATTTCAGGATCTCCAGGGCTTCAGGCTCATAACCGGGCGCAATAATACCGTCGGTGACTTCATTTTTGATGATTTTTGCCGTGGATACATCACAAACATCGGAAAGCGCAATCCAGTCTCCGAAGCTGCTCATGCGGTCGGCGCCCCGGGCACGCGCATAGGCACAGGCAAGCGGGGAAAGCTCCATGTTGGGGGCAATGTGATACATCCTTCTTAAAACGTCATCAAGCGGATAACCCAGGGCGGCTCCGGCGGGAGAAACATGCTTAAAGGAAGCCGCAGCCACCATTCCCGTATTCTCTTTCAGTTCTTTCACCAGCTGCCAGCTGTTGAACGCATCCAGAAAGTTGATGTAGCCCGGTTTGCCGTTTAGCACGACAACCGGCAAATTACCGTTGTCGGCCATAAAGATTCGGGCCGGTTTCTGATTGGGGTTGCAGCCGTACTTCAGTTGTATTTCATTCATGGATCATCCCTCCACTGTTTTATATTTGTTGATAATGACATCCTCGTAACCCTGCGTTTTGAGGTCGATGGCACGCACAAAAAGGCTCACCTTGTTGTCCTCGTTCAGGGCTTCCCACAATTTTCCCGCGTATTCATTGGGGTCTTCCTGGTCGATGTCCGCTAGCAACGGCTCCCCTTCA
>Ga0123335_1006080_pt1 | contig 14262 bp, 10 predicted proteins | sample BiotimSIPDNA_2_FD_89707 | JGI IMG/M metagenome (GOLD analysis project Ga0123335, IMG submission 89707) | Anaerobic biogas reactor microbial communites from Washington, USA - Biogas_R2 time_0 SIP DNA | ecosystem: Engineered > Bioreactor > Anaerobic > Unclassified | place: Washington, USA... | reverse complement strand
TAGGTGATTTCGTACTTACAGGCGGAGAACTGGCTGCCGCCATGATTGCCGATGCAGTGGTGCGTCTCATCCCCGGTGTGATTGGCGATGAGCAGTCGGCTCTCTCCGACTCCTTTCAGGATGGGCTGCTGGCACCGCCGGTGTATACACGCCCTGCCGATTACAAGGGGTGGAGGGTGCCTGATGTGTTGCTCTCAGGGCATGAACGAAAGATTCAGGAATGGCGTCTGGAGCAGTCGGTGGAACGCACTCGACGTTTGCGTCCCGATTTGCCGGGTCATGGATAACAATTTACACGTTCTTTTGATTACCTTTACAGCAAGAATTGTAACAAGGAATTGATTATGAAAGGCATTGTATTGGCAGGAGGATCTGGTACGCGGCTCTATCCGATCACAAAGGGTGTTTCCAAACAACTGTTACCCGTCTTCGACAAACCGATGATTTACTATCCCATCTCAGCACTGATGCTGGCCGGTATCCGCGAGATACTGATCATCTCCACACCGGCCGATCTGCCCTCATTCCAGCGCTTGCTGGGTGACGGATCTGATTATGGTCTCCAATTCTCCTACGCGGAACAACCCTCTCCCGACGGATTGGCACAAGCCTTCCTGATTGGCCGCTCGTTCATCGGAAAGGATGCAGTATGCCTCGTGCTGGGAGACAATATCTTCTATGGACAGGGCTTTCCCTCCATGTTGCGCAAGGCAGCCCTCGATGCCGAGGAAAACAATAAGGCTACCGTCTTCGGCTATTACGTGCAGTCTCCCGAACGTTATGGCGTGGCACATTTCAACGACCGGGGTGAGGTGCTGGGTATCGAAGAGAAGCCTCTGTCACCCAAGTCAAACTGGGCTGTGACAGGACTCTATTTCTACCCCAACAGTGTGGTTGAGATTGCTGCTGCTGTCAGACCATCTGCCCGGGGGGAGCTGGAGATCACCTCTGTAAACCAGGCTTACCTGGAAAAGGGAGAGTTGCTGCTCCAGCGCTTCGGCAGGGGCTTTGCCTGGCTGGATACCGGTACGCACGATTCGCTGGCAGAGGCTTCCACCTTTATTGAGGTGCTGGAGAAACGTCAGGGGCTGAAGATCGCCTGCCTCGAAGAGATTGCCTGGAACAATGGGTGGATCACTGACGAGCATCTGGAACGCATCGCCGAGCCAATGAAGAAAAACCAGTATGGTCAATACCTTCTCCAGTTGATCTACACCAGGTTGTAATTTTTTTTTGGGTAATCACTTGCCAAAAGATAGATTCCGGATTAAAATTGAACAAGCTGAAAGCACTTTGCTAACAGCTGATAGCAGATTGTAGATTGCAGACAATGAAAATACATAAAACAAATATTGAAGGAGTACTGATCATCGAACCCAGGGTATTTGGCGATGAGCGGGGTTACTTCTTCGAGTCATACTCACAAAGAAAATTTGAGGAGAAGGTCTGTCAGACAAGCTTTGTGCAGGATAATGAGAGCAAATCAAAGTATGGAGTTGTGAGAGGGCTTCACTTTCAGCGGGCCCCTTACGAGCAGGCCAAGCTTGTGAGAGTGATTGCCGGCCGTGTACTGGATGTTGCAGTTGACATACGTGAAGGATCACCAACCTATGGTCAGTATGTATCTACGGAGCTGTCCTGTGAGAACAAGCGACAGCTCTTCATTCCACGTGGTTTTGCTCATGGCTTCGCTGTGCTGAGCGAAGAAGTGATTTTTCAGTATAAATGTGACAATTATTATGTGCCTTCTTATGAAGGTGCCATCAGGTGGGATGATCCGAAGCTGGCCATCGATTGGATGCTGCCGTGGGAAGATATCATCCTCTCCGAGAAAGATAAAAACAACCCATTGCTATGAAGACTATTCTGATTACAGGAGGAGCCGGTTTTATCGGTTCACATCTCGTTCGCCGTTTCGTAAACCATTACCCGGATTATCGAATCATCAACCTCGATATGCTCACTTATGCAGGCAACCTCTCAAACCTGGATGATGTGGCTGACAAACCCAACTACCTCTTTCTAAAGACTGATATCTGTGATTATGAGCAGTTGAGGAAACATTTTAAAGAATATGAGGTGGAAGGGGTGATTCACCTCGCTGCGGAGAGTCATGTGGACCGTTCAATCACTGATCCCTTCTCCTTTGCGCGCACCAACGTGATGGGTACGCTTAACCTGTTGCAGGCAGCACGTGAACAGTGGAATGACCAGTATCACGACCGGCTTTTTTATCATGTTTCTACCGATGAGGTATATGGTGCCTTGCCCCTGGGAGAAGGATACTTTACCGAGGAGAGCCGTTATGATCCCCACAGTCCCTATTCAGCATCAAAGGCTTCATCCGATCACTTCGTACGGGCATACCACGATACCTATGGATTTCCCGTGGTGATCTCCAACTGCTCAAACAACTATGGCCCCAATCAGTTCCCTGAGAAGTTGATCCCCCTTTTCATCCGCAATATCCGGGAAAACAAGTCCCTGCCGGTATACGGCAAGGGAGAGAACGTGCGCGACTGGCTCTATGTGGAAGACCATGCGGCTGCCATCGATCTGATCTTTCACCGGGGAAGGGTGGGAGAGACCTACAACATCGGTGGCTGGAACGAATGGCGCAACATCGACCTGATAAGACTGCTGATTAAAACGGTGGACCGGCAGCTGGGACTACCGGTTGGTACTTCCGATCATCTTATCACCTATGTGACCGACCGTGCGGGTCATGATCTTCGCTATGCCATCGACGCCACCAAGCTCAAGACAGAGCTGGGGTGGGAGCCTTCACTCCGCTTTGAGGAAGGCATAGAGAAGACGGTGGAGTGGTATCTCAGTCACCAGCAGTGGCTGGACGACATTGCCAGCGGAGCATATCAACAAAGAAACGTCTAATTCATTCTATCTCCTCGAAGCGGGCGGTAAAGAAACGGAGCTGCCTGGGCTCATAGACAAACCGAAGTCCTTTAATCTGCTCCCGACGCTCGTAGAGTGAAATCACTGCATCGGCTACCAGGTCCATATGACGATAAGTATAAACCCTCCTTGGTATGGTGAGCCGCACTGTCTCCAACTTCGGACGATGGTGATCACCGGTAATTTTATTCCTGCCAGCCGAGACGATGCCTCGCTCCATGCTTCTGACACCTGATTCAAGGTATAGATTCGCTGCCAGGCTCTGTGCCGGGAACTGATCCTGAGTGAGGTGGGGACAGAAGCGACGTGCATCTAGAAATACGGCATGGCCACCAATCGGCTCTACAACGGGAATCCCCACCTCCAACAGGCGGTCGCCCAGGTAGCGCACCTGCTTCACCCGGTGCTCGATATATTCAAATTGCATCGACTCCCGCAAGCCGATCGCCATCGCCTCCATGTCTCTACCAGCCATCCCTCCATAGGAGGGCATTCCCTCATAGACCACCACCAGCTCCTTGGCTTGTGAGAAGATCTCCTCGTCGTTGAGGCAAAGGAACCCGCCGATGTTGACCAGGCAATCCTTCTTGCCGCTCATGGTACATCCGTCACCATAGCTGAACATTTCACGTACAATATCGGCAATAGGCTTGTGGGCATACCCTTCCTCCTGCTCACGGATGAAATAGGCATTCTCCACACAGCGGGTGGCATCGAAAAAGACCTTAATGCCATAATGGGCCGTCAACTCCCGCACCTCCCGGATATTGCGCATGCTAACAGGCTGCCCCCCTGCCAGGTTGACAGTCACCGCCAGACAGACGTAGGCGATGTTCTCCGCTCCTTTCTCGTCAATCAGTCGCTGCAGTTTCTTTAGATCGATGTTTCCCTTAAAGGGCAAAGAGAGCGTGGCGTCGTGTGCCTCATCGCAAATCACATCGGCGAAGATGCCCCCGTTTCGCTCCTGGTGATAGCGGGTGGTGGTGAAGTACATGTTACCCGGCACATATTGTCCCGGCCGGATGGCAATCTGGGAGAGCAGGTTCTCCGCCCCTCTACCCTGATGGGTTGGAACCAGGTGGTTGAAACCGAACAGCTCCCGTACGGTCTCTTCCAGGTGAAGGAAATTGCGACTCCCGGCATAAGCTTCATCACCCATCATCATTCCGGCCCATTGGCGGTCGCTCATGGCATTGGTGCCACTGTCTGTGAGCAGGTCGATATAAACATCATCGCTTGGAATCAGGAAGGTATTATAACCTGCTTTTTTGATCACTTTTTCCCTCTCTTCACGGGAGATCATTCTAACAGGTTCTACCGTTTTGATACGAAAAGGTTCGGCGGGATAGTTGTTTTGGTTCATAGTACTGACGTATTTATGGTTTTCTCTTTACAAATGTAGTAAATGTTTGAAGAATCAGCTGGCTGTTTCTCATTTTTTTTACATTCCTCATTTGACCATAGAACGGCAGTTTTATGCTATCTTTGTAACCTTTGTTAGGAACAACTAGATAAAAGGATTTATAATGGTTATAGCAGTAGATTTCGACGGCACCATCGTCGAGCATGCCTATCCGGAGATAGGGAGACCGATTCCATTTGCCATAGATACACTTATGCAGCTACAGAAGGACAACCACAAGTTGATTCTCTGGACCGTTCGTGAGGGTGAGCTGTTGCAGAATGCCATCGATTATTGTGCGGAACGAGGGCTTCATTTTTATGCGGCAAATGCCAACTATCCCGGTGAAGAACGTGAAAATGCCTCCCGTAAGCTGGGTGCCGATCTCTTTATCGATGACCGCAATTTGGGTGGATTGCCCGACTGGGGGGTAATCTATAATGCAGTGAATGCTACCAGAAATGGCGGCAACGCTTTGCAATTGATGGTGGGAGCATCCGCCATGCCTGAACCTAAGAAGCGGCGTGGATTATTCGGTATGAACCGTCGTTGATAAAAAAATGTAATTCATGCCGCGTCAAAATAAAAATGTTAATTACCTTTGCGCCATCTTTACTTACAAATTATAACAGCATGCAACAAGACAGGCAACTCTTTGACATCATAGAAAGAGAAAAAGAGAGACAATTGAAAGGGATCGAGCTGATTGCTTCGGAGAACTTTGTGAGCGAACAGGTGATGCAGGCCATGGGGTCGGTACTCACCAACAAATATGCAGAGGGGTATCCCGGAAGGCGCTATTATGGCGGTTGTGAGGTGGTGGACCTGAGCGAACAGCTGGCAATCGATCGGTTGAAAGAACTATTTGGTGCAGAGTGGGCAAACGTACAGCCACATTCGGGTGCACAGGCCAATGCAGCTGTCTTCCTGGCTTGCATGAAAGCGGGTGACAAGTTCCTTGGGCTAAATCTTTCACACGGGGGACATCTCTCCCACGGCTCACCTGTCAATTTCTCCGGACTGATGTTCCAACCCATTGCATACAATGTGCGGGAAGAGGACCAGCGGGTCGACTATGTTGAGATGGAAGAACTGGCTCGTAGTGAACGGCCAAAGATGATCATAGCCGGTGCATCGGCCTACTCACGTGAGTGGGATTATGCCCGCATCCGCAAGGTGGCTGACGAGATCGGTGCCATCTTCATGGTGGACATGGCACACCCGGCAGGACTGATTGCCGCGGGGTTACTGGAGAACCCGCTGAAACATGCCCACATTGTCACTTCCACCACACATAAGACATTGCGTGGGCCACGTGGAGGGGTGATCTTGCTGGGGAAAGACTTTGAGAACCCATGGGGCATCACCACACCTAAGGGAGACGTGAAGATGATGTCGGCACTGCTAGACTCGGCAGTCTTCCCCGGCATGCAGGGAGGACCGCTGGAACATGTGATAGCTGCCAAGGCGGTTTCTTTCCACGAGGCATTGCAGCCCGAATACAAAGCCTACCAGACGCAGGTGAAGAAGAACGCGGCAGTGATGTCGCAGGCGTTCATCGACAAGGGGTACAACGTGGTGTCGGGGGGTACCGACAACCATTGCATCCTGGTGGATCTGCGCAGCAAGTTCCCCGACCTGACAGGCAAGGTGGCTGAGAAGTTGCTGGTGGAAGCGGATATCACCACCAACAAGAACATGGTGCCGTTCGACAGTCGCTCGCCATTCCAGACCTCCGGACTGCGGTTCGGAACACCGGCCATCACCACCCGTGGCGGAAAGGAAGCGTTGATGCAGGAGATTGTGGAGATGATCGACACGGTGCTGGCAGATGAATCCAAGATCGCTGTCGTGCGCGACCGGGTGAACAGCACCATGCGGCATTACCCGCTCTTTGCCTGGTAGAGAAGCGGCAATACGCTCACCACTGTTGGTGAGTGATCAGTGAAATCGAAACGATGGGGAATGGTTGAACTGTTCCCCATTTTTTTATACATTTGCATCCAACCGGCATTTGGCCGTGCAATCCCTGATGAATATTCTGCAAACCGACATCAAATTTGTTCCGGGTGTGGGTCCCAAAAGAGCGGAGATCCTCAACAAGGAGATCGATGCTTTTACCCTGGGAGACCTCTTACGCTGGTATCCCTACCGTTACATTGACCGTACGCGGATCTACTATGTGCATGAGATCGACAATGCTCAGGCATACATACAGTTGAAAGGGAAGATTACCGCGTTCGAGTCCTTCGGTGAGGGACGCCGCCGGCGTCTGGTGGCCCACTTCACAGACGGTACCGGTTTTGTGGACCTGGTCTGGTTTCAGGGAATACGTTTTGTGGAGAGCAAGTACAAGCTTAACCAGGAGTATATCGTCTTCGGGAAGCCTGCGCTCTTTAATGGGAAGTGGAACATCGCACACCCTGACATCGATCCCTTTATGACCGAGTCGGATCGTCCCGAGGGACTGATGGCGATGTACAACACCACCGAGAAGATGAAGAACCATTTTCTCAACTCCCGCACCATGCAGAAGATCATCACGGCCGCCTTCTCGCTCATCAACGAACGGTTGCCCGAGTCGCTCTCTCCCGATGTGGTGAAGGCGGCAGGGTTGATGCCGTTTCACGACGCGCTGGAGAACATCCATTTTCCGAAAACACCCGCGCTGCTGCGTGACGCCGAGTTTCGGTTGAAGTTCGAGGAACTGTTCTACATCCAGCTCAGCATCGTACGCTACGCTTCAGAGCGTAAGGAGAAGTTGAAAGGGTTCATCTTCGGGAAAGTGGGAGACTACCTCCATACTTTTTTCAAGGAACACCTCCCCTTTGAACTGACAGATGCTCAGAAAAGGGTGATCAAAGAGATCAGACGCGATACCGCTACCGGCAGGCAGATGAACCGCCTACTGCAGGGCGATGTGGGCTCTGGCAAGACACTGGTGGCACTTATGTGCATGCTCATTGCCCGCGACAACGGATTTCAGTCGGCACTGATGGCTCCCACCGAGATCCTGGCCTCGCAACATTACGAGACATTTACACAAATGCTGAAGGGGATGAAAGTACGGGTGGAACTTCTGACCGGCTCTACCCGGAAGAAAGAGCGTGAGGCGCTGCACAGCGCACTCCTCTCTGGTGAGATTGACATCCTGATTGGTACCCATGCTTTGATAGAGGATGTGGTGCAGTTCCATAACCTGGGGTTCGTGGTGATCGATGAACAACATCGCTTCGGCGTGGTACAGCGTGCCAAGCTGTGGGAAAAGAACCAACAGCCGCCTCATGTGCTGGTGATGACCGCCACCCCCATCCCACGGACGCTCGCCATGACGGTCTATGGTGACCTGGATGTGTCGGTGATCGACGAGCTGCCTCCCGGGCGTAAGCCGGTGGAGACACTCCATCGCTACGACAAGAAACGGGGTGCGCTGTACCAGTTCATCCGTGATCAGATTGTGCAGGGTCGACAGGTCTACATCGTCTATCCCCTAATTGAGGAGAGCGAAAAGCTTGATCTCAAGAACCTTGAGGAGGGGTACCTGCATGTGCGGGAAGCCTTTCCGGAGTTCAGTGTCTGCAAGATGCACGGCCGGATGAAAGCAGTGGAGAAGGAGAAGGTGATGCGTCGCTTTGTACAAAATGAGGCTCAGATCATGGTCTCAACCACCGTCATTGAGGTAGGGGTGAATGTCCCCAATGCCAGCGTGATGGTGATTGAAAGCGCCCAGCGCTTCGGCCTTTCGCAACTGCACCAGCTGCGGGGCAGGGTGGGGCGTGGTGCCGACCAGTCCTACTGTGTGCTGATCACCCCCTACGAGCTGTCGGCCGACACCCGCAAGCGGATGGAGATCATGACCGAGAGCAATGACGGCTTTGTGATTGCCGAAGCGGACCTGAAGCTGCGCGGCCCGGGAGATCTGGAGGGTACGCAGCAGAGTGGGGTTCCTTTCAACCTGCATATTGCCGATCTGGTGCGCGACAATGCCATCCTCTACCGTGCCCGCGAGATCGCGGAGCAGCTCATCGACGAGGACCCACATTTGGATCAGCCTCATCACAGGGTGTTGAAGCAGCAGTTGAGCCGCCTTGCCGGTAACCGGTACGATTGGGGAAGAATCAGCTGATCTGTAGATTTCTCACATCTCCGAATCCTCAAATTAACTACCCTCGGGTAATCTCCTCTTTTTCCGCATCCCAGTAGATGGTGTGTCCCTCCAGATAGGCACGGGTGCCCATATGAGCCGTGATCGCCTCCTCAAACCCCCGGTCGATGTTGCAGGAGGGCTGTTTCCCGCTGCGGATGCATTCCAGCCACTCGCGCAGGTGTAGATAGGTGGTGTTGTACCGTTTTCCGTCCACATAAGAGTAAAGCAGCCCCCGTTCGGCGAAATAGAGCTCTGTGGCTGAGGTGACAGCATCGATGCTCTTGCCTGGCACGTAATGGTAGAACGGTTCTCCCGGTTTAATTGTACCGTTGTCAATTTTATCCCTGTATTGTTCTGAACGTGGGTCGATGGTGACCGTGAGCGTGTTGCCCACCTCCATGGTGGCATCGTGCCCCATGATCTTGCGGCTTCTGTTGAACTGGCTGGCAAGCGTGGCGGAGTAGAGCATTGTGAGCCCTTTGTCGGCGAACTCAAATGAGGTCTGCAGGACATCGGGCACCGTGCGTCCGTCACGGAAGAAATAGACACCTCCCGATGAGTTGGCAGAGGTGGGGATGCCAAGGTCCATGATCTGGTTCATGGCGTCATACTCATGTGTGAGCAGGTCGCCGCTCAGACCGGTGCTGTAATCCCACCAGCAGCGCCAGCGGAAGAATCGTTCCAGACTGAACTTGTCGCGAGGGTCGGGTCCTACATATTTCGCCACTCCGGCAGAGGTCATGTAATCCATGTATTCCTTCACCCGGTCCGGATCGCCTTCAAACTGCTGCCAGTCGATTGTTTGTGGGTTTGCATCCGGATGTATGGGATAGACCCATGCCCCGTTGGGATCGTTGCGGTTGGTCCCCGTCTCGATCAATGATACAGGGCCCAGCAACCCTTTGGTTACGATCTCCCGGGCCCTGGTGTAGGCTTCCACCTGCCGGTTCTGGTGGCCCAGCTGAAAGATGATGCCGCTCTCTTTCACCGCATTGCGCAGTGCATTGGTCTCCGGGACAGTCCAGGTCATAGGTTTTTCCAGATAGACATGCTTACCTGCGAGGACAGCATCGAGAGCCATCTGTCCGTGCCAGTGGTCGGGAGAGGCAATCACAACGGCGTCCACATCTTCTGCGGCCAGCAGGTCGCGGTAATTGCGGTATCTTTTGGGGGTTGCCCCATATTGACTGTTGAGACCCTCACGGTTGATGTTTGCTCCTGCAGCAGTAGCTTCCTCTGCATGTACATCGAAGATGTCACAGACAGCAGTGATCACAATCTTTAAATCCTCCTGCTCCCTGAAATCCCGGTAACGGTTGTCGGCGCTGTTCTGCTTGTTGGCCTGTATCAGATCTTCCACGTATTGAGGCGTAGCGAACCCGAGAGCGATCATCAGTTGTTTGCCCCTAATTCCCGAACCGATGATGCCCAGACGGATGGTTTTCCCGTCGGGAGTGAGAGGTGTGAGGGGTGAGATTTCGGAGTTGAAGTGGAACATATTGGCAGAGGTGATGTTGCGCATCTCCTGTTTTCGTTTGCGATAAACGCCATACGCCATTGCACCCAGCACAGGTACCGTCGCCAGTGCCTTGATGGCATCTCTTCTGCCATGTGAAACCGGTTGTTGACTCAGATTCTCCGGGTTGTTCGTTTTTTTGTCTGGTGTGGTATCTTTTTCGCTCATTTGGATTTACTTTTAAAAATGATGCTGTCTACCCCTATTCTCATGGCTGTGGGAAAGAGAGAAAGAACAATTACAGCTCCCAACATGACCAGGTTCTTGTCTACCCACAGATAGGATCCCTCGGTGGGAAGCAGATAGGAGGCGTCCAGCAATGGGGGGTGTGACAGGTAGTAGAGTATCAGGAAAAGGGCAGCACCGACGTATCCGATTTTTTCAAACAAACCGATGATCAGGAGTATGCCGACCAGGGTAAGACCCCATATATTGATAAAATCGGCAGCTGCCATCAGACCCTGATTCTCAGCAATCGTTCGGAAGAGAGGAGCAAACACTCCTTGTGAGTCCATCAGATAGCCATAGGCCGTCCATTTGGGTGTGAAGACTTTGGCAAGTCCCTCATAGAGGAAATACCATCCGATCAATAACCTTAATGTCACGAGTCCATAAAGCTGTATGGAGGAATGGTTGTGACTGTTCTTGTGTCTCATATATTTTTTTTGATTGCGATAGAATTGTACCGACATGATTCCTCTATACCGGAAAACTGCGGCAACGTTTGTTTCATCTTGTGGTTGCAAATATGGTTTGGATGTATAACAATGTAAAGATAATGATTTTTACAAAAAAACAGTTGGATCTGCTCGACTAGTTACTGACAGCCAATCTGGTTTATTTGATTGGCCGTTCGATGAGACCCCACAAGGGATAACTGATTCTGAGAACCACCCCTCTGATCTTGTTTTCGCTGAAACTGGTGAAGATGCCTGCCCTGCCCAACCCCAGGAGACCAACGGAATAGCCCCCTTCAAAATATGGCTTTCGCTCTTCGGTGATCAGCCCATTGAGATGAACCGCTTCATCGAACAGATATGACTGAAGGAATGGCATGTGCTTTATGAAGAGATATTGTGACGTCAGATTGAGGTGGCCTGTCATCCACCAGTCACCCGATGCGGTGTAAGCAGGCAACAGACTGAAACTGTGGTTCAATTGAGTGGCCGTGAACAGCATCCGGTTGTTTCGGAAATAGTGGAGGTCGTGGGGATACAATTTCGCAGAGGAGAGAAACGATCCACCCGAGAACCGATAATCGAATGTCTCGAAGGGAGAGAGATTGATCGTGTGTGAAAGGGAGAAGGAAAGCTTGTCATACAATGGTGCCTCACTGTCTGCAAACAGATTGAATCCCTTCTCGTAGGCAAGTGCGAATGTGGGGAACCTACTCGAAGCATACTCTTTTCTGCCTTCCCTTACATAGTATCGGTAACGCGGCGTGTAGGTGAGTTGCAGCATGATTTTAGCCGCTTTATGTGGGGGATCGAGTTCGACGTCGGAGGTGTTGTTGTCGGTGACAGCATTCCCTGTGATGTGAAAGGCGGTGTGGTTGCGCACCGGCATCCGCTTCTCTATCTCAGTACCGGTATAGAGGTTCAGTCCGTTGGCAATGTCAATTGAATGATTCGCTTTCACATAGCGACTGTCATAAAAGCGAATGAAATTTTGACCCAGGCTGATGGTTGTCAGCGTGTTCATCAGTCGCGACTCCCCATTCATGCCATTCACATCACGTGTGTGATGACCGGCAGAGAGATGCAACCGTCCCAGCGACATGGGTGCATAATTGAGTGTCGCAGCCACATTCCAGAGCCATTCCTTGCGAGCGGTAGCATAATAGAGTGCGGGCGAAAAGCTGATGTTCCGGTTCTGACCGATTGCCTGATGCAGTGAGAGGGTTTGACCCAGCCAGAATCCATCCACGAAATTGTACTCTTTCATTCCACCCAGCACACCACCATAACGAAGCGAAAGGGTTGGGTTGATCTCCCATCTGCCTCCCTGTATGATCTTCCCGAATAGTCTCCCAGGATTTTCACCACCGATGGAGAGCACCAATTCATTTCTTTCTCTCCTTTCCCGCTTGATGGTGTCATTGCCGGAGAGCGAGTCTCTTCTCAGGTAGCTCTGTTGTTCATCCAACCGCAAGGGGAGCGATCGAACAGTGTGCCAATAGGTAGAATCCCTCTCCCATGCCAGTGTGTCCACCTCCATTTTTACCATCCCGATGCTTTTTATTTCCAGTGACTCCCGCTGTTTTTGTAACTCTTCCGGCTCTTTGATCCGATTCATCAACTTCGACATCCTGTAAGCCTCTCTGGTGGAGAGTTCCTCTTTCTGTGTCAGTTTTTCCAGTTCTTTTGCAGCTTTCTGTTGTTGTGGCGTTAACTGCTCAACAGGCAGCATCTCAGTTGGCCCTGATTCCTGCACAATGGCAGGTACGCGTGTTTCATCGATCTCCACCGACTGATAGGTGAGGGATGCATAATATTTCCCCGATCCCTTTACACCCATTGTATTGATTGTAATTGTCAAATCGTAGCTGGTAGGCAGGTAAACTGCCGGCTTCACCTGGTTGTAGTTGATGCAGTAGTGCATGGATGTGCCCAATTCGGAAGCTGCCAGGTCGGCGATATAAACATTCCAGCTGTTCTCCAGGATGTAGAGATATCCGGAGAAGAGATCGGGGTTTCGCTTCCGGGGAATCACCTTTATTTTGTTGATGATCAGGTCGGACTGATATGCAACATCCTCCAGTTTGAACGCATAATAACGGAACGATCCCGGCGTGAGGGGAGAGATCCTGCCATCCATCTCGGAGTTGTAAATGCTGGTGGTCATGATGTCCAATCCCTTGGATATGTTGAGCTCGGGAGGAATGGAGCTTTTCAGTGCCACCACCTGTTGTTGGTAGGTTGCGGGAGAGGTGAAATGGACATTGTTTTGTGATTCCATCACCAACGGCTTGCCAATCAGTTCATCAATCGGCACAGCGCTGTCGTTTACTGTCATGGCATTCTTCAGTATTCCGGGTATTTTATCAATTGTCATGCTCCCCTTGATGTAGGCCTGAGACCTGTAATCCTTCACCTGATAACGATAATAGGGTGCATAGGCAATGGCTCTGCGCATGATGCGATAGGCTGGGTCTTCGCTGCCTGCATACACCTCCAACTCGTCAAGCAGGTAGGCTGTCTCCTTCATCACCACCCGGATTGTTTGATCGTGGTGATCCATGGTGATGATCTTCCGGATGCTCTCATAGCCAAGCGAACGAAATTCGAAGGTGTAGGTGCCTGGTGGCAGTGTTGTACGGAACTCGCCCCTGTTGTCGGCGGCGATACCCCGGGCAATTTCATGAATATAAAGGGTGGAGAAGGGTATCGGTTCACCCTGCTCATTCTGAATGGAGCCGATTAATTGTTGAGCCTGCAGGGATTCAAACAATGTCAGACAGTAAAAAAAGAAGAAGAGTGTACGCGCCATGTCCATTGATTTTTATCGGGTTGAGAATATATGAACAAAGATATAATGATTTTCCGAGGAAACTGCATATCACCCTCATTTGCTGTGATTTTGCGAAATGACCAAAAGCTCCTATCTTTGCAGTGATGAAAAAACTTGCAATTGTAGGATGCGGCTATCTGGCCGAAGTGGTAACTGATGCGTTGTTGAACGGATTGTTGCCGGAGTATCAACTCATTGGTGTCTATTCAAGAACAGCAGCCAAGGCGGAACGTCTGGCGGCACATATGCATACAGCGGGCAAGGTGTGTAAAGCATGCCACACGGTGGAGGAGCTGCTTGCGTTGAAGCCTGATTACCTGGTAGAGGCTGCCTCACCGGCAGCCATGAAGGAGCTGGCGCTGCCCACCCTGGAGAATGGCACATCCATTGTCACCCTGTCGATTGGTGCATTTGCCGACACTGCCTTTTATGAAAAAGTGAAAGAGACCGCCACTGCAAATGGCCAACGGGTCTATATCGCCTCCGGAGCCACCGGTGGTTTTGATGTGCTCCGTACGGCGACACTGATGGGAAACGCCAAGGCCCGGTTCTTTAACGGCAAGGGTGTAGCAGCCTTGCGGCGATCATCGCACTATACACCCGACATGGAGCAACGGGAGAAAGTGATCTTCACCGGTACGGCCAGAGAGGCGATCAACACCTTTCCCACGGGACTTAACGTGGCTGTGGCAGCTTCACTCGCCACAGTGGGGCCGGAACAGTTGCAGGTGACGATGGAGTCGACCCCTGCTTTTACCGGCGACAGGCAGCGTG
>Ga0123335_1006078_pt1 | contig 14265 bp, 8 predicted proteins | sample BiotimSIPDNA_2_FD_89707 | JGI IMG/M metagenome (GOLD analysis project Ga0123335, IMG submission 89707) | Anaerobic biogas reactor microbial communites from Washington, USA - Biogas_R2 time_0 SIP DNA | ecosystem: Engineered > Bioreactor > Anaerobic > Unclassified | place: Washington, USA... | reverse complement strand
CTGATGCAGCATTGCCACAGTTTTCAGTACCTTTCCTTCACTTGGCAATCTCAACATGCTTCTTCCTGCTCTCCGGCAGGCTTTTACTCCACATGAATATGGGCTTCGCCTTAAACATGCAGGCTCGCCGCATACACCCGGCCGAATCGCGTTCGTCATCCTGGGGTCTGGTCTTTCCTTCACCGTTGCTCCCCACCCCGCCTCTCGGCGACGCAGTTACGGCTCCGTACTAACTCTGAAAGGTTTTGTTAGAGAGAAACTTTCATCCTCCTATGTGTGTAGCCTCGCTGTCGCACATGTTGGTGGCACTTGCCACGCGGGATTCATTTGATGTTAAATGGCAACTTCAAGATACAAACGCAAGTGTTTCTCTGAATCGCTTAGCACTTTGACATGATGATTTGCCATCAAGCCATCAAGGCAGGGCATCTTCAAAGTCACCATAGGATTTCCGCTGCAAAGTTGCCGCAGAGCGTTGCATAGGGCGTATTGCAGACTTGCATTTTGCGATTGAGGAGTGCTTCGGCAATGCCTAGTTGTTCGGCATCCGAGGGGGCATTGTCAACTTGTAGCCTTGCCGCTCGCATTATACCCGCTAGGATTGAGGGGACGACATTGTCGGTTTCCCGTGAACGCTCATTCAGCTTCTGTTCGACATTTGAGTACGGATGTTCCACAAGCCTTGCTTCGATGCCTGCCAACTTGGCTTGTTTGATATCGCCCAGTGGATTGTCGCCGAAATGGATCCAGCTATCTGGGTTCAAGGCGTCTCGGACAACGTTGTACAGCCTTGCATTTCCCTTTAATTCGCCGTATTCGCATGAGACGAAGACTTGGATTTCAGGCGCAATCACTTCATTTTCGACCAGGATGCCCTTGAGGAAATTCAGCGAATGGTACATATCGGAAATGATACAGACCTGATGCCCCGCGTTCTGGATCTGGCGAATGATTCGCACCATGGCAGCGACCGGCTTGATGACATTGTATTCTAGGTTTTTCTCCAACTCCATCAGGGTTGAGACGGACGGCAACTCTCTTTCAAAGGGAATGGACGATTGGTAGATGTCTTCGAACCTGACTTTCTGCCAACCGCCCAATCTCCTGACCGCTTCGGCTTCGCTAGCCTTTCGCCACCGGACAAAATTGCTCCGGAGGTCGGGTTCATCGGGCCAAAAGTTCTGCGCCATCAAGTAAAAAACACGGTCTGGCAATCCGCAAGAGCGGACTACCAAAGTATCGAACATATCGAAGGAATACAGTTTCATATGCAAGCAAATTATGAATGTGAAAGTCCACATAGTATGCCCCCTTCTTTATGAATTTGCAAGCTAAAGAACACTGAATGCTAAATGACCCATCAGACCCCGTCCGACCCGTCAGACCCGTCAGACCCTGTCCGACTAGGGATGCGCCAACCCCAAAATCATTGGTGTTTATTCGTGTCCATTCGTGGTTTTCCTAAAACGGCTTGGAAATTGACCTTCTCTCAATCAAGGCTACCTTATTCATCGCCCTATTTTTATGGAACTCAACGTTATCAAGGAGGCATGCAATGACCGATTTCATCACCAACATTTTCCATTCGGAAGGGAATCCGAGAAATTCTGAAGGCTCGATGGTCCAGCTCCAGGATGGTCGCATCCTGTTCATCTACACCAGGTACAACTCCACCAGTTGGAGCGACGAGGCGCATGCGGATTTGGTCGCCATCACCTCAAGCGATGGCGGGAAGACTTGGTCAGATTGGAGGGTCGTCATCAAAAACCGGGCGCAAAATGTGATGAGCGTGTCGCTTTTGCGCCTGCAAAATGGCCGGATCGCCTTGGTTTTTCCTGAAAAATCCATCAAGGACAGGGGCTTGTTGGACAAGCAGCCCAATGATCCGGGAATCATCGACTGCCGTCCATACATTTCGTTCTCCGACGACGAGGGGCTTACCTGGACCAAGCCCGAGGACATGACGAAGTACCCGCCGATTTACATCGTCGGCAACAACGACCGTCTCATTCAACTGTCCACCGGGCGCCTGATTTACCCCATTGCGATCCACCACCTGACACCTTTCAAGCCCGGCAGCACCAGCCCCTACTCCAGCCATCAGCGCTCGGAAACCTATTTCCTCATCTCCGACGACCAGGGTCTCACTTGGCGCGAGTCCAAGCAGTGTTGCTATCCGCCCCAGGATTTGACCTCGGGTCTCAGGGAACCGGGCGTCGTCGAGCTTTCGGACGGTTCTGTAATGGCTTGGTTCCGCACGAATTCCGGCAGTCAATGGAAGGCTTTTTCGCATGACGGCGGCGACTCATGGTCGGCTGCCCAGCCTGCGCCAGAGTTTCTCTCGATGGAATCTCCGCTTTCCATCAAGCGGAATCCTTGGACCAAGGAGCTTGTCGCCGTCTGGTCGGATCTCAATCCCAAGCATGGAATCGTTCCCCAGGAAGGAAGTTGGAATCGCACGCCCCTGGTCATCGCAAGAAGCAGCGACGAAGCAAAGACCTGGACCAGACATCGCCTTCTGGAAAAAGAGCCGGATCACGGCTACTGCTACATCTCAATGCTCTTCGCAAGCAACGGTCTGATCCTTTCGTATTGCTGCGGAGGCGGCAAGGACTCCGCAGTCCTGCAAGACCTCAGAGTCAGACGCATCGAATAAACCGCTATTTCCCATCAAGGGCACGAAAAACAAAGCCACCTGCCCCATCGCGGCTGACGACTCCAAGGCCAGGAAATGGAAGATGCATCGACGCAATGGGACGACCATCCGCCGCAGCCAGTTCCAGGATGCGACGACGAGTCGCCGCCGCCTTTTCGGGATCGACGTCATAGGCCAGCGAAAAATCAGGTCGCTTGAGCTGGATTGCCCCTGCGTGGATGATATCTCCGACCACAAAGAATTCTTTTAGTTCGAACACCGTATGGCCTGGCGTGTGTCCAGATGCATCGCGTCCAACAACCCCAGAAGGCAACGCCTTGCCATACTCAAACAGCTCAAGACGAGCACCATATTGGTCTGCGATCGCTTTCATTTCGGGCTTTTCCTTCAGCCAATACTCCATCTCCGGCTTGGCAATGTAGATTTTCGCCTTCGGGAAAGCTGGCTTTCCGCCTTCAAGCAAACCGCCGATATGGTCGAAGTGCATGTGGGTGATGAAAACCTGCTTGACATCTGAAACATCAATGCCAGCTTTGGACAATCCCGAACGAAGTGCCAACGCATTTGTTCCTGTGTCGAATACCGATATATCATCGCCTCGACAAATCACAAACATGCTGATCGATGCTGGCGACGACCCGCCTGGCGAGAGCTTCTCAATCTCCTCCATCGGAGCCGTACGCGAAAACAATGAGTTTGGCATGTTGTTTGCTTTTTCCTGAACCGCAATCACACGCAAGTCGCCCAGCTCAAACGAACGAATGACTCCCTGTCCAAAACAAACACAAAAACAGCATAACAACGAGTAGATAACGATACGATTCATGGCCTAACCTCCTAGATTTTTTGTGATTCCATGGAACTTTTGAGACTTGACTACTATACCATTACACCATTACTTTTCGCAAATATTCTGGCGTTGCTTGGTTGCATTGGCTAAAAAACATAGTAAGTTTTTGACATCATCGAACTATATGAGTCTTTAATATCCTTAAACAAAAAACGAGTTCAACATGAAAATCCAATCATTATTCCTTCTCTTGTCGACTTGTCTCTTGTTTGCCGAAGTCAACCCTGGTGATAATATTCTATTGAACGGTCGTTTGGAGGCTGACCAGGCAGATTTTCCGGTATTTTGGTCATCCACCCGCCCCGAGAATGTTGTCTACAACACCTCTGACGGTCCTGGCGGGTTGCCGACGATTCGCCTGAAGGGAGCGGATGGCGAGACTCGCCCCGAGACCAGCGTCAGGCAATTTTCCTTGAGGCTGGTTCCTGGAGAAACGTACAAGATGTCGGCTTGGGTCAAGACTACCGGTTTCAGCTGCAACCACTATGGAATCATCGTTCACAACACGGGCTGGTTTGAGGAAGGCGGCATCAGAAACGTCGCCAAGGATCAGGATTGGACTCGCATGGAAGCCCAATTCCAGGCGATGAAATCCTCGGACGGACACTACGGATGCGCCATATTCGCCGTCAATTACCAAGGTGAATTCCAAGTCGCCGACATTAAGTTGGAAGCGATCAGCCCAAAGGCTCTGGCTGAAACACCACGTTCAGCAACCTCACATGAAATCTCCATACCCAGGCTCGTCCCCTGGACGCCCCTGCTCAACAAAATCCCAAGCCATGACCCCAAATTGACATTCAGGTTTTTCGGTATCCTCAAGGACAACGACGGCAATATCTCCTCCAATTATGCAAACTACATCCTCCAATACACCATTGGCAATCAGCCGCCAGCACAAATTCCCTTGCAAAAAAACCTCAATACACTTGACCTCGCAAAGGTGCCATTGGGAGACGCAGACCTCAAGGTAGAAATCATCCACAAGCCAACAGGAACTGTTGAACTGCAAGAACAACACTGCATAACAATCCGCGAATTACCCCAGGAAATCCCGGCAAATCATAAAAAGCTCAACAATTTGGTCACGGAAATCCTAAACGAAAAAACACAAGCAACACAGAAATCATACGAATTCACAACAACAAGGGACGGATGGATCTTTGTCGCAATCAAGAATATCGACAAACCGACCGTCACGCTGGATGGAAAACTCACGATCATCAATCCAGATACACCAAGGTTTGAAACGTTCAGAAACCTCCTCGCGGGAAAACACACCATCGAAATCGATAATCCGACCGATGGAGGACAAGTCATCGTTCGACAAATCGCGGAAATCTTCAACTATTGCCCAGGAGCCAACAGCTTCGTCAAGGAAAACACACCTTACGACTGGGAATTCCAGAAAAAATACGCGCATCAGGCGGTCACAACGCAAAACGGCGGATCGATCCCGGAAATCCACAGAAAATGGTTCAAGGAAAGTGGCTACTACTGGCTTGCCAACCAAATGTCAACAAAACTTGTCGATGACGAAGACCTGACCAACAGACTCAACAACGCAAAGGCACTCAACGGAGATACCTACGATGGCGTCACTTGCGATGAACAATCATTCTCAAGCGTCGAAATGCTTGGCCGATACATCAAAGGACTAAAAGCCTACAAAAACCCGAAAGACAAGCTGATCTACTCGTGGTGCTACGGAAAACCTGTAACGCCAGGACTCGCCCACGACTACATCGCTTCTACAGTCAATTTCACCAAAGGCAAATCCAAACTCCTCTTCGAAATCTACTGCCGTACCAGGGAATCAGAACAAGTTGCACGGGACTACCTCGATACATACGCCGTCGACACAATCCAAAAACTCAAGGAATTCGCACCGGCGGCAATGCAAAACACAGGTATCATCTTCGGCAACTTCAACCAAATTCCAATCCTTTCCCTGCAACACCACCCTGCTGTTGACTACAAATACTACCTTGACATGCAGCTCAATCTAGTCGCCAACCATCCTGCCTTCGAAGGTCTTGGAACCACAGGCTACTGGGGAAGCTACTACGGGGACCATGAATTGCATCGCTGGTCGTTCATGCTGCTCAGGCACTATTGCGTCGAAGGAAACACAACGATGCTTTCGGATCAATATGGCTTATCCTACATACCAGGACATATCAGTAACGGCGACTTCGAGAAAACCCTTGATCCCTGGACGCCACAGGGCGATGTCAGGGCGGATTCCATAGCCCAGTACGCCCATGCAAGCCAAAACCGCTGGGGCGGCAACAACGGAGTCGGAGATACCTTCGCCGTATTTACGAAAACTCCCGAGACAACCAGCACGCTGACGCAAATCGCAAAGAATCTCATCCCTGGAAAAACCTATTGCTTCCAGTTCGTAACAGCGGACTACAACGACATCAAGGACAAGAAGCACAATCCTCGACAGTACGGAATCACCGTGGATCTTGGACCTAATGCAGAGATCATCCCGGAACTCTCATGGATTCACATTGACAGGCGTTCGAAAGGACGCTACGCACACAACGACGGCGTGGCTCGCACCAACCTCAACCACATCGTCTTCACCGCCAAAGCCCCTTCGACACCGATTACGTTCTCGAACGAAAAGTCATTGGACGGCGAACAGTTGGTACTCAACTACGTCATGCTCGTGCCGTTCATCAAGCCTTGAGCACATTCAATTCCATATTCCGAGCCAGATGTAGTCGATCCTGCAGGTGCCTGTGACTGGAGTTTTCCCGTCTGAGAAATTCAGCCGCATTTGCCTGATGGTTGATGTTTGCGGCAGGTTGACCCGATAGGTCGAATCGTCGAGATCGTGTGGCTTGACGTCAAACTCAACTGACGTCCAGCTTGTTCCATCATCGGTAATTTCCAGTCTCATCTGCTTTGAATTGGTCATGTTCTGGAACTTGATTGTCATTGCATTTGCCTTTACGTCCAGGTTGTCCGGCGAAAGGATTCTTGCATCTTTCGAGTCTTTGATTGCGATGACATAGTAGTCTCCGCAGACCAGATTGACTGGGTTTGCGAACGTGCTTTCGATCGGCCTTGCGGCCTTGAAGATTTCCTTGACGGTTCCCAGGTCGTGGTCGGTCCAGCCTTCCTTGTCCAGGTTTCTGGCGAAGGACCACGCCTTTGCGACGGTTGCTCCCTCGGGCAAGATATGGATGGCAGTCCTCGAAGAGCGCCAGAGTTGACCGTCATCCGCCTTCAGCATCAGTCGATAGTCGCCGATACTCGGGAAGGTAGCCGTCGTTGCCGCCTTGGTCGGCTCGTCGAAGGCAACGTTTCCAGGCCCTTCCAGTTGTTCCCATGCGCATGACAGTGTTGTCTTTGCGGGGCGTCCATCATCCTCGACCGTACCTGCCAACGCAACTTTCCGCTTTGTTGTCCAGATTTCGTCTCCGGCATTTGGCATCGGCGGATTATTGAATGGCATTGCCTTGTCCAATTGCTCGAAATCATCGAACTGGCGATTGTTCTGGAGCGTCCAGTCCTTGATGGTCGGCTTTGCGTTATTGACGAAAAACGAGACTCCCGGGTGCAGGACATATCCATTGTCTCGGATCAAGCCATTTGAGCACAGCACATTTCTGTCCGTACTATTTCCCCAGACAAAGATTTCCGAGGGACCGAGTTTTTTCGAATAGTTGTTTCCTGCGAATCTGCATTCTGCGATTTCGACATTTTTCGCTTGCGGCGAGATCAATCCCAGCACTTCGATGGCGGCTCCCGCATTGTTTTTGAACGTGCATTGGTGGATGAGATTTGCTTCCCCTCCGCATTCGAAATCGATGCCGCCTGCGTCTCCCGAACCAGAATCTCGCATGTCCGTGAAATGGCAATTTCGAATGATCAGGCTGTTGTTGTTGCCAAGCATGATGCCCATCGTGCCTGCGGAGGCATTCCATCCCGCCGCCTCGAAAATGCAATTGACCAGCATCGAATTATGGGCGTCAGACAAAACCGGGTGCGGCGAAGTGTTGTGCGCGAAGTTGTCATGGCAATATATCCTGTCCAGGTAGATTCTTTCTCCGCTTGCTCGCCAACCGACTGAGCACTGGTATGTCTCGCAATCCCGGATCGTGGCATCGCACGGACGGCTTCCTGTAATGGTAATTCCGCCTGATGAGCCGTGCGGAGCGCCCCTTTGGTCACGCCATTCGGGAATCCCATGGGAATTGAACCTGTAGATTCCCTCGATGTGATGAGCCAGGCAGTTCTCAATAAGCAATCCATGCCCGATCTTCCGAACATATTCCACGTTGAGTCCCTTGCCTGCGTTGCACACGATCAAATCCCGGATCACCAGGTACTCGGGGTTGGTGATGAGTGCGCAACGATCGTTGATATGGCGGTTGCGCCTGATGGTCGGACGCGCCCCGATGCCGTAGGCGGCAATCTCCGCATAGTTGTCAGGCTCGCCATTGGCGGAGAGGATCAGCTCCTGGTTGATGACGGAGCCTCGGCGAATCAGCAGCCTTTCGCCCGCCTGAAGGGTTTTCCCATTGATGTTGGTGAAGTCGCGCCATGCGGTATTGGGCGTCAATCCATCCCGTTGATTATCGCCTTCGATGCCATCGACATAGTAGGTTTTTGTCGCCTTGACCACGGGATTCCAGGCAACAGAAGATCGATCCAAATCCTTTTCTGGCGCAAAAGGAACGACCTTGTTGAATCGACCGATCCCACGCTCGCCGGAACGAATCTGAAAGAAAATACGTTCCGACTTCGCCTGGTCAGCACGAACCTTCCAGGACAAGGCGACGGGCTTATCGCCTGTCAAATCGCCGATGACCATGGTCTTCGGTTCGACGGTCGAGCCTCTCAGCGAGCTGGCAACCACAACGCAATCCTGCAAGGGACGGCCGTAATTCTTCAGTTCGCCGGTGATTGTCACTGTTTGCCCGGCACGGGGAAACAGGTCTTGGATGGACAACTCCTCAAGCATTGGCAAGGGATATTTCGGGTTCTCGATTGTCAGGTCGCGCAAGGTTCCTGGAAAGCTCCCGATGGTCAACCGCGAGGAAGTCGGTTCGCTAAAGCCTCGTTTCGCCTTGATTTCAGCCATCCCGTTCACCTGGATATGGCTGCTGTACCCATCCCAGGCTGCGACGATCCGATAGTCCTTGCCAATCTCGGCATCATGTTGAATGCTCACGGAGGGTTCCCAGGAACCCGCCAGGAAAATGTAGATCCTGAAATAGCCTCGTCCCTTGTAAAAGTCGTACCTGAGCAAGTATTCCCGATCTTTGGCCAAGATGGTATTTTCGCCTGTAGGCAATTGATCGAAGCGCACTGTGCATCCGATTCGCAATCCTGGCGCCAATTGCAGATCCGGCTCGTTATTGAGGTACGAGCGCGCCTTCAAGGCGTCGGTGTAGCTCATCTTGGCATCCTTGCCGTCTGCGTCCTGGAATTGCTTTCCAGCCAAGACATCGACAATGGTGCTGTCCCCGCCAAAGGCAAGATAATCAAGTTCCCCATCGAACGTCCCGATTTTCAATGGCGAGAAATTGACTATCGGAGCGCCTTTCTTGGTGACTTTTGACATCGCGCCATCGACCGACAGCCACACATGTTCGCCGTCCCAACCGCCCTCCACATCATGCCATTGACCGAACGAGAATGCCTTTGAAGACGAAACGCGTGGCTCTGGGCTGCCATCGAAATTGGTAAACAAACTTAGTTTTCCGCCTTCGTCTGGTGGATCGACCCTGAGGAAGAAGCCTCCTGTATCCCAATTGTAACCTTTGCTAAGGAGGGTTGAATTGCCCTGCCGATTAGGCCTATGGAGTTTGACCTTAAGCGCAAACTTGAACCCGGGCTTCATCCGATAGCTTGGATCCTCATTCAGCGAAAACGAATCGTCAGGCGTAACCCGAAGAGTATGCCGCCCCTCCGATTGGGCAAACTTGACCTCACGCAACGAATGAAAGGTGGAACGCCCTCCACGATCCTGAAGCGATCCGTCAAAATCCCACACCAATGGCCAATCAGTTTGACATTTGACAGATATGCCGCCAAGCAACAACAAAACAACAATCAAAGATTTTTTCATAAGCTCACCCAAGGTATCGAAAATTGTGAAAATAAGAAGTTAACCTCCCCTGCTTTCAAATGCCAATTTTCTCCAAGAATATACCATCAAACCCCGTCGCGCCCTCAAGTACGGGCACCCCGGGTGCTCCTACCTAGATTTCATCCGCTTCAAAATCGCTTGTCGGTGGTAAACGAAGTCTTTTTTTCGACTTGGCTTGACTAAACGACTATCATGGAGCAAACTATTTGCAAATTACAATGTTGCGCATCGCCTCAAATTGCACGGAATCATATTACAGGAGGAAAACTTATGGGGAATTTTCGCCGAATCCATAGTTTGCTTGTCTTGTTGTTAATCCTGGTTTTACAAGCATATGCCCGCCCAATCCAGTTTCATGCCAATGGTCGAAGCTGGACCGTTGACCTGAAAACCGGCGATCCGCTTCCACAAGGCGAAGCACTCAAAGATCCCAACCTCAACTTCGAAATCCCATTCGAAGCCTGGAAGGACAGGGACTTCAAAAATTCCTTCGAAGCCTGCGCCGATGGCATCGACGAATACTACGCCTCATATAAAAACGCCTTCGTCAACCGCTTCAATCGCCCTGGCAGCATTTACACTCCAAAGGGAACCGGACGCTACAAGCAGGATGATGAACTGGGACTCATCTACCTCAACCAGAACTCGAACCACGGCAACGAAAACGTCGCCCCCGCCATTGCAGATGGTGCCAACGCGCCTTTCCTCCTCAAGCCCGATACCTATTACATGGTTGAGGTCAGATACAAGGTCGAATGCCAAAAAGACATCGCCATCTCCTTCCAGGCGCGTGGTTCGAACTTGGATGGCATCGGTGTTCCAGGCGGCAAATCAAGGGGACTCTTCGCCACCAATCTCAAGGTCGATAATCAATGGCACAATATCGGCTTCTTCTTCAAGACCGACAAAACCGTCATTGATTCACCGATTCTTATTTTCCTCCTCTACACGCAAGAGCGCCAGACCATTGACGTCATCACGCACCTAGACGACCTTATCGTCGCTGAAGTAGAAAAGCCAGATCCAGCGCTCACAAAAAACAGCAACTTGGCAGCCAAAAACATCTTCCTGAACAACAACGGCGCAATTCAGCCACTCGCCGATGCCTACATCGCAAAACCATTGCCAAAACCAAAACCGATCGATGGCGCTGAATTCAAGGGTTGGTATGAAATCAAGCGCACTGATGATGGCAACGTCATTCGTACACCGCACGCGACAGTGCCAAGGGGCGACATCACGCTCTATGCGCTCTATGACGCTCATGTGGTCGATTTCCCGGACGGAGCACCCAAAAATCTCTCTCCCAACACGCCATTCATCATCCCGTCAAACGCCTTCTTGAGAACGGATTCCTATACTGTCGCACCGGGCAATGCCTACCATGTTCGACTCATGTACAAGGCGGAGGCGGCCAACCTTACTGTTTCGGCTGCCGGAACGACACTGTCACGTCAAGCTCTGAAGCCAGCTAAAGACGCCTGGGAAACTCTGGAGTTCAGCTTCGAGGCAAAAGCCTCCGGATCGCTTCAAATCGCCTCTGATGCTCCGCTGAAATTGAATCAACTGAACATTCGCCAGACGGCTCTACCCCGTCCGATTCCAAAGCCCAAGACCTTATCGATCGGCGGCGTTGCCATTGGTCCTGCGACCCGCATCGTCGCCCCCGAGTACAACTTCAGCTACATCGCCACGATGCAAATCGAAGCTCTCCAGGAAGCGATCAAGCTGCTTGCGGGCGCAATGGTACCTTTTGTTCGTGACGACGACAAGTCGGAATTCAATGCGGAAATCGTCGTTGGCAACACTCCTTTGAATACGATTTCGTCAAGCGACTTGCGTCATGACGAATTCAGGATTCGTTTTGAGGGTTCTCGTTGCCTTGTGAATGGCGGCAGCATTCACGCCCTTGCCACCGCGATCGCGGAGCTGTCGATCATCCTGGAAAATGCACCTGCCAACCACAACTTCACCGCCAAGGACAATCTGGATGGCGACTACAAGCAAGCCGTCAAAAAACACTCGGCAACGACCTTCTACAGACCCGTATTCCTGGAAAACTTCGATGGCAACAGCATCGATGACATCAACCAGAACGTCTGGACCATAGTTGGCGGAAGCAGGAGCAGTTCGCCAGGCTGGAACAATAAGACTTCATTCAGGAGCCCAAACAACATAACCATCCAAAACGGCATTATGAAAATGCAAGCGTCATTCGATGAAAAAGCATACTATGGAGGAATGATCATAACCCATGAAAAGATGAAATTCAAGTACGGATATCTGGAAGCAAGCGTCAGAATTCCACACGGAGGAGGACTTTGGACCGCGTTGTGGACGACATCCGACTCCACGTCCAGAAACTCAGGACAATTCACACAGGAGATCGATGTCAACGAAAGCTACGGAAATGCAGCCTGGGCAGAACCAACCTTGCACCTCTGGCCTACATCGGCGGGATATCAAACAGGTATGCAGCACCGCAGCCTTTGGGGACTTAAGGGAGGAGACAGAAAATTCTACTCGAAGGAAGGAACTACGCTCAATGACCAATTCCATACCTATGGACTGCTTTGGACCGAATACGAAATGACGTTCACATTTGATGGGAAACCGCACTTCACCTACAAGCCAGGAATGATCGAAGGACGGTATGATCTCGATATCGACGGAATGAACAACTACCAAAGCATCTTCTCCTCATTCGCGGTCGGATTCAAGAACAATCGCAACCAGCCAGACGAAACACAACCGTTCTGGCCCAAGTCGCCCAGTGAATTCTTTACGAAAGACCAGGGGATCTACCAGGTTGACTATATCCACATCTACCAGATTGACGGGCAGGACATCGTGTTTACGCCTCCCCAATAACCGTGCAAAATAACCAGGAGAATCAAGATGGAATCAGTCGTATTTTTTGTCGCTCATCCCGATGACGACACCTACAATGTCGGCGGCTTGCTTTTGAAAATGCGCGGCAAGTTCGATGTTCACATTGTGTGCTCCACTCGTGGCGAACGTGGTGTTCGGCACCAGACCCACGAGGAAACCCGGAACATGCGCATGAAGGAACATCAAGAAGCCCTTGCCATCACAGGCGGTACGATCCATTACCTCGATGTTCTGGACGGTGATTTGGTTGCGGACAACGAAGTGATCGGCAAGGCGCTGAAGCTTTTGCAGGAAATCAAGCCAAGGGCTGTATTCACTCATTGGCCCTCGGACTGGCATCCCGACCACTCCGCCACGGGCGAACTTGCACTCAAGGCATACAAACGCTGGGGCGTCCCTGCGGAATTCTATTATTTCGAGGCCTATATCGGTACTCAAACAACACGATTTATCCCTGACATTTACGTTGATATCGAGGATGTCATCGAAGAAAAGCTTGAAGCGGTCCGGAAGCACGTTTGCCAAAATGTCAATGACGGAATGGCTCAAACCATGCTTCGCGAAGATGCCTATCGTGGTCGAGAATGCGCTATCCGTTACGCCGAAGGATACAAAACAAGACTCCCATTGACAAACAAGACAAGATCAATCCTCTTCGAGGTATAAACTTAAAATAAGCCATTGATGCCATGACAACTTGAGGGACTGGATCCAGCCCTGCAAGGGCGCGACATACCCCTTGGCGGCCGAGAATCAAAAATCACCGGTTTCGTACTCAAAAACAATGTGACATGCCGCCTGAATAGCAAACCGAACAAAACAAAAATTCCTCTTGGATTGCGTGCTGGTCACATGGGGAGGCAACTGTCATTTTTCCTGATGAGGACGACACAAAATTCGCGTCGATTTTTTTCTCACTTTCGTACTCAAAAACCATGTGACATGCCTTTTTCTGGCGGGATTGGACCAAGCCCCGCAAGGGGCGCGATATATCAGCCCAGGGCAAGCACGCCGCAGGTGTGCGCCGCCCTGGGTTCGAGGTTCCCCCATCATCCGAAAGCCCTGTAAGGGCGCGACATACCCCTTGGTTGGCGAGAATCAAAAATCACCGGTTTCGTACCCAAAAACCATGTGACATACCTTTTTCTGGCGGGGTTGGGGGAATTTGGTTTTTGACGTGGAGTGATGGGCGAAAGATCTTTCGCCCCTACAGGCGCAAATAGGTATGGGGAAATGGCTTCCCAATCGATTGGAGTCATCAAGAATCATCCGGATTACCAAATGGGTTGTGAGTCCGGAAGATTGACGATGTTTGTCAATGATTGTGCATGATTCTTGCTTGAAATTTTCCAAAAAAACGCGATTTTTTAGTGTTGCAAATAAGGCTTTAGCCCACCCAACCGTAAGGGGGCCTCCGCCCCTAAATGTAGTGCGCGCGAGGAAGTTGAAGAAGTTGCGATGGCGGCGGAGCGGGTTGGGGGTTGGACGGGTGGGGCTGGGACTGGGACTTATGGGACAAATAAGACGAATGAGACCTATGGGACTGGGACATGGGACTGGGACTATGGGACGTGACGTCGGGCTTTGTAGACCTGGAAGTTCTGGGACTGAGACAGGTCGGACGGGGTCGGACGAGTCATTCCGCATTCCGCATTCCGCATTCCGCATTCCGCATTCCGCATTCCGCATTCCGCATTCCGCATTCCGCATTCCGCATTCCGCATTCCGCATTCCGCATTCCGCATTCCGCAT
>Ga0123335_1006077_pt1 | contig 14269 bp, 11 predicted proteins | sample BiotimSIPDNA_2_FD_89707 | JGI IMG/M metagenome (GOLD analysis project Ga0123335, IMG submission 89707) | Anaerobic biogas reactor microbial communites from Washington, USA - Biogas_R2 time_0 SIP DNA | ecosystem: Engineered > Bioreactor > Anaerobic > Unclassified | place: Washington, USA... | reverse complement strand
GACAACGGCAACTGGCTACCATCATATCGAAGGCCCTATAGCTTTGCGTCACTAACTTTCGCTAGTTTTGCTATTTACGGAGTAATTATATATCCTTGCGGTCACTTTGTCAATAAACTATGGCGGATTTTCTTTGTTTTTGCTTAAAACCAAACAATGCCGACTTTCCCATCATGCATTTCTCACAATATTTTAGTTGTTTTTCAAATGAATAAATGGTATCATAAGTAATGCGAATTTGTTAAGGAGTGGAACATTATGAATAGTCCTTTAGCCAAAAAATTTATCATTGTTTTTTCCGTTGTCATCACCGTTGTTATCGCCGCTGTCGTCATCGCTTTCTCGACCGGGAATACCAAATACCCGGTTTTAAGCGACCCGAACGGTATTTTTTATGAACGAGTCGATGACAGTGACAACGTTCTTTATAGTATTACCAATGAAGAATTATATGAAAACTTCAAGTCCAAAGACGGTCTCCAGCAACTGCTTTTGTTGGTGGACAAGACGTTGCTTGAAGATACTTTTTCTTCGATTACTGACGACGAAATCGCCGAGAGGATCAAACTCATGACCTATGGCACTTCCGATGATACGGAAATTGCCGAATTGACGCCTGAGAAAAAAGTCGAACTGGAAGCGGAATATGAGACCAATATGATCCTCTCTGGATATCACGGCATCGAATCCGAATACGCCATGTTGGCTCTTGCTCGCGAAAAAACAGCCCGTCAGATGATTCTTGACAGCGGTGATATTACCGATCTAAAAACAGCGACCGAATTTCTGACCAACACCTGGGACGATATTCGCGCGCTTCGGATTCGCTATATGAGTTCATCCGATGCTGCGGAAGCCCTTCGCGAGCGGAAGCTTCTCACATACGGCGTCTCTAGCCTTCGTCGATACAACGGCTATAACTTCAAGATGGAATCTTTGCTCGATCCGGATAACGATCTGGTAGAAGCTTATCAGACCATTCAAACCTATTATTTCGATGATAATCAAAATATCCTTGATCTAAATGACAACATTTTATACTCCAGCGGCACAGGCAACCTCTATACTGATGAGGATGACGTTGAATACACACTCGACGGCGCAACCGGCAATCTGTTGGATGAAGACTTGGAAGTCGTGATCGAAAGTGATAAAATCCTCACCTCCAAGACCGCTGCCGAAACCTATAAAGAATTACATACGACCTACTATACCGTAACCAAAACCGATCCTTTTGATGAAGATGAACGCGCACGCGTGCTGAACGAAAACGATCAAGTCGTGTATACGGTTGATAAAAACGGAAAAATCTATGATGATCACGATACCGACATTACCTCAACTACCACCCTTTATGTCAACAAAGTCTACACCCCCATCGAAAAGATTTCTCGCGTATCATTGTTCAACTCGTCCGAATTGACCGATCAGGAAATCCTGACGGACTTCATTGATATGTACAATGAAGTGTATGGTCTATATCGTCCCGCTTTACCCACCGCGGCAACCATTGCCGAATTGGCAGCGCTTGACGATGATTATCTGAGTTTCAACTATGACGACGTCAAAGCTTCAAGTTCCGGCTTGGCCACGTATATGTTCCGCACTTTAGATCTGACAGACGATTCACTGGAGTGCTATTCTCCGACTCCCAAAAGCTATCCCGGACAAAACGATACCGCTCATTATCTTGTCTTCAAATTGACTCAGCCCGAGAAGTTCGCTGCACATACACAAATGCTTGACAACATTGTGTCTCAAATCGTGATTCCTACCACCATTGGCGGCAACATCACCTTGATGACCAAGGGTTGGTACAACTCCTCGATCGCCTGGACGTCCAGCAACTCAACGGTATTGACCGGAACTGGCGTCTTCAACGCTCCCCAAGTCGATACCGAGCTGGACCTCACATATCGAATCAATCTGAGTGGGTACATTCGTAGCGGTAAAATCACCGTGAATTGCTTGGCAAATGGCGATACCGTCGAAGTGGATGTCCCTGACGATGAAGAAATTTCGTTTAAAACGATGTTGAATGACGATACCCTCTATAACACGCTCTCGGAAAAACTTGCGGATTCGATGTTACAAGGTTCAACCGGCACAACCAATCTGTCTAAATACTTGTTTAAATTCCGGGAAGAATACGGTTTCAAGATCTTAGATCATTGGTTGGCACGCACCTATAAAAAATCATTCAGTGATTACGACGCCGAAACCAAAGGCGATAAAGAAGTCGTCGCGACTTTGTCGGGAAAACCCGGACTCACCACCCCGATCGACATCACAGCGGATGATTTGTTCGAATATGCGACTTCCAAGAATTCCGCTCTTTATCTTATGTTCGCCTCGCTCCACAAAGAACTCCTCTATGCGACCACGTATTATACCGATTCCTTCGGCACGCAAATGGATTTTTATAAGAATAAGAGCCAACGGATGTCCGATCTCTTGACCTACGTTGATTCTATCAAAGACTATTACGGATATCTCCAAAGCGTCTATCAACAAAATCCGATGTATGGCACCTTCCCTTATGACTCTTTCCTTGAATATATTTATTTCGAACATAATGGAGCCAAATCGGAGAGTGACTTGATCCGCGATGCGGTCACATCGAATCTCCAATCGTTCATGATCGATGATTCGATGGACACCTTTGATTTGCTCGAACTGGTATATCCGTCAATCGTTGAAAATTACACGAACTACTTCAGTTTAAACGTTGTACACTTGTTGATCTTGGTCGATTTTGACGAAGACGGTGCCCCCGATGATTATTATGACTATCTTGATTCTTTGGAAGATGACAACAAACTCGATGCCTATGAGACCTTGAAAGCCGCCTTCTATCAGGAAATCAACGATTATCTCGCCGATGAAGATAACAGTTTCAATTCTCTCGTCTCCACATACCGCTCCGCCGCCTATGATGATGAGACTTGGGGCGCGTATAAAAAGAATGGCTTTATGTTATTGACGCAAGATCTTAACATCAAAGATTCCTCGGATGAAAACACGACGCACGCTCTCCATTACAGTGGTGAATACGGTGTTAAAGATTCTTATGTTCCTGAATTTGTCAACGCGTTGATCGATCTCTATACGGAATATAATCTGCCACAAAACCTTGACAAAGAAGAACTCGTTTCCAGCCTCGTCGACACCGTCAATGGAAATCACATCATTCAAGTGACGAAACCCACCGATTTTGCCCGTCCTTCGGCGCAATTTTCGGAAACCGATCCACTGAATCCGGAATTTTCCGACGGCGTGGAAAACACCAGTGACATCCCCACAATCGAGCAAATTCGACTCTATGCCCGCTACTATTTCTTGGATCAACTCTATGATCTGACAGCCGTGGATGCCGAAGAAAAATACAATATCGTCGTTCCCAAAATTCCCGCGACATTGCGGAACAAACTTGCCGTATTTAGCGAGGATATCGTAGCGGAAGTCTACACGATGGGCACGCTCAATATCTATCATGCCGATCGCTTACTGAATGGCCAGTTCCCAGATAACGATTATGTCACAAGAACGGAAGCGGAACTTCTACAGTTATTCACAAATACGAAAAACGCTTATTATCAAACAATGTACGAGAAATACGAAACAGAAGATCAAGAATAACATTCAGTTCAAATAAAAGGGGTTGCCAAACGCTTGGCAACCCCTCTTTTTTATTCACGTGTCAATTTGTGTTTATAGTATCTCTCCCGATCCAACACCCCAATCGACTGGGTTAAATCGCCGACTTTGATCAGGTTTAGTTCTTCACCAAGAACACAAACCTTTGAATCGATGTTATCGAGAAAGTGGATGACGAGCGCTTCTGCCACATTCGGCTTTTTCGGTGATCCATAATTACCATAATAATGGTGGCTGATCAAGATGTGTTCCAAAAGCATCACTTCTTCTGTCTTGTCGACCTGAAGTGCGACTGCCGTTTCGTGAATCAGATTAGTCCCCATCGTAATATGACCGATCAACCGTCCGGCGATTGTGTATTCACTTCCCTCAAACGAATCAAATTCCTGAATTTTGGCCACATCATGCAAGAAAATCCCTGCGATCAATAAGTCGTTGGATAAAAACGGATATACCTTTTGAAACCCCTCTGACAATTGCATCATCGAATATGTATGATAGGCAAGTCCGGAAATATAGGCGTGATGGAATTTGGTCGCGGCCGGATAGAGATAAAAATCATCTTTGAGTCGATTATAAATCTGTTCCGTCACTTGTTTGATCACGGGGGAAGTGATGGTTGCGAGTTTCGCTTCGATCCCTTTTCTCACTTTAGATAGATTGATCGGGGCATACCGATAAAAAGCCCGCATCAAGCGCTCTTTGTCGTCGTCCTCAAGCCCCATTTCCCCAATGATCGTCACTTGATGTGCCAACAGGTGGATCTTTTCTTTGAATTCGATCGCTTCGGTGTCGAAATAATAGATCTTGTTCAAAGATATCGACTCATCATTTTGAATCCGGACGACCAAGTTCTCCCCGGCTTCCGAACAAACATTGACCGCATAGGTGTCATAGGTCGAGGTATTGATCTGTTCGACTTTTCCATAAAATACGTAACGTTGTCCCACTTCAAAATTCATCATTTGGTTTGTCCTTTCCTTGGAACAGGCAAACGCCAATATCATTGAGATGACAGGTGCCTGATTTTTTGATGGTGATTGCCGAAATCGAGGTATAAAGCAAGTGGTACTCTTTGGGAATAACGATCTCTTCTAGTTGCGTCAAGGGTTTGAAAAGGATCAGGAAGTGCTCCTTTTGGTCAAGACGGATCAACACCGTGCTTTGAGGAGTGATCTCAACCTTGGAAGAAGCGACCAAATCGGAATGGGATTTGAGCTTTGGCAGTCGGCGTCTCAAGCGGATCCAAGTTCTTAATTCTTCCACTTCTTGGATGGCTAGATCCAGTTCACGCCAGTGAATTTGGTTGATGTCATCACCGGCCTTGAAGGAGTTTTCACAGAAATCCTTTACCCGATAAAATTCTTGTCCAAGATGAATGAAGGGCAACCCCTGGCTTAAAACGGTCATCGCCAACGCCAAGCGCGCTTGCTTTCTAGCTAAAATGGGATCGTTTTGGATCAGCAACGCTTTGGCCATGAAAGTCAGATTGTCATGGCATTCGACGTAATTGACGGATTGGCTTGTATATTTGAAGAGCCATCGTTGCCTTGCACTGCCTTCCACCCAGTGTGCCACGTCTTTTGCGTGAAAGGGGTCGCCCGTCGCAAACCCTTTTTCCAAGGCGTGAAACGTGCTGCCTTTGATTCCGTCACGAAAACGATCATTGAAGAACCCGATCGTGTGGAGCACTTTCTTGTTCTCAAGATGCGCCATTCGATCCAACTCGTTTCCCGAATGCATTTTCCAGCCTTCGCCATACACGAGAATCTTGGGATTTACAGCTTCTAACTCTTGACGGACCTCATTCATCGTTTCAAAATCGATGAGTCCCATCAAATCAAAGCGAAAACCATCGATGTGAAACTCCGTCGCCCAGTAAATCAAGGCGTCGATGATCAGCTTCCGAACCATTTTCCGCTCGGTAGCCAAGTCGTTCTTACATCCGGAAAGCGCTGTGTGGATCCCTTCTCGATCTACTCGAAACGCGTACCCTGGCACCAAGCGTTCCATTGGAAACGACTCCCGATCATGGACATGGTTGAAAACCACATCCAAGATAACACCGATATTCGCTTGGTGAAAAGCGTTGATCACCTTTCGAAATTCGTTGATCCGGAGAATGGAATCTTCTGGATCGGTGGCATATCCGCCTTCCAAAACAAAATACTGCAAGGGATTATAGCCCCAATTATAATCGCTTCTCGGATTTTTTTCATCCACACCGGCAAAATCGAGCACCGGCATTAATTGCACGTGTGTGATCCCGAAGCTTTTCAAATAATCGAATCCTGCCGGCTGTCCAAGAGGCGTCTTTATCCCGGGTTCGATCAGACCGAGGAATTTCCCCGGATAGCGAAAATTCATCTCTGGATCCATCGAAAAGTCCCGAACACTCAATTCCAAAACAACGGCATCCAACGGATTCCCCGAAAAATCAATGTCCGCATTGATTGGTTCGAATTGCGCTTTATCGACGATATAATTGTATTGGGAATTCGTATCGGACGCGATCCCATAGGGGTCGGTCAAAACTGATTCTTTGCCATTGACTTGCACGTGATATCGGTATCGATACCCCACATAATTTCCCTCGAGAACCAATCGCCAAATACCCGATGATTGATAATCCAGCAAGTGAAATTCGCTATTTTTCTCCGGTGATAATAGTTCCAGACGGACTTGTTTGGCAACAGGAGACCAAAGTTTAAACTTACAGGATGTTTTTTGGTAATTGACTCCTAAATCCGTCTTTTTATAATAATAGATGTTGTCAAACAGCTCCGAGCGTACGATTTTTCCGGTTCGAAGCGATGATTGCTCCTTCCGATTGTTTTCGACAAGATAAGGTAAGTTGAGCAAGATATATGCATCAAAAGAACAAACCAGTTTCATCTCGTTTCTGAGATGGGTTTGTTCAAGAATCTTGAGGTCGATCACCTCATCGTTCCCTTTCAAATGATACTCATCACTCGACTGATAATCATCATATGGAACAATAATCGTCACGAGATCAAAATCATCTAAATAAGAGTAAAAGGCTTCTTTGTTTTCGTTCATCGATGATGTCCTTTTTTACTTTCTAAAGTGTTGTTTCAAATAATCCAGCAATGCAATTTTTTCATTAGGTATCCTTGTCGAATTCACAAGTTTGACGGCCAATGCCAACCACTCGCCAATGGCTTTGTCATTTCCTGGAAAGTATTCTTTCAAGTCGTTGCCCCCAAGTGCCAAGTCGGACACTTTCTTGATTGGCAGCGATTGCCAGAGCGATTGAACCTGGCCCCTTTTATAAATCGTCGGTTTTAACCCAACAAGCAGCTTCTCTCCCGAGAGGCTTGTCGCAAGCTTGTGTTGGTACACGATTTCCCAATCTATTGAGCCTTCTTGAGCCTGCTTCAAAAAAGCTATTATGGCGTTTATTTGGCGCTTTTCAACCCGTGAAAATCGCCATTTATCGGGAATATCAGTATTTGCGAGATAAAAGCAGAGCGCATAAAATTCGCTTTCCGTCAATGAAAGATTCGCTTTATTCGCCAGGAAATCAAGTCCCGGAACGATTTCTGGAAACACGTTGCCGATGCCGAGATCGACCATTAGTCGAATTGCTTTCTGTCGAAAAGGATATTGCCGGATCTGCGTTAGTTCAACCCGGATTCTTTCGTTCGCCACCCTGCCTAAAAGTGGCATGGCGAGCTCGATTGCATCTTTTGTCGCCGCTTCCAATTCAAAGTCCAATTTGGCGACGAACCGAAACGCTCGCAAAATTCGCAGCGCATCTTCTTTAAATCGCTGAAGAGGGTCTCCGATCGCCCGGATCAACCGCTGCTTAAGATCTTGGCGTCCGGAAAATAGATCGATGACTTCTTCCGCTAATCCCATGGCCATCGCATTGATCGTAAAGTCTCGGCGCCCAAGATCGCCCGCCAATTCCGTTTCAAAGACGATATTCCCCGGATGGCGATTATCTTGATAATTGCGTTCCGCCCGAAAGGTGGTGATTTCATAGCGGTATTGATCAATGAACACGGTCATTGTGCCATATTTTTCACCCGTCGCCAGACTGCTTGGAAAAAGTTTTTTCACTTCTTCCGGTGTCGCATCGGTACAAATATCGATGTCCTCCGTCTTGAACCCCAACAGCCGATCGCGGACAAAACCTCCAACAAAAAAGGCCTGAAAATTGTTTTCGGTCAATGTTTTTAAGATGGTTTTTCCAAGCTCATACGGCATATTCACAACATATCACCGTCCGTATTATACCATAATCCTCACGCAAGTTCTATGAGATTCATCCCCGTTATGATATAATCAAACCGGTGATTTTATGCGATCGATCAAAGAATTGGTTCAAGCAAATCTGGAAATACATAAATCTAAATTTTGGGGCTTCGGTGCGCGAGTGGAATCCGAAATGGCGGCCAAAGCCTTTTTGACGAAATTGAAACATGACTATCCCGATGCCACCCATCATGTTTACGCGTATATCATCGGAGAAGAAAAGCAGATCCAGCGGGCAAGTGATGACAAAGAACCTCAAGGCACTGCGGGCATGCCCGTGATGGATATTTTGCATAAAAATGATTTATCGGATGTGATTTTTGTCGTCATCCGTTATTTTGGTGGCATCAAACTGGGAGCGGGCGGATTGATTCGGGCCTATTCCTTCACAGCCCAAGCCTTGATCGATCAGGCAGAATTAATCGAAAAAAAACTGATCGATACCTTGCGTCTCACCCTATCGTATGCGGAAATGGATAAGGCAGCCTATCTGATCAAAAACGAAGCACTTCGCGTTGAAACATCTTATCAAGAAAAAGTCACGCTGGAGTTTGATCTCCCGCATGATAAAGTTTCCTCTTTGAAAAGAGAGTTGGAAAACTTATTATCTGCCCAACTGACGTTCGACTTAATCCAATCGAACTTTCGCTATTAAAACTAAAGCAACGAATTCAACATTTCAAACAGTGATACAAACGCATCCACAAATAAATAGCCGAGGATGACCGAAATCACCATGAAAATAAACCGGATTTGATTGGTGGAATTGGGTTTGAACATTTTTGTCAAATCGATGGCTTGCAACGCATTATAGACAAAAATGGCCCCGACAAAAAACAAGATCAGCCGCGCAATATCAAAGACAATTGGATTGACAACGAATAACGTCATGTTCAACTGAATCACCCCGATACGCCATCCGGAACAAATTGATCCGGAGCTAAATTGGTCATGATGGTCACGACAAGTTCATTGGGCAAACACACGAGTGGTTCCAAGCTAGAATTGGTCGGCCGCTGCAACTGGCATACATCCCGAGGACTTTCCTGATACAAGACCCGAATTTTTCCCTCACTCACGAAAAGCTTGACGCCTTTGATCTCTTGTTCTCGGGCATAATCATCCTCTAAATAGAGTTCCGACATATCGACGCTGGTGGTGCCAGGAACGTAAAATATCCCCTCTTTATGGCGGCTCACATCGATTTGACTTTGGTAAGGCGTGTCATATAACTGATAGGTCAAATGATCGAGATCGATCATCAGTACCAGCGTATCCCGATAAAAGACTTTGGCGAACACGGCCCCGGATCGTTGCTGGTTCTCAGAAAGTTTAAACCCAAGTAACAGGGCGAGTCCCAAAATAAGCAGGGCTCCAATCAAGAGGAAATCCGATTTTTTCATGTGTTCACCACCTTTCTGATTTCCAGTATATTATACACTATTTGTGCGAAAAGTTCTCCCTTCAAAGAAAAAACTCTGGCAAATACTGGATGAATCCAGTATAATGGTTCAAGGTGACAATTGTGAAAAAATTCTGTCTTATTCTGCTTCTTTTCAGCCTTTCCTTATTATTGGCTTGTCAAGCCAAAAATCCCAATCCAGAGTATTGCGCCGTAGGACAAACCGACGGCGTATTTGTCTGTTCCAAGACGTGGAGCCTGTATTTTGGACCAACACCGATTTCACTCAAACTCTACTTGTCCATAGAGGACGAGGTCGAGGTTGAGGCGATCTATGAACAAGTAGAATCCTTGATTGTCGAATACCATCAGTTGTTCGACAAATATCACGAGTATGACGGCATCGAGAATGTTTACACCATCAACCATCACGGGCTTCAGCCGACAATATTGAATGAATTGCTCTATGACGCCATCGCCTTTGGCTTGGCCCATGAAGGAGACATCCAAGTGGATGGCGTCAATCTGTTCAATATCGCCCTTGGTCCAGTCTTATCCGTTTGGCATGATGCGCGAGAAAGCTCTCAGTGTGTGGATAATGTCTGTCCCATTCCAAGAGATACCATTGACAACGGCACCTTTGCGACTGATTCCAGCAAGATTCTCCTGAATCCCGCCAATCAATCCATCACCTTCTTAGAAGAAGGAATGGCAATTGATCTCGGCGGTTATGGCAAAGGGTATGTGGCGGAAGTCATCTCCGATTATCTGGATACGCTATCTGTCAATTACTTGTTAAATGCCGGCAATTCGAATTTAAAGGCGGGAGGCGAAAATCCTGACCGAGAAGATGGCCATTATTATATCGGTCTCATCGAACCCAATTTATCCGAATCGCTCTTCTTTGATTTCTATACCTATCTCCGCATTCCGGATGGAATCAGTATTGTGACGAGTGGCAACTATCAAAACTACTTCTTCGGTCCTGATTTGACTGTCTATCATCACATCATCGATCCAAGGACGCACTATCCCGGAGGCGAAGCAATGAGCGTCACGATCCTTTCCGAAGATGGAGCGCTCCTCGATATCTATTCCACCGCGATTTATTTGATGACGGTGGAAGAAGGTCTCGACTTTGTCAACCAAACCGATGGAATGGAAGGTGTCTGGTATCTGCCAGATAAGACAATTGTCTATTCGGATCAATTTGAATCCCTGTATCTCTACCAACTGCCTGAATAAAAGTGAGGACCGACGGGTCCTCTTTTTAATCCATTCGTTTTAGAAGTTGCGTCTCGAAGATCCGCACCATCTTTTTGGCAATGATCCCGGTAATGATCCCGGTCGGGATTGACATCAAGATCATGTAAGGCAAATAGTAGATGATTGCATTCGTCTTGAGGACGATCATCGCCATCAAGATTTGTCCTACCATATGCATCAAACTTCCCGCGACGCTGACGCTGAGCAAGGAAAAGATCTTGATTTTTTTGATCAGGATCATGGTCAGAAACGCGAAGATCCCGCCGGATAGACTCATGAAAAACGTCGGTTGCATCAAGCCGCTATAAATCAGTCCGACGATAAAGATCCGAAGAATCAACACGAAAAACGCATCGCGCTCGCCATAGATATAAAGCAAGACCAGTGTCACGATGTTCGCAAGTCCGATCTTGACCCCGGGTATGATGAAAAGCGCCGTCGAGATGACGCTTTCGACGATGCTCAGGACAATGCTGGCAGAGACAAGAATTGCAAGAAAGACAAGTTTTTTCAGCTTCATTCGACAGTTCACCGGTAGTATTGTAACACCAAAGTCGATTTTTCACAATCAAAAACAGTCCAAAAAAGGACTGTTTGATTTCGGATAAAGTACTGTTTTTCGTTTACGCTTTTGGTGGATTCAGCACATAGCCGATTGTGATCGCTTTCGGGCCACAATGAGCACCCACCGCCGGTGTTAAAATAAACTCTTTGATTTCTTTGTATTCTGGTCGTTTTGCAAGTACTGCTTGTCTTAGATATTCCGCTTTATCCGGATTGTTGGCATGAATGATAAAGGGTTCAATGTCCTTGCCACTGGTTTCTTCAAAGAATTTTTCTAATACTCGGTCCAAAGCCCGTTGGAATGTGCGGATCTTTTCCACAGTCACGACAGCGCCGGTTTTATCGATTTCCAAAAGCGGTTTGATTTTAAGGACATCAGCCAGAAATCCTGCCGCATTTGACAGCCGGCCGTTTTTCACTAGATATTTAAGATCGCTGACCGCAAAATATATGTGATTGTTCTGACGAATGAAATCCAACTGCTCGACAATTTCGTCCATCGATTTTCCGGCTTTGGCAAGATCATGGGCAAGAAAAGCCATTTTGCATTGCAGGTATCCGACCGTCCGCGAATCAAAGACGGTCACTTTAATGCCTTCGACCATTTTAGCGGCGATCATTGCATTTTCATAAATACCGCTCATCTTGGAAGAGATCGTGATGAAAATCGCTTCATCGCAGCCTTCATCCCGGAGTTTTTCATACGCTTCCAACATGGTTCCTGTGGAGGCCATCGCCGTTCTCGGGAAAAGCGAGGGATCGCTTTCGAGCATCTCGTAAAACTGATTGGCAGTCAGTTCTTCAAAATCAATGTATTCTTTCCCGCCCATCAGAATTGTGGAACGGATAATCCGGACATCATCCTCATGGGGAATATAATCAATTGCGGCATTCGTACAGACAAGTACACCTAATTTTTTCATTCTCGATTCCTCAGCTTTCTTTGATTTCATTATAAATACTCTTCTCAAAAAGTCAAGATAAAGCCATGAATTGCTTTTAGTCTACCGTGAATAGGCTTTTTTTGGTTTTGAGATCGATAGAAAGACGCGGCGACCTTTTAATTTCTGATTGTTCAGTTTGGCCAAAATGTCGTCTTGAAAACGCAATGGCACACTGAAAAAGGAAAATTCCGTCAGAATGGCGATATCGCGGATCTCTCGTCTGTCGACTTTGACTTTGGAGGAGATGAAATCCAGAATATCGGATACCGTCAAATCCACATTTTTGCCCAAATTCAAATGAAAGCGTGTGTTTTGACTACCCTTTGCGCCAAATTTAGGCTTGGACGAAATAAACTCCTCGTTAATATCCTCGATGTTGGCATCGCTTTTGTCTTCTTTCACGAGCATTTTCAGCAAGCCAACGATGATCTGGTCTTCGGTGAGTTTGGCTTGGATCGCTTTGTTCAAAATGAGATACTCTTTCTCAAAATTCTCCTCAGTCAAATATTCCTGCAAGCGTTCAATCAATTTATCGTGCTTAACATCTTGCACTTTGTCATAAGTGGGGATATTGCGCTTTTTGATCTTGGATTTGGTCAATCGTTCTATTTCTTCGATTTGGCGCAATTCGCCGCGACTGACCAAGGTGAACGAATAACCAATATGACCGATTCGGCCAGTCCGACCGATGCGGTGAACGTAGTAATCGGCTTTTTCCGGCACATCGTAGTTAAACACCGCTTCCACGGCTTTGATGTCAAGTCCTCTTGCGGCAACATCCGTCGCTACCATGACATCGATAACGCCGTTATGGAACTTTCTTAACACATCCATCCGTGTCGTCTGGGGAAGATCCCCGTGGATCTTATCGCAATTCAACCCGCGATCGATGAGTTCTTGTGTCAATTGGTCCACTTGAACTTTGGTGTTGCAAAAAACCAAGCTCAACTTGGGTCGATAAATGTTGATCAATCGGTAGAGTGCTTCGGTTTTGTTTTCTTTTTTTACTTTGTAGTACTGCTGGATCACATCGCTTGAGGTTTCCTCCGAGCCAATGACCCGGATCAACTCCGGCTCGATCATGTACTGTTTCGCCAGTGCCAAAATCGGTTTGGGCATGGTCGCAGAAAACATCAGCGTCTGACGAGTCGGTGGAGTTTCCAATAATATCGACTCGATATCTTCTTGAAAACCCATTTTCAGCATCTCGTCCGCTTCATCCAAGATCAAATAGCGAAGATGGTCGAGACGGAGCGTCTTTCTCCGGATGTGGTCGATGATTCGTCCCGGAGTGCCAACAACAATCTGTGGACGATTTTTCAGAGCGATAATTTGCCGGCCAATCGGGTCGCCACCAAAAACCGTCAGTACTCGGCAATGTTCTAGGTATTTGGCGATCCGACAGATCTCATCATGGATTTGAACTGCGAGTTCTCGCGTTGGAGCGATCACCAGTGTCTGTAGTCCCGACAATTCAAAATCCAACATTTGCAAAATGGGAATGGCGTAAGCGGCGGTTTTCCCGGTTCCCGTATGTGAATGTCCAATGACATCCCGTCCTTCGAGTAACAACGGAATCGTTTGTTTTTGGATTTCCGTCATATCGACGAAACCCATTTCGGTAATGGCGCGACTGATTTCTGCTCTTAATTCCATCGGGATGGCCATCCTTTCTTTATTATTTGACAAATCATTATAGCATATCCTTCCATTTTTTGGGTTCTATGTCCATGAAAAAAATCAGCACAAGGCTGATTTTCACTCCGAACATACCGTTATCTTGGCATCAAGGAGTCGCCGAGTGGCGATTCCCTTTCCGGAAATTTTGGTTCGGGTAAAACACCCGTCATAAATCGTCAGAGAGCCGCAAGCAGGCGATCCATCTTTCAAGATCGCTCGTTCGCATCCTGCTTGTTGAAGTGTCCTTAAAACATTATCGCTGCCCAAGTGATAGGCGTTGGTTACATCGAGTCCGGTTTGGGTATGAACTTGATCGAGACCAAAAACGATCTCCGCAGGGATTCTCGGTGTCGATAATCCTCCTTGGACCTCGGGGCATACGGGTACAACCAACTTTCCCCGCAGGGAACGAATGGTGTCGATGTGGCAACGGCTTTTTCCGTCATAAGCAGAAGCAATTCCAATCAAACAGGCG
>Ga0123335_1006071_pt1 | contig 14276 bp, 11 predicted proteins | sample BiotimSIPDNA_2_FD_89707 | JGI IMG/M metagenome (GOLD analysis project Ga0123335, IMG submission 89707) | Anaerobic biogas reactor microbial communites from Washington, USA - Biogas_R2 time_0 SIP DNA | ecosystem: Engineered > Bioreactor > Anaerobic > Unclassified | place: Washington, USA... | reverse complement strand
GATAATATGATCCTGCGGATTTTTTGCGCCCTTGTTTTGAAGGGCGCGTGAAATACTGGAAACATGCCGCAGCATGTCTTCCGCAAGTCCTGTTACGATGGTACATAGGCCTGAATCCGTGAGTCGATCCAGATATGCCTCAAAAGCCTGGGTGGTATACAAATGGTTTTCGGAAAGAATTTGGGCCCCTTGATTGCTGGCTGTTTGGGTATCGGCCAGGGAGGTGAAGACAAGATCGTAACGATTGGTATCTCGTTGCAGGAAAGTGCGTGCATTCTCGACAACGACATCAACCCCTTGCATGCCGTACACATTCCCTGAATATTGCCTGAATTCATTTCTCATGGCGCTGGCGATATTTGGATTTAATTCAACACCACGAATATATGGGACGCCACAGAGTTTTGCAGTAAGTATGTCGCGTCCGCCGCCAGCCCCTACGACAAGGGCGGAATGTGGTTCAGCCAGAAGGAACGGCAAGACAGTAAAATCCCAGTTTAAATACTCAACCTTTTCAAAGTTCCCATCAAAGGCAACGATGAATGCTGGTGCGCGGCCATCTTGGCGTATACGCAAATGTTCGGGATAAGTGCCACTATAATTCGGGCTTGGGCGCCACCCGGTCCAGTTCTCCATTTTTTGTACAGTGATCAGAGAATAATAGTTCCATTTCTGGTATAAGAGGTTACTGTAACGCTCTCCTTTCAAGCGAAGACCGCCGAAGACTGCAAATGTGAGTGCGACTGAGAGAATTAGCAATGCACAGGGTAAAAGAAATCGCCTTAAACGAGTGGAATCATCCCCATGCGGGTGAAGAATGATTGGCAGTAGCATGAGAAAAGCAATAAAGATAATGCCATCTATTGCACCAAAAAACTGAAGTGAAAAGAGTGCGAATAGACAACCGACACTGGCTCCAAACAAATCGGAAAGGTAAAGGATGTTGGCCGCATTAGTAAATTGGGAAAAGATTAAAGATATATACATGCTGCCGAGTACAAATGGAAGGGCGCAAAGTAGAAATGCAAAAAATATCCATGATAAGTTGGGGATCAAATCTTCCGAAGACTGGTGGGCGATTGGAGAATAAAGAAGTGCTATGGGAACCAGAAGGACAGATATCATCAAAAGGGTAGGAAGTATAGACACCCATGCCGTACCCTTCCCTTTTCGGTTACAATATTCTTTAAGCAGATGAGCGTATAGTCCTCCTATACCGATTCCAAATAAAGAAATGGATAAAACAAAAAATGCAAGATGATGGTGCATAAGCACGGAATATAAGCGAATAAGATTTACTTCAAACATCAGGAGCGCTAAACTGGTAAAAAAGATGGTCAATAGGTATCGTTTTGAAGGGATTAAGGATTGTAAACAAGTGTTGTCCACTAGATTTCTCCTGTATTTTTTGAAGAGTCGATACTATAACAGATGGTTCTGATGTGTACAAAATAATGAGGCATGGAGATCATAAATTTGGCCGTCATCTGTGACGAATAGGCTTCGCCAGGCAAGTCTTTGATTTAGTGCCCTAAATCGTTTAGGATGCCGTGTTATCTCTTCCAGAAAACGATTGATGAGATGTTTTGCTACAATGAAAAAAATAAGTTGGTGAATATGCGTTTAACCTTCATTTTGTCTGCAATAGCGGGATCCGGTGTGCTGCTTCTGAGTATTTTTTTCCTTCTGATGCGGTTGCCTAATAATTCATACCGGGAAAAAATTGAAGGGAATAATATCGTTCTCATCGTAATGGACGCGTTTCGTGCGGACCGGATTGGCAAAAGTAGAAATGGTGTTCCGCTTACGCCTTTTCTGGATTCTATTGCGACAGATTCAGCCGTATTTACCAATGCTGTAACCAACTGCACCTGGACACGCCCCTCCATGGCCTCCCTGTTTACCTCCATGTATGTGGACGCCCACCAGGTGGTGTATGACAATCATGCGCATGGGGAGAAAAACGCTCTGGACGCGTTGTCGCCTGAATTGCCGACAATCGCGACCTATCTTAAGAATGCTGGCTACATGACGATCGGCATTCAAACAAATGGAAACTTGTTTCCCGAGTTGGGTTTTTCGCGGGGGTTTGATGTCTACCGCACATCTCTTGACGCCAAGGGTACCCTTGTGACGGATTGGGCGATAGAGGAACTAAAAAGCGCTTCAAGCCCGTTTTTTCTATATGTTCATTATATGGATACCCATGCGCCTTATAATCCACCGGAGACGTATTTGAAACAGATGGGTTATACACCAGATGCTCTACCGGAAGGGGAACGTGCGATTGTTGATAACTTTCTCGATTACCTTGTTTCCCATTGCCGGCATGTGACAGGCCAAATTGAAGCGCCCGCTTATTCGCCCCTGTCGGAGGCAGGGCGGGAGGCAGTAAAACTGGTTTATGATGCGGTTGTGCGATACACGGATGATGAAGTTGCCCGGCTGGTGAATGAAGTGCGTCGATGTGCGCCGGACACTGTTTTCATTATAACTGCGGATCACGGCGAACATTTTTGGGATCACGGTCTTCTGGGACACGGGATAACGCTTTATAATTGTGAACTCCGCGTTCCCTTGTACTTTTCGGGAAAGGGAATTCAACCTGGGGTAATAGGCCGTATGACCGAAATGGTGGATGTTCTTCCCGGAATTGCAGGGATATTAGGCCTGGCGCCAGAAGGTTTCTGGCAAGGTAATAACTTATTCAGCCATTCCGACAAAGCCGTATATTCCAGAACAAAATCTATCGCGCCTGTTTACAATACGGATCTCGAAATGGTGATCTCATCGGGGAAAAAACTTATTGCAGACAATCACTCCAGCGCCAGATATTTATTCGATTGGACGGAGGATCCCGACGAGAAGCGCAATCTGGCGGAAGAAGAGCCCGATACGGTCAAGCGCCTTGAACACTTACTGCAACGTCACCGTCAGCGCAATCTGAGGGCAAGAAAGGGGGAGCGGGAGCAGGCAACCCTTGATGAAGAAACGCTGGAACAACTCAAGAATCTGGGGTATGTGAAGTAACCGGGTTAGATGGTTTCATTGCGGTGTTTCTTGGGACTGCGGAATTTCAAATCCGGGAAGCAGCGGTTCCTCTTCCTCCGTATCCAGCAGCGGTGATTCCCCGCGAAGTTCTTTGAAGCCGTCGATCAGGTGCAGCTTGTGCTGCTGGTCAATGACTTTTTCCGTGCTTTCCTCTTCGGATACCGCCTCATTCCATTTCGCATCCTCGATGGTATAGAAGAAAAGCGGTTTTTCACCTTCGTGCAGACGCAGCCTTCCCCCGACCAATACCGGCTCGTTAATCATGTTGGCGGATTTTTGCAGTTTTACTTCGATAATGTCCCGCATGGGCGGGGCCTCACAGAAGAAGCAGGTGATCGGTACGGGCAGCAGCATGAATTCGGTCACATTTCGAAACTGGTCTATGGCGTTCATATACCCTACAATGTTTACAAGACGCCCGTCTTTTCCTTTGAGCGATTCGGGAAAGGTTGCCCCGGTGCGACGGCTGCCGATTACCTCGTGCAGTTCCTTCCAGTCAACCAGTTTGACGCCCTCGTCGCGGTGTTTTTGTTCCAGGGCTGCGCGCATTTGTTCGAAATGTTCACGCAGCCCGGCCCGTCTCATGTAACCGTTGGCCCCGATAATACCCGCCACAATAATGACAAGACCCAACAGGGTTAACAGATCCCTTTTTGAACGTTTGCGCATACAAAATATTCCTTACTTATTCCAGCACCCTGCGAGGATACCGTCAAAGCCGCATGCGGGCAGGGTGACCATGTTTGATATGTTATACCATAACATCGGCGTTGTTGTTTTTATTTGTTTTCTGCGGATACCGCTTCCGTTACAACTCTGCCAAATCACGCGCCACGTTGGTACGGTAGGCCTGCCAGGCGGGCAAAATTCCGGCAACCAGTCCCATGAGCAGGACCGCGGAATACGCGGCGACGAGGTCGGCGCTGATGCGCACCGGAGGCACATGAAAGCCAACCTGCGCCACCAGATACCGGTTCAAAGCCATGCAGACAGCGCTTCCCATAAGCCAGCCGGCGCCAATGCCCAGCAGGGTGACCCAAAAGGCTTCAATGATGACGGCGCCGAAGATTTCGCCCCTTGTGGCTCCGAGGGCCCGCATGATTGCCAGATCCCGTTTGCGTTGTAAAATGGCCATATAGAGACCGATCAGGATCGAAAGCGCCGAGATGGCGACGACCAGGTAGCCTATGGCCAGTAGCACAAGTTTCGCGGTTCCCAGCAGTTGCTCGTAAAGTTTTTGAATTTCCTGGATCGGTATGGCCGCCATGGCGTTAGAGGTCCGGTTGATTCTGTCCTTGAATTCAAAACGGATCGCGGGAGACGCGAGTTTGACCAATAAGGCCGTTATCTCCTGTTCATGATGATGATGCTCATCCGATTCGTGTCCGGAATCATCTCCGTGACTGTGGGCGTCCCAGACAGACTGTATATCACAGAAAATAGCCCGGTCATTGGGTGACCCGGAACGTTCCATGATGCCGACGACTGTATAGGGACGCTCTTCATGGACTTCCGCCATTACTGATGCCATCAGGCCGTGGGTGCCCACAAATGTGTCACCTAGTTCCAAATTCGTGTCTTCGGCGACATTCGCGCCGATTACGGCTTCAAAAGGCGTTTCGAAATAGCGTCCGGAGGTCAGCGTATAGGGCGTGCGTCCGCCGGGAGTAAAATCCATCAGGTCACGTGTGACGCCGACAATCCGGAACCCTGAATAGGAATCTCCCATGCCGACGGGAAACAGGCCCGTTACGTCTTCATGTCCTTTCAGGGACTCGTAGATTTCTATATCTACATTGCCCGTCGGGGCGTCCAGAAAGTATACCGTACTCAACACCAGTTGCAGCGGGTTGCCTTTGGCCCCGATGACTATGTCAAATGACTGCCCTTCTTCTTCGAAACGGCGTTGTGTCTCGTCGCGCAGGGTCAATACCGCGGAAATCAGTCCCACGCCGAGGGCGACGGAAATAACGGTCAGGGCGGTGGTTAATTTCCGGTTCCAAAGATAGCTCCACGCGATATGCCAAAGGCTCATAGCGCCTCCTCCCGCACCAGGCCCGTGCAGTCAAACGTTCCGGGAAGACGGTCCGCGATGCCTTTGTCATGGGTGACCAGAAGTAAGGTGACCGCTTCCTGGGCGCACAGATCAAGGAGCAGTGTCATTACGGAATCGGCGGTTTTGGGATCGAGGCTGCCTGTGGGCTCGTCGGCAACGATTAATTTCGGCGTGTTGGCCAAGGCTCGGGCGATGGCGACGCGCTGGCGTTCGCCCACGCTCAAGGTGCCTGGCTTGCTGTTGAGGCGGTGGCTGAGGCCGACCCGTTCCAGCATGGTCAGGGCCCTGTCCTTCCATTCCTTTTCCGGACGGACATCCGCGAAGCGCATGCCGAGAATCACGTTTTGAAGCACGGTAAAGGGCGATAACAAATTGAAGGTCTGGAAGACAAACCCGATTCGTTCCGCGCGAAAGGCATCCAATCCGCTTTCAGACAGGTTTTGTATTTCTTGCCCGTCCACCTGAACGGTACCGGAATCGGGCCTTAACAGGCCTGATATCAGGTTTAGCATGGTTGATTTACCACAACCGCTTGGCCCCCACAGGGCGGTGCGTGAACCCTGCGCGACGTGAAAGGCCTCACAGGAGAATGCAACACCGGGGCCGAGTTTTCGTTTAACGTTTTCCAAAATTACCATGTATACCGTTCCTGGGAAAGGGGGTTGACAGTCATTCGTTCTCCATTAGTGCAAGCATTGTCTTGTCACCTCTGCGTGGAAACGACATTTCCGCACCAGGGAGACGTTTCCAGCCGAAAGTCCGGCGACTATTCAGAGTACCATAACAAAATAATTACGGTAAATCCGAATCCGGTTTTTCATTGGTACAGTCCATCCTGTAATGTTGCCGCGGACAGGGAGCCGTTGTTACGGATGCGTTCGTGTTTTAAGAGGTCATCTAAGTGTTGCCGAATAATGATAGATATGATACAGTATCTAAGGTGCCAGAGGGTACCGAAGGCCGTCCTCAAATGGGGTGGTAGCCCCCCAGGAGTAAACCCATGATGCAGACCAAACTTGGTGGATATGCGGGCCGGGTTCTGAAAATTGATCTTACAACCGGGGAAACCGGTGAGTATCCCTGGTCGGACAAAGAGCGCGCCCTGTACTTAGGGGGTAAGATCATGGCCGCAAAGATATTGTATGACAATATCAAGCCCGGCACGGACGGCTTCGCGCCGGAAAACATGCTGGTGGTATCCACGGGCCCGCTGTCGGGCACGGCTGCGCCGGCGTCAAGCCGTTTTAATGTTTCCGCCGTGTCTCCCCTGACCGGGCTGTGCGCCTCGTCCAATTGTGGGGGTAATTTTGGGTTGTTCCTGAAACGCGCCGGGTATGACGCGCTGGTGTTGACGGGAAAGTCCGCAACGCCGGTCTGGATAGAAATTACGGAAGACGCGGTGCGCTTCCACGATGCTTCCTCCCTGATGGGCAAAACCACCTCGGAGACGCAGGAAGCGCTGGAAGGCCGGGTGGGCAAGCTGGTGATCGGCCCGGCCGGTGAAAACCTGGTGCGTTACGCGGGCGTTTTCAGCGAGGAACGCACGGCGGGGCGGGCCGGTATGGGGGCGGTGCTCGGCTCGAAAAATGTCAAGGCAATCACAGCATCCGGCAGCCGAAAAATGGAGCCCCACGATCCGGAGCGCACGAAAAAGGTGTACAAGGGTTGGATAGCCCTGCTCAAGGGGCATCCGCTTACCGGGGAGGCGCTGCCCAAATACGGCAGCAGTTTTCTGCTGCGCCGGATGAACCATCACAACATGCTTGCCACGCATAATTTCAAGCGGGGCACCTTTGCGGATTTCGACATGATTTCCGGGCAGACCATGGCGGAAAAATACCTGATAAAAAACATCGGTTGCGTAACCTGTCCCATTCATTGCGGTCGCCAGGTGGAGGTGAACGGCAAGAAAGTCAAGGGGCCTGAACTAGAAACCATCGGGTTGCTGGGGTCAAACCTGGAAAACAACAACCTGAGGCAGATTTTGGATTTGAATTACCTGCTTGACGAACTTGGCATGGATACCATGACCGCAGGCGGCAGCATCGCATTTGCCATGGAACTCCAGGAACGGGGTCTGTGGGATTCGGGGCTTCAGTTTGGCCATACGGAGCAACTGGCGCAAGTGATAGAAGACATCGCGTATCGCCGGGGCATCGGCGATATCCTCGCGGAAGGCACCAAGCGGATGGCCGAAAAATTCGGCGGCAAGGACTTTGCCATCAACGTAAAGGGCCTTGAACTGGCGGCCTACGAACCGCGTGGCGCGGTCGGCCAGGGACTTGGTTATGCCACGGCCAACCGGGGCGGCTGTCATCTTAACGCCGGCTATCTTGTGCTTATGGAAGGCCTGGGGCTGCACATGAACCCTTACACCACCGGGGCCAAGGCGGCCTTGACGGTAATGAACCAGAATCTCATGGAAGCGATTTCCTCAGCCGGATGCTGCCTGTTTCCACTGTTTTCGTTCTATCCTGCCTGGTTGATTTCAAACTATGATCATCCTGTGGCCAAGATGGTCTTTTCCATTTTACCCTATTCCGCTGCTGTCGTGAATTTGATTAACACGCTGCCGGGCAAGTTTTTACCCATTCAATTGCCTGGTTTTCCGTACCCCAAGGCGCTTTCTGCCGTTATGGGCGTTAAAATGAATGTCGGCGCAATGAAAGAAATTGGAGAGCGCGGGTATAATCTGGAGCGCCTGCTGAATATTCGGCTTGGCCTTACCGGCGATGATGATACGCTGCCGAAGCGGCTGACTGATGAGCCGCAGATTGAAAATGACAGCAAAACCCGCGTGCCCCTGCAGCCTATGAAAATGGCTTATTACCGTATCCGCGGTTGGAACAGTTCCGGGGTCCCAAGTGAGAGGAAAAGAAAAACTCTCGGATTGGACTAACGGCACGCGATACGTTGTGCAACGTATTTTAAACCTTGATAGTTCGGGAGACACGATATGGAAACCAAAGATGCTGTGCTCGAAGCCATTCTGAAGCATATCCGGGAACGGGAAGGCTCGTCATTTTTGCCCTGCGAGGAGGCCTTTAAAATCGCAGCGGACTTGTCTGTGGATATGCATACCATTGGAAGAACCTGCAACATCAACAAAATTAAGATCGGGCAGTGTCAATTGGGATGTTTTAAATGAAAAAGAAGGATGCCCCGCTTACAACCCGGGTACGTCCCGGTTTCAAACTCTGGTTGTCCTTGTCGGGTGAGGGAATATTCGGGCTGGGGAAATGGCAGTTGCTGGATGCCATCCAGGAAACGGGATCTCTCCAGGCGGCGGCGGATATGCTGGGCATTAGTTACAGAAAGGCCTGGGGTGACTTGAGGGAGGCTGAAAAAATATTGGGCATCCGATTCCTGGAGCACTACCGGGGCGGTGCTGAAGGCGGCCGGAGCCTTCTCACGGACGAAGGCAGACGCTGGTGGAGAGAATATGGACGGTTCCAGGGAGAAGTCGAGAAGAGCATAACCCGTGCTTTTGAAAAATGGCAAAAGAGGATGGGCACCTGACGTGTCCACTGCGTAACACCTTGGATAACAACCAGATAATCATTTCCGGAATCTTCTATGGTAAAAGTTCCCCAGATGCTGCTTATAGGCGCCACCGAACGTGATGCGGGGAAAACGTCCTTTGCCTGCGAAGTGCTCCGCCGATTCAAGGCTCCCGTAATCGCCGTGAAGGTCACTGTAATTCAGGAGCGCAACGGAGAATGTCCTCGGGGCGGTCAGGGATGCGGCGTCTGCACCTCCCTGGAGGGGAACTATTGCATTACAGAGGAAACATCGAAGACGGGCGATAAGGATACGCAGCGGCTGCTTGCGGCCGGCGCGGACCGGGTGTTTTGGCTGCGCACCCTGCGTTCCGAAGCGGAAGAGGGCGCCTTGGCGCTACTGCGAGAAATCGGCTCGGATGCACCGGTGGTTTGCGAGTCCAACAGTATTCGTCATACGTTGGAGCCCGGACTTTTTATACTGGTGACCAACAAGTATTCCGACAAAATTAAAGCTTCGGCCGTATCGGTGCGTTCCTACGCAGATCTTATCGTGCAATCCAATGGCCATGCTTTTGAATTCGACTTCAATAGAATTCAGGACACGGGTAAACGCTGGACTTTGTCGCCGGAACATGCCCCGGTGTCTGTTGACGCGGAAAGGAACTAAATAAGCCCATGATTTCTTACGAGGAGGCTTATAAAGCGGTTATCAGCCGTGCGCGCGTGCTGTCGGCTGAAGCTGTTCCGCTGGGAGAAGCCCGCGGACGGGTGTTGGCCGAAGATATTCTTATTGATATGGACATGCCTCCCTTTGATAAGTCGGCCATGGACGGTTATGCCTGCCGCAAAGAGGATTTGCCCGGCCCGTTGCGTGTTGTTGAAGTCATCCAGGCGGGCGTGGCGCCGCAAAAGGATATCGGGCCCGGCGAGTGCGCCAAGATCATGACCGGCGCCAAGATCCCGAACGGGGCCGACTGGGTCGTTATGGTAGAACACTGTACGACGGATGGAGAAGACCGGGTTCTTATTATCGGGCCTGTAGAGGAAGCCAATATTTGCATTCAGGGAGAGGATCTGCGTTGCGGGGACAAACTATTGGATCGGGGCCTGTTGTTGGAGTCCCGCCATATTGCGTTATTGGCCACGGCCGGATACGCCGCTCCCAAGGTGATTCGACGGCCCCGGGTCGGCCTGATTGCCACCGGCAGTGAACTGGTCGAGCCTGAACATAAACCGGGAACGTGTCAAATTCGAAACAGCAACAGTTGGCAGATTTGCGCCCAGATGGAAGAAACTGGCGCGAAAGTACGCTATTACGGCATTGTCGGGGATGTGGAAGACGATCTGGACCGGATAATGAAACACGCCCTGGTGGAAAACGATGTTGTGCTTTTTTCAGGCGGAGTTTCCATGGGCGATTATGACTTTGTGCCGGGTGTTATGGCCCGGAACGGGTTAACACTGATCTTTGAAGCCGTGGCGATGCGTCCCGGAAAACCTACAACTTTCGGTGTTGGCGCCGATGCGTTTTGCTTTGGCCTGCCGGGAAATCCGGTTTCCACTTTTCTGCAATGTGAAATTCTGGTGAAACCCTTTCTCTATGCGTTGATGGGCCATGTATTCAAAGCGCCCTGGCGTTGGTGCGTCCTTTCTGACGCCTACACTCGGAAAAGGACCGGACGCGCGGCCTGGGTGCCAGTTTTGCGGGTGGATGAGGATACCGTCAAACCCGCCCCCTACCACGGTTCCGCCCATATTTCCGCCTTGTCTTCGTCGTTTGGATTCATGGTTATTCCCCCTCAGGTTGCAGGGGTGGAAGAAGGCGCACGTACAAAGATATGGGTGCTTTGATGGTTTCTCAGGTATCCCCTTCCTGTTGAGGTTTTCCTGTTAAGGCGTTGAAAACAGAGTGCATGTCCTGTATACTCTGGATATGTACCTTTATGCATATCCATTGCCCAGGAATTGTGTGTCCTCGGCATGCACCGCGCTTTCCGGTAGTGTAATATCCGTTGAAAATGCAGGAGTAAATCTTTTTTCGCATCGTATGCCATTGGTGCGTAGCAGATCATTCATGGTCAGGATTTGAGGCAAGGAGTGTAATTATGTTGTCTTTCACATACAAGCGGATAAGAATGTTTTTTAATACAGGAGTGGTCTGCAATGCGATGATTATGATTGTCGCCTTTGCCCTGTCGGTAATCTTTTTGACGGGGTGTCCCTCGCTCAATGATGAGGCGCGGGATGTGTTCATCAAGGCACTCGAGAATGACGGTTGCCGGGGGTGTGAAGGGTGCAACCCTGAAGAGGGGGAGGGGGAAGCAGAAGGAGAGGGAGAAACCGCAATTGAAGGAGAAGGGGAGGAGATACCCGAAGGTGAAGAATACCCGGAGGGAGAGGGGGAGATGAGAGTGGAAGGGGAAGGAGAAGGTATCACAGAAGGCGAGGGCGAAATGATGCTGGAAGGTGAAGGTGAGGTGCTACCCGAAGGTGAAGGTGAGGTGCTACCCGAAGGTGAAGGTGAAGTGCTGCCCGAAGGCGAGGGCGAAGTCCTCTCCGAAGGTGAGGGCGAAGCGCCTGAAGAAGGGGAGTTCCCGTTGGAAGGCGAGGGTGAATTGATGCCGGAAGGTGAAGGCGAGGGTGAAGCGACACCGGAAGGTGAAGCAGAATCAGAACCACTTTTAGATTGCCCGCCAGATACCGTTTTTTCACAGAACGCAAGCCTGTCCGTTTCAGATTATTACTTCACAGACTTGACGGGTGGTATTTTGGCTTTGGACAACCTTATCGTTGATTTGGGCGAGGATGTTGTTTCAACTGATGATGATGTATATTTGAGCGAAGACGTTTATGGTGTTCACTGGTGGGGAGTTGAATGTGGCGCAGAGAACCGTCCGTGTGCCGGTGATCTTGGAGCATTTGCTATATCCCTTTCAACTTGGAATGCATCGATAGGGCTATATGAGGAAACGTGTGGATGGAATAATATCCAGCCGTCGCGGGTGCCGGCTAACTTCTCTGTTATCACGGATGAGGGTGAACTGCCTGTATATTCCTATACAGCCCAGATGGACCCGCCGTGTCTTGCCTTAACCGGGGAACCGATTTATATTAACATTCGGCCTATGCCGTCCGCGGGTGGCAAAACGGAAGGGTGTCGTTTTGGGTGGCTGGCAACGGATCAGGGCGTGGATAATCAGTTTGTGATTGTCAGTGCTACGGAAGAAGGTGCAACTACAGAAATCATAGAGGGTAATCTTACCGTTTGCTTGATAACAGGCATACCGGAAGGTGAAGGGGAGATTGCTGTCGAGGGCGAGGGTGAGGAGTTGCCTGAAGGCGAAGGGGAATTGCTCGTGGAAGGGGAAGGCGAAGAGGAAGGGGAAATTGAGGCCCCGGAAATGGTGCTGGTGCCTGCAGGAACCTTTACCATGGGTCGTCCCTACCCATGGACAGATGTTTGGGAAAGCGAAGGGGAAGAGGAGCAAACCGATGAATTGCCTGTGCATTCGGTATCTCTGGACGCCTATATGATTGGCAAATATGAGGTGACAAATCAGGAATACTGTGATGTACTTAATTGGGCGTTTGGGCAAAGTTATCTGAAAGACGCGACTGGCGAGGATTGGCTGGGTACCGGCAGTATCTATGCTGTTAGTGGCGAACCCTACATCCTGGTAGATTTGGAACGTATTGAATGTAACATACAGTATTTGGACGGGGCGTTCTATCCGAAAACGCGAATGGGACTTCCCGAAATAACCAGTTATTCCATGGGAAACCATCCCATGCTGTCGGTTTCCTGGTATGGTTCGGCGGCTTACTGTAACTGGCTGAATGAAATACATGGGCTGACACCCTGCTATGATATGGCAACGGAGGGCTGGGATCTGGATGCTTCCGCGTTGGCTGCGGGCGGGTACAGACTGCCCACGGAGGCGGAATGGGAACGTGCGGCAGCTTGGGACGGCGTTAAGCATTGGGTCTACGGATGCTCCAGTGATGTCTTGGACGCCGCCCGGTGCAACTTTTACCTTGAGGCGCTTGTGAATCCGCTGGGTCTTGCAGTTCGGCCGTTTACAGCACCGGTCGGCTGGTTTGACGGTGTCAATATCAGTCCTAACGGTGGAGTGTTGACTGTTGATGGCGCGAGCCCGTCCGGGGTCTATGACATGTCAGGAAATGTATGGGAATGGTGCCACGATTGGTATGGTCCTTACGCAGCGGAAGCCCAAACGAACCCGACAGGACCCGCTGCAGGCACTGAACGTGTTTTCCGAGGTGGGTCCTTTGAAGACCTGGCGGGTAGTTGCCGTTCTGCGGAACGGGATAAACGTCCCCCAGATAAAACCCCGTATAAACGCGGCTTTCGCATTGTGCAATCGGTTAAATAGAAAGACTTGTTGCTTTGAGTATTCCCAGAGTTATGGTTTTGATGAACATTTTGGGTGTGGACATCCTATTTTAAAGGTAAGCATGTTATACGTTGGTTTGGACGATACGGATATGCCGGGTACACGGGGCACCGGCCACCTTGCGCGCCAGGTGGCGGCATGGTTGGGGGATACCTATGGTTATGGCGTTACGGGTATCACGCGTCACCAGCTACTGTATGACCGGCGTATTCCCTATACGGCCAACAACAGTTCCAATGTGATTGGAGTGGATGTGCCGGAATCGGAGCGGCAATCGATTTTTGAAGGGGTGGCGGCTTTTGTTCGGCCCCAGTGCCCGGAAGGAAGCGATCCCGGCTTGTGCGTTGCAATGCCGGGTCAAGCCGAAAATCTGTCCCATGGCAAACGCTGCCAGATAGAAATAGTACCACTGGAAGACGCCCTTAACGCCGCACAAAGCAGGGATATTCTGTTGACAAGTCTTGCGGGCTCTCCCTGTGGCATGATTGGCGCCCTGGCGGGCGTCTGCCTCCGCGCTTCGGGCGATGACGGCAGATATATTCATATCGGGACCATCAGGGAGTTGAAAGGCCGGGTTTCGTATGACGATATTTTGGACGCGGGTGTAGATCGTGTCCGGACCGAAGACGGCCGCGAAATCAGTTCCGGATATATTGAGACCCATGATAAACTAAGGCCTGCGTTGCGGGACGGGTTGGCAACGCTGTTTGTCAGGCAGGTGGAAGATGACCTGTGGGAATCCATTAAACTGTAGGCCTAAAGGGGATGTTTTTCCACAAAAAGGAATAGTTGGCATGGAAGAAAAGAAAATAGTCGTTTCAGAACAGAGCTCGGGTATTGTGGAGCCGTCTTACGCGCCGGAACACAACTATGCGATTGCCCGGCCATTGGTGGGCACAATTCTCGGTATCCTGGTTTTTGCCGCGGCCATCGTGGCCTCGGACGCAAGTCATATGCGCCTGCCGGGGCATATTGTCGTGTTCTGGTTCCCCGCGTTGATGGCGGGGCGCGCCCTGAGCGGTTACCGGGGCAGCGGGCTTCTTATTAGTGCACTCGGGGGCGGCTTGGTAAATGCCTGGCTCCCTGTGGCTAACGCAGATGTGCCCGGTTTTATGCTGGCGGCCGGGGTCGCGGAGGGGCTGATGCTTCTGTTAAAGCAGAATCCATCTGTTTTGGCAGGCATATTTTTGGGAATAGTCGTTTCCCTGGGAAAACTACTCCCCAAACTGGCGGTTATCCTGATGGGTTCTT
>Ga0123335_1006070_pt1 | contig 14276 bp, 12 predicted proteins | sample BiotimSIPDNA_2_FD_89707 | JGI IMG/M metagenome (GOLD analysis project Ga0123335, IMG submission 89707) | Anaerobic biogas reactor microbial communites from Washington, USA - Biogas_R2 time_0 SIP DNA | ecosystem: Engineered > Bioreactor > Anaerobic > Unclassified | place: Washington, USA... | reverse complement strand
TCGATGGACATCGGAACATTATGCATTTGATTCATGGGGTTTCCTCCCTGATGAGGCGCATATTGCGTTCTAATTTGATTGTATGCCATGGTCTGACCGCCGGGATTCATGCCTGCCTGTGTCTGCTGGTCATGATATCCGTCGTTGTAATACTGACCGTCGCCATCGGCGGGATCATCATATTCGAGATCGTCGTCATACAGGTCATCCCTGTCCGGATTGACGGCGTTTTTGATTCTGTCGAATAAACCCATTTTTAACCTCCGCACTGCCTATAAGTGTTGGTATTGAATTGAGATTTTCCTGTATCTGCCGCACCGCAGGTATATGTGTGCCGCTTGCGCAAAATGTTTCCCGCTTCGGGAACATGCGTGAACCGCTCTGCGTCCGTCTGCGGTATCGGCGGCTTTTATATCTGCCTTATCTGCCTTGCGCCGAATATCGCCGAACCGGGACGCACCATTGTAGCGCCGCATTCGACCGCGACAGCGTAACTGCCGCTCATGCCCATCGAGAGCACCGGCGGCTCCTCCGGGCGGTAATAGCCCATGAGCGACTCGAATATCTCCCTCGCCCGGGTGAAATACTCCCTGTACTCCTCCCCCTTTACGAGCGGAGCCATTGTCATGACGCCCGCAATCGCAATGCCCGGCATCCCGTGAACCGCTTCCGCGAAGTCCTCCGCGTCCCCCGGCAGCACGCCGCCTTTATTCGGCTCGCAGCCGACGTTCAGTTCAATAAGGCAGGGCATGACAAGCGAATGCTGTTCGGCGCGCCGGCCGATCTCCTTCGCCAGGCTCATCCGGTCAAGCGACTGGATCATGCAGACCCGGTTTATTATCTGCCTCACCTTGTTGCTCTGGAGGGTGCCGATGAAGTGGAGCGCCGGGAGATTTTTCGATGCCGATGATTCTTCGCCCGGCACGGGGTACTTGGCGCAAAGCTCCTGTACCCGGTTTTCGCCGGCTTCACGCAGTCCGCACTCGCCGACCGCGTATTCGATAAGCGGCAGCGGAACATTCTTGGTGGCGGCGACTATCCGTATATCGCGCTCGCCCCAGCGCGACCGGGTATCGGCCTCCGCTTCGGCGATGCGCTTTCTTATCAGCTCGAGATTGCCCGCAATCGACTCGCGGCTGCATACATCAGGCGCGGGCTCGATGCCGCCGGCGGTCTCAGCTGATGATCTTGCTTTCATAAAGATTTTTGCCTCTGGTAATAATGAGATCGTGCAGGTTCAGCTTGTTGTAGTAGTATTCGTCGTTGAGAGGATCACGCCGCGCCACTATGAAGTAGCCGCCCACCTCGGTCAGCGGAACTATTTCGCGGAAGCGCACAAGCCTGTTGTCCAGCACATAAACGCCCTGGCGTCCGTCGTTGATGCGAACCGCCGATATGGGAACCCGGTAGCCGGTGTATGAGGCTTTGACTATCTGAACCGGCTGACGGCGCAGGAAGTTGAAGTTTTCGGGAATCTCGCCGGTGGAGAACACCAGCAGCACCCGTTCGCCGTTTGTCTCGGTGACGATGCGCGTAAGGGTCATGCGCAGCTCTGTGTCGCTCGAATAGGGGAATACCACCGTGTAGGCGCCGTTGTAGCGGAAGTTCCGCAGCATATCCTGGGTGCTCTCGCAGACTATGTACCATGTGAACGCCGTCACCAGCTTGCCGACGCCGTAACCGCCGTAGCCCGAATAATCGCGGGGCTGGGTCTCCTTCAGCCTGTCGAAGCGCTCCACCGTCAGGGTGGGCACCTCGTTCGCGTGAAACGCCGTCTCGTAGCCGTCAAGGCTGGTATAGAAGTAGCCGGCGCCGGGGGCTTTCACCGTTTCGGCGGCGCCCGCCATGTCGGCGGCAGTAAGCAGCTTTTCGTTTCCAAGACGGGTGATCTCTTCGTTGTAGTTCTGTACCGTCCGGGTGATTATACTGCGCCTGTTGAGCAGTATGAGCAGCTCATCCCGCTTGCGCACCGCGTAGGCGAGGTCGCCGTTCTCCACGCCATTGCGCAGAGATCCGAACAGGGCGTTAATATCGCTGTCAAGGGCGGCGGTGTCGGTGACCGTAATGCTGCCGCTTATGTTGCTGTCCTCGAGAATGCCTATCTTACGGTCGATCTCGATAATACGCCGGCGGGCGTCTTCTCCGCCGCCTTCGCTGTATACGCTGACCAGCTCCCTGCCGGCGGCGACATGCTCGCCGTCAACGGCGCTGTAGCTCAGTCCGCCCGAACGCGCGGAGTAAAGCACCGTTTCCGAGCGCATAACATAGGCTTCGAAATTCTCGGTAGCCCGCTCGGTGGCGACTTCGGTGAGCATGGTCTCGACCTCGCTTGTGACCAGGGAGGAGAGAGCGCGGATTATAAGCAGTATCACAAGCAGCGAAACCGCCGCCGTGAGCACATAAGCCGCGACATTTTTTAAGTATTTTGTATCCATCAGTTATCCGTGGAATATTTGAAACAGGCAGACAGGCGCATACCGCAGTCACGCCGCACATCATCGGCAGCGCACGAATCGCCGATGAGCAGGTACATGCTGTCCGCCGCGGGAAACACCGCCCGCCGCAGAATACACAGCCATGCCGGGCAAGACACTCGGCGCCGGAGAGCCGTTTCATAAAATTATGAGGGCTTTTCCGCCCCTTTTAACGCCCGTTTTCCGCCTATATCTGCGATATTATATCACAAGCCTTCAAATAAGGCAAATACTGAAATAATTTTTTACCTCGCGGACATAATATATTTACATTATTTGTCGGTCTGTTTCCGCCTCGGATTTGTCGGCTGTCAACCGCTTTCATCCGATTTCGGCGAGGCGGCGGGCGGCGTCGGCGCAGACCTCATCGCCGGCGGCGCCGTTCAACGCCGAAGCGTCCAGCCAGACCATGTCGGGATTGCGCCTGAACCAGGTGAGCTGCCGCTTTGCGTAGCGCCGAGTCGCTTGTTTTATGTCGTCGGCGGCGTTTTCAAGGGTATATGAGCCGTCGGTGCAGTCGATATGGCGCAGCATCTCCTTGTAGCCTATGGCCTGGGCGGCTGTGGGGGCTTCTCTCAGCCGCGGAGCCAGGCGGCGAACCTCGGCTTCAAGCCCCGCTTCAAGCATCAGATCCACCCGTCGGTCGATGCGCTCGTAAAGCATTGCCCGGTCGGGAAAATCAAGCCCGAATATGACCGGCGCGAAGTCGGAACCGCCGGTTCGTGAACGGGCGTCAAGGGCGCTTTTCGTCTCGCCGGTGGTCAGGTATATTTCAAGAGCGCGTATAACGCGCCTCACGTTGTTCGGGTGTACAGCCGCCGCCGACTCCGGGTCGACCGCTTCAAGCCGAGAGTAAAGCTCGTCCGGGGGCAGGGCTTCAAGCTCCTCCCGAAGTCCCCGCGGGGTCTTCATGTCGGCAAAGACGTTGCCGGTGAGCACCGCGTCGAGATACAGCCCGGTGCCGCCGCAGAATACCGGCAGCTTTCCCCGTGAGAAAACCTGACGGGCGATTTCCGAAGCCCGGGCTGCGTAATCGGCGCAGGAAAGGGTGTCGCCTATGTCGGCAATATCTATCATGTGGTGTGGTATGCCGCGGGTTTCCCCGGGGGTTGGCTTTGCCGTGCCGATATCCATGCCCCTGTAGACCTGCATCGAGTCGCAGGATATGACCTCGCCCCCCAGCCGGAGGGCAAGGGCGATAGCAAGGGCGGTTTTGCCCGACGCTGTGGGACCGGCTACCGCCAGAACCTTGATTTTTGATTTTTTCTCTGAGTTTGTGTTTGCGTTTGAGTTTATGCGGGTCATGCCGTCATGTGTCATGTTATATGCCGACTGATTCACGCGATTATATGCCGACGAATTCTCGGGCGGCGGCAGCGTATGCCGCGGTGTTGGTCCGTCCGCCGTATGTTCCGAATTCGATCAGATCCTCGCCGTCGTAGCCGGCAAGCGAATCGGTCACCGATCGGTCGTGTATATACCGGTCGGCGAAAGCCTCGAAGCAGCCGATGTCCGGGTCGGACTCGGGATTGCCCGGCCGCCTGGCGGTCAGGTGGCACTTCACCGCATAGCAGAAGAAGGTGAGCTTGTCTCTTGCGCCCAGCCGGTTCCAGAGCTGGTTATAAAAGGCGCGCTCGCCGATCCACGCCGAGAAATGCATTCCCTTGTGGTCGGCGTAGACCGCCGCATCGTGGGTGGGTATCGATTCGTCCCCCTCGGCGACCCGGGCGAGCATGCAGCTCACGTCCTCCTCGCAGGCATCCGCCGGCACGGTTATCCCCAGATCCCCGGCATAGTCAAGCTGCTCCCCGGTGGGCTTTCTCGGCGGACGGAGGGTGAGCACCGGGTCGGTTATGCCGCTCTGAATCGCCTGTTCGTATGCTGCCTGTTCGCTCACCGTGTCGATGCGCAGACGGCGCGCCTTTCCCTCTTCATCTTTTCCCGACGCCTGAAAGGTGCAGTAATTGATTTTCCCCAGCGGCGCGCGGGAGAATATCCCCGCCTCGATATAGGGCAGATTTCCCCGGGGCGTCTCCCCGCTTCGCCCGCCCGATGCCGGTTCCCCGGCGGACTTTCCGTTTCCGAACAGCATTTTGCCTTCTCCGTTCTTTCCGATTCAGCACATCGGGAGCGCGCTCCCGACATATGCCGGTCAGTCGTATTCCCCGCGGGGAATACAAACCATTTATCATACATCTAATCTTACATCAATAATAGCATTTTTTGTGATATCTGTCAATGATTAACTCGTAAATTTGCGCCCTGCCGCCCGGCGGCATGATAACTTCCGCGGTTATTTACACCGCGTTCACAAATAACGGCGCGATTTGTATTACAATGCAACAATGAGGTATTGTCCTCACCGACATGCCGACATAAAAGTAAATTATATAAACCGGAGGAAACAAGAATGTCCGAGAAAATGAAAGTAGCCGTTATAGGCTGCGGCCGCATCGCCAACTCCGCCCATATCCCGTCCTACCGCAAGCTGGACGATGTGGAAATCAAGTACTTCTGCGACCTTATCCCCGAGAAGGCTCAGAAATCCGCCGACGAATACGGCTCGGGTATTGTCATAACCGACTACAAGCAGGCTCTCGCCGACCCCGAAGTAAAAGCCATTTCTGTCTGCACCCCCAACAAGGATCACAAGTTCATCTCCATCGACGCCCTTCACGCGGGCAAGCACGTGCTCTGCGAGAAGCCGGCAGCCCGTGACTACTCCGAGGCTCTCGAGATGCAAAAGGCTCAGCACGAGACCGGTCTCACCCTTAATATCGGCGTGGTCAACCGCTTCAGCAACGCCGTTCGTCTCATAAAGGAGATGATCGACGCCGGCGAGCTGGGCGAGGTTTATCATGTTTACGCCGCTTTCCGCCGTTACCGCGGCATCCCGGGTCTGGGCGGCGCTTTCACCACCAAGGCCATTTCGGGCGGCGGCGCGCTCATCGACTGCGGCGTTCACTTCATCGACATCGTCATGTTCTGCACCGACGACCCCACACCGATTACCGCATCGGGCAAGGCTTTCTCCAAGCTGGGCGTCGACATGAAGAACTATGTCTACAACTCGATGTGGGCTGAGGACACCAAGGACCTCAACGGCACCTACGACGTCGACGACTTCGTGACCGCTTTCATCCGCACCTCGGGCCCAACCCTCTCGCTCAACGGCTCCTGGGACCAGAACATCGGCCAGCCCGAGAGCTACATCGACTTCCTGGGCACCAAGGCCGGCATCCGCCTCAATTACGGCGGCAGCTTCACCATCTGGGGCGTCAAGGACGGCAAGCTCACCTCCGAGGTTCCCGCCTACGAGCCCAACGACGCCTTCGCCACCGAGATCGCAGAGTTCTGCAAGTGCGTCCGCACCGGCGAGAAGCTCCCCTCTCACATCGACCGCAACATCCTCACCTCCAAGATCATGCAGGGTATCTACGATTCCTCCATGGCCGACAGAGAGATCGTATTCTGATTCAGATTTCCCGTATATACAGAGGGAGACAGGGCAAAAAAGCTCTGTCTCCCCTGATTTTCTGATAATTCGGTATTTTTTAACAAGTTTCGGTTGCTTTTGACACCCCGCCGGAGTATAATGTATCGGTTGATGATGAAACAATTCACGATACTCCCCGTTTCACTCCCCGCTTCGGCAGAAAATACCAGCCGAATACAGGCTGTTTTAAGACCGGATCACAAAAAAGAAAACTCCTTAAAATCGTTGAGATTTCAAGGAGTTTGGAAACTGGAGCGGATAAGGGGAATCGAACCCCCATAGCCAGCTTGGGAAGCTGAAGTTTTACCACTAAACTATATCCGCGTATGGTGCTTCCTGCGGGGCTCGAACCCACGACCTCTCGCATGTGAAGCGAGCGCTCTGACCGGCTGAGCTAAGGAAGCATAAAGCATAAAACATAAAAACAGAAGCGCAAAGGAAACAGATCGGAGGAGCCGACCCCTCCGCACTATTGATTATAGCACCGCGGTATTGTTTTGTCAACCGTTTTTTTGAAATCGCAAGGAGATGTCACCAAGTGGCTTTTGAGTTTACCGACAGAATAAATAAACTTACATGCGACGCCGAAGAAGCGCTTGCGGAGCGGTTTGCCGAAACCGACGAAATCTCCCTCGCCAACACGGCAAAGGTGCTGGACGCCTTCCGGGAGCACCGGGTGAGCGACGCCATGTTCGCGCCCTCCTCGGGCTACGGTTACGACGACCGGGGACGCGACACGCTGGAGACTGTCTGGGCGGAGGTGTTCGGCGCGGAGGCGGCGCTGGTACGCCACTCGATAGTAAACGGCACCCACGCGCTGACAATAGCCCTCTTCGGGCTGCTGCGGCCGGGCGACACCATGCTTTCGGTGACCGGCAAGCCCTACGACACACTTGAGGGCGTCATCGGCATAGGCGCGGCGGGCGAAAAGCTGAAGGGCTGCGGTTCGCTTGCCGACTTCGGCGTGAAATACCGCGAACTGCCCATAGGCGCCGACTTCGAAAGCGTCCTTCGGGATAATCCCACGGTAAAAATGGTCTACCTGCAGCGCTCCAAGGGCTACTCCGACCGGGTCACTCTGTCGGCGGATGAGATCTCGGCCGTAACCGCGAAGGTGCGGGCGATATCCCCCGATATCTTCGTGGCGGTTGACAACTGCTACGGCGAATTTACCGATTTACGCGAACCCGCCGCCGACCTTGTTGTCGGCTCGCTGATAAAGAACCCTGGCGGCGGTATCGCCGAGTCGGGGGGCTATCTGGCGGGTACGAAACGCGCCGTGGAGTTAGCCTCCTACCGCATGACCACGGTGGGCGCGGGCGCCGAGGTGGGCGCGTCGCTGGGGCAGACAAAGAATATGTATAAGGGTCTGTTTCTTGCGCCCCATGTGACCGCCGCGGCGGTCAGGACGGCGCTGCTTGCCGCCTATATCTTCGAGGCGCTGGGCTTTGAATGTTCGCCCCGCTGGACCGAAAAGCGGCAGGATATCATACAGGCGGTGCACATGAAGACCCCCGAGGGGCTGTGCGCCTTCTGCCGGGGCATACAGAGCGCCTCTCCGGTCGACTCCTTCGTCACCCCCGAACCCTGGGCTATGCCCGGCTACGACGACGAAGTTATTATGGCAGCCGGCGCCTTCACACAGGGATCGTCAATCGAGCTGTCTGCCGACGGCCCCCTGCGCCCCCCCTACACCGCCTTTCTGCAGGGCGGGCTGACCTACGAGGCGGGCAAACTGGGCGTCATGTCCGCCGCCGACTACGTTCTGCGCGAGTTAAATATGTGACACCGCCGATATTACATACATATACGGGTAAACGGAATGAAGAAACTGAGAATAGCTGTCGACGGCCCCTCGGGCGCGGGCAAATCCGAGCTTGCCAAGGCTCTGGCGCGGGAGTTGGGCTGCATATATGTGGACACCGGCGCTCTTTACCGCGCCGTGGGACTGAACGCCGCCCGGCTGGGACTGTCAAAGGACGACGGCGCCGGGATTGCCGCCTCCCTCGAAGGGCTGCGGGTGTCGATAAAACGGCAGGAGGGGGAGCAGCGCATATTCATCGGCGATGAGGATGTGAGCGGGCTTATCCGCACCCCCGATATCTCGGCATGGGCGTCGGTAGTGTCGGCTCTGCCCCAGGTGAGAGCCTTTCTCGGCGGTCTGCAGAGAGACGCCGCCGCCCGGGGCAACGTCATAATGGACGGCCGGGACATCGGCACCGTGATTATGCCCGACGCCGATGTGAAGATATTCCTCACCGCAAGAGCCGAGGTCCGCGCCGAACGCCGCCGCAAACAGGACATGGACAAGGGCAGGACCGACGTGCCGCCGCTCGAAGAATATCTGCGCGAGATGCAGGAGCGCGACAGCCGGGATTCGCGCCGCGAACACGCCCCCGCCGTCGCCGCGGCCGACGCGGCGGTGCTTGACAACTCCGACATAGATTTTGAACACACCGTCGAAAAGGCGCTCGGCATTATCCGCGAAAGGACGGCCGGAAAATGAGCAAGAGCAACGGCTTCTACAGAACCATGTACGCCATATTCGCCGGCGCCGTGCGCTTTTTCTACAACATACGGGTTGAGGGGAGCGAAAATGAGCCTGCCGAGGGCGGTTTTCTCATCTGCTCCAATCATATTTCAAACGCCGACGTTGTCATTGTAGCCGCCAGTTTCCGCCGCCAGGTGCGTTTTCTCGCCAAAGCCGAGCTGTTTAAGATACCCCTGCTGAAGCAGCTGATAACCGCTCTCGGGGCCTTCCCCGTCGACCGCGGACGCGCCGACGTGGGAGCCGTGAAGAAAACGATAGAGCTGCTCTCCGAGGGCGAATGCGTGGGCATGTACCCCCAGGGTCACCGCCAGCCGGGAATTGACCCCCGGGAGACCAGGATAAAGAACGGCGCCGCCATGATGATCTATCGCGCCTCGGTTCCCGCCCTGCCGGTGCTTATTCAGACAAAGGGCATGCGCATCAAGCCTTTCAGGCGCACAATTGTCCGCATAGGCAAGCCGGTCACCCCCGGGGAGCTGGGTATGAACGAGGGCACAAGCGCCGAATATGCCCGGGCATCCGCGCGGCTGTTTGAAATGGTCTGCGACATGTACGACCCGGCTGCCGCCGCCCTTCCAGCCGCCGCAGGCGTATTAAACGTCACAGTACAGGACGCCATCCCCGTCAATTCCGACGAAGGTGACGCGAATGAGTGACTTCTCCGCCCTTTTCACCGAAATTTTTGAAGCAAACAACCTGAACCGCTTCATCACCGAAAACAATATCGCCGCCTTTGAGCGGCTCACCGGTCTGCTTGCCGATTTCAACGCCCGCACCAACATCACCGCCGTCGCCGGCGAGCGGGAGACCATCGCCCTTCACTACGCCGATTCGCTTGTCTGCGCCGACCTTATACCCGAGGGCGCACATCTGCTTGACGTGGGCTGCGGCGGCGGTTTTCCTTCCCTGCCCCTTGCCGTTGCCCGCCCCGACCTGCATGTGACCGCCCTCGACGCCACCGCCAAAAAGCTGCGTTTCGTCGAGCTTGCCGCCGCCGATCTGGGGCTTGACAATATCGCGCCCCTCTGCGGGCGCGCCGAGGTTCTCGGTCATGAACCGAAGCATAGGGGAAAATATTCCGTTGTCGTTGCCCGAGCGGTAGCCCCTCTCGGCCGGCTGCTTGAATACTGCCTGCCCTTCACTTCTTCCGACGGCCGCTTCATCGCCCTCAAGGGTCAGCACGGCGCGGAGGAACTTGAAGAATCGGCTTCGGCTCTCGAAAAGCTGCGGGGGAGAGTCATCCGTTCCTGTGAGTATACCCTTTACGGCGCCGGGGAGCCTCAGAGCCGCTTTGCCGCCGTCTTTGTGCCGTCCGGCAAGCTGCCCGACAGCTTCCCCCGCTCCAACGCCGCCATCACCAAGCGCCCGCTGTAAGGGACGCATGGCGGATATATTTATTTAATCATATTTTATTAGAAAACGCCCTGCCGCCTTGACAAGGCGGTGACCGAATATATATAATGAGCGGTAAATGTATATTATGGAGGTTCGAAAATGTCCGACATGACCTCGCGCGAGATCGTCCGCCGCACCGTCGCCCATACCGGGGCGCCGCGGCACGCCTGGAATTTTTCCGATCCCCGTTACAACGACATTTCCGGCGCGCCCCTTGTGCGCCATATGCCCGAGCCTCCCGATCCCTGCGACGCCTGGGGGCGGCATGAAGAACTGATTGCCCTCACCGGCTTCGGCGGCGAGGTGCGCCGCGACCGCTACGGCAACATCTACGGCCGCTTCAACGGCAAGACCAAGGGCGAGTGCATCCGCGGCTGCATCGTCGACTGGGAGAAGGATTTCGAATCCTACTGCATGCGCATGCCCGTTCCCGACCCCGCCCACCGGGAGACCCTGCTGAAACTCAATCTCCCCGCCGCCGACAAGTATATTCTCTGCGGCTTCGGCTCTATATTTTCGGCTCTGCGGGATGCCCGGCTCATAGCCAACGCCCTCGCCGATACTCTGCTTGAACCCGAATATGTGACCGCTTTCCTCGACCGTGTAGCCGATTATCTCTGCGATGTGCTGAAAATCGCCGCCGGCACCGGGATAGACGCCGTTATGCTGGGGGACGACTGGGGCACTCAGGAGCACACCTTCATCTCCCCCGGGTCCTTCGCCTCCCTCTTTGCCCCCGCCTACAAGCGCGTCTGCGACACCGCTCACGACGCCGGAATGTCGGTCTTTATGCATTCCTGCGGGAAAATATACGAGTTCATTCCTCTCCTTATCGACGCCGGCGTGGACGTTTTCCAGTTCGACCAGCCCGACGTCTATCCCTCCGAGCGCCTCGCCTCCGAGTTCGGGAACCGCGTCTGCTTCCACTGCCCCGTGGATATCCAGCGCGTCATGCCCACCGGCGACCTTGACTTCATCACCCGCCGCGCCCGCGAAATGTGCGATATCTTCCGCGCCTCCTGCTCCGGCGGCATCATCTTCAAGGACTACCCCTCCTGGCACGACATCGGCGTCGACGAAGCCTGGGCGACCGCCGCGCGGGACGCTGTCGTTGCCAATTCTTTGCTGTAGGTCGGGGACGCGCGGTTTTTATGAGCAGGATTATATAATATTCTGATTTTGCTGTCCGATTGTTTGCGTTATACCATTATATTTCAATTCGATTACAATAACAGGAGATAACCAAAATGTCTGTAAAAAACGAAAAGGGCGGAATTTCCGTCGAAACCGAAAATATCTTTCCGATAATCAAGCGATGGCTCTATTCCGACAAGGAGATTTTCCTCCGTGAAATAGTCTCCAACGCCTCCGACGCCGTCACCAAGCTCCGCCGGCTCATTTCCCTGGGTCATTACGAGCCGGTTGACGAGGACCTTATCATAACCGTTACCCTTGACAAGGAGAACGGCACGATAACCGTCTCGGACAACGGCATCGGCATGAGCGACGAGGAGCTGAAGAAGTACATCGGTCAGATAGCTCTCAGCGGCGCTCTCGACTTCATCGAGAAGTACGAGGGAGAGGGATCGGAAGCGGGCGCCGGCATCATCGGCCACTTCGGTCTCGGCTTCTATTCTTCATTCATGGTGTCCGACAGCGTTGAGATACGCACGAAATCCTATGCCGGCTCCCCCGCCGTTCACTGGGTCTGCACCGATTCGGGCGAGTATGAGATCTCCGCCGGCGACCGGGAAGAGCGCGGTACCGACGTGATAATGCACATCTCCGAGGACGGCAAGGAGTTCCTTGACGCCGGCAAACTCCGCGAGATTCTCGACAAATACTGCGCCTTCATGCCGGTGGCTATCTACTTCAAGGATGTCGCCGAACCCGAGAAGGAGCGTGAATGCACCTGCGGACACAAAGACGGCGATGAGGAGGAGTGCACCTGCGACCTCGGTCCCAAGCCGATAAACGACACCCACCCCCTCTGGCTGAAGAATCCCTCCGACTGCACCGACGAGGAGTACAAGGAGTTCTACGGCAAGGTGTTCAAGGACTTCCGCGAGCCGCTGTTCCAGATACACATCAACGCCGACTACCCGCTGAACTTCAAGGGCATCCTCTACTTCCCCCGCATCAGCTCAGAGTTCGACTCACTTGAGGGACAGGTCAAGCTCTTCTACAACCAGGTATTCGTCGCCGACAACATCAAGGAGATAATTCCCGAGTATCTGCTTATGCTCAAGGGCGTGTTCGACTGCCCCGAGCTGCCGCTGAACGTCTCCCGCAGCTACCTGCAGAACAGCGGCTATGTAACAAAAATATCCCAGCATATCACAAAGAAGGTCGCCGACAAGCTGAACGGCATGTTCAACACCGACCGCGAAGCCTTTGAGAAGCTCTGGGATGATCTTAAGATTTTCGTTGAGTACGGCTGCATCCGCGACCGGAAGTTCTACGACCGGGTAAAGGATTCGGTTCTGCTGCCCCTGACCGGCGATTCGGGCTATAAGACGGTCGACGAGTACCTCGAAGCCGCGAAGGAAAAGCATGAGAACACCGTCTACTACACCGCCGACGAGTCGGCTCACGCCGCCTACATCGCCATGTACCGCGCCCGGGATATCGAAGTCGTCCGCTTCGACAAGTTCATAGACACCCAGTTCATCAACATGCTGGAGTCCGACCGAAATATCAAGTTCTTCCGCGTCGACGCCGGCATTGCCGACGCTCTCAAAGCCGACGGCGAAGCATACGAAAACGAAAAACTCGCCGACCTGATGAAGACCGTTTCGGGCAGCGACAAACTCACCGTCAAGTTCGAAAATCTTGCCGACGACGCAACTCCCGCGCTTCTCACTCTGGACGAGCAGTCCCGCCGCTTCGACGACATGATGAAGATGTATCGCATGCACAAGGGCGAGGAGGCCGCCTCCCTGCCGGTCGCTTCCACCCTCACGCTCAACTCGGCGTCTCCCCTCATACGAAAGCTGGGCGAAACCCTTGACGAGAAGGTGGCGCGTCAGATCTGGACACTCGCCCTCATCAGCCAGCGCCAGCTGACTTCCGACGAGCTGGTGCGCTTCCTCTCGGACAGCTATGAGCTGCTGGGCAAGCTGTGATCGGTGTCGGGTATAAACACCAAATATTCCTATGGATTTCAATGAAAAACTCGGGGTAATCCGCGAGAATCTCCGCCGCACCGATGCCGCTCGCATCCGTGGTCTGGAGATCCGCGTGTCCCACCTCAACGACCTTGCCGACGCCATAGCCCGCTCCCCCGAATCGGGCGACAGTCCCGAGGAACTGCGGGAGCTCTACGCTCTTGCGGTGGGTGTCTCCCGTGATGAGGTATATCCCGACAACATGAACCGCAGCTTTGTCGCCGGCTTTGACCTGCACTTCTCGGTGCTGGAACGCATATACCTCTGCCGGCGCATAGCCTCGGTCAGCGGCATGAGTTTTCTCGCCGTCTCCCCCGACGGGGAGGGCGCAAACCGCATATCCTATCTGCGCAACTCCTATGCCGACGCCGCCTACACCGCCTTCTCTTCGGTGCTGACCACACCTTCGGTCACCTACTGCCGCGACTTCACCGGCGTCTGCGAGGACGTTTACTACGGCCGCACCAAATACTGCATTCTCCCGATAGAGAACACCGCCGACGGCACTCTGCCGGGCTTCCGCCGGCTTATCGCAAAATATGAGCTGAAGATGGCGCTTACCTGTTCGGTGGAGACCTCCGGCTCGGGCGTGGCGAAGTTCGCCCTGCTTAAGAAGAATATCGGACGCACCGAGGTGCCGGCGAAAGCCGTCTCGGGCGCGTATTTCGACTTCACCGTGAATCTGCGCGACGACGGAAGCGCCTCCTCCTTCGGGCTGGGGGATCTGCTCACCGCCGCCGGGCTCTGCGGCATGCGGCTCTGCAAAATCGACTCGCTGCCCACCGAGTACCCGGACGAGTACTCCTACGAACTGCTCCTCTCCGATTCGGGCGACCTTGAGGGTTTTTTGGCGGTGCTGACTCTCGAGACCCCCGGCTTCACCCCCGTGGGTATATTTTCACATCTTGCACCGCGATAAACATCTGCACAAAAACATAAGGGCTGTATCGAAATCCGTTTTGATACAGCCCTTAAACCTTAAAATTGAAAAACTCCGTTATTCGGGTCATTCGCCTGTAATGCGGCAACTCTCCCTCGTTTCCTGACGCTTACAGCTCCCTCGGCGAGGGAGCCAAGAGCGCAAGATGGGGTACGTACTCCAAGCCTCCCTCTCCGAGGGAGGTGGCACGGCGACAGCCGTGACGGAGGGAGTTACCACCGTCAGATGGTGCGAACTCCGGCAGAACAGTCGA
>Ga0123335_1006057_pt1 | contig 14304 bp, 12 predicted proteins | sample BiotimSIPDNA_2_FD_89707 | JGI IMG/M metagenome (GOLD analysis project Ga0123335, IMG submission 89707) | Anaerobic biogas reactor microbial communites from Washington, USA - Biogas_R2 time_0 SIP DNA | ecosystem: Engineered > Bioreactor > Anaerobic > Unclassified | place: Washington, USA... | reverse complement strand
TGGGAATCTTCTTCCTCGCCGATAGGTGTTTCGAGGGAAACCGGATCCTGGGCGATTTTAAGTATCTCGCGAACCTTCTCCGGACTCATGTTCATGCGCTCGGCTATTTCTTCGGCCGATGCGTCATGACCAAGCTCCTGCAGCAGCATTCTCGAAACACGTGAAACCTTGTGAATAGTCTCAACCATATGAACCGGAATACGGATTGTTCTTGCCTGATCCGCGATGGCGCGAGTTATTGCCTGACGGATCCACCAGGTGGCATATGTGGAGAACTTGTAGCCCTTCCTGTAGTCGAACTTATCCACCGCCTTCATGAGACCGAGGTTGCCCTCCTGGATCAGATCAAGGAAGAACATCCCCTTGCCCACATACCGCTTTGCGATGCTGACCACCAGACGCAGGTTGGCTTCAACCAGATGTTTCTTAGTCGCCTCGTCGCCTTCGAACATGCGTTTTGCAAGCTCCAGCTCCTCATCGGCGTCAAGGAGTTCTATCTTGCCGATCTCCTTAAGGTACATGCGAACCGGGTCATCGATTGCAAGTCCTTCCTGAGTCAGCATCTTCTCCATTTCCTCTGCCGACTCGTAGCGCTCCAGATCGCTTTCGATTTCCTCGAACTCGGGTGTGTCGAGATAACCGCTTATTTCGACACCGGCGCTCTCAAGCTGCTCATAGAGCTTCTCGATCTGATCGATCTCAAGGTCGATATCGCCGATAGCTTCCATTATTTCGCTGTTGGAAAGGGTGCCTTTTGCTTTGCCCTTCTCTATCAGCTCACGTACATCGAACTTCTTTTCGCTTTTTTCGCCCTTTTCCGCCTTATCACCCTTTTCGGTGCGAACCTGGGCGACATCGTCCGGCTTGCCGGACTTTGTTTCCTGATTATGCTCCGATGCTTCGACAGTGATATCCGTCTGATTGTTTTCGGGAGTGCCTTTCACCGAAAGATTCTTTTCATCATTCATATATAATCCTCCATATATAATCCTCCTGCTTTATTACATATGTGTTCTGCCGCGAACATGCTCATACTCCGCTGCCGCGTTATATCTATGCTTTACTGTCGCGCGCGGACTGCTTGCTCCTTATTATATCTTCAATCGAAGCGGCATCGTCTCCGCTGACGACTTTAGAGGCTCTCAGGCGCTCGACGCAGTCACGGAACACATCCTCGCCGTTATCGGTAAGCATTTCGCGCCTGACCTTCATGCGGGTTATCCTGCCGATCTCCTCGGGCGCAAACTGCTCGTTGATGTCACTATCTGGTGTTGTGAGATGTTCAAATACACGGCGGTTGAACTCGGTCGCGAAGTCGTCGGCGCACAGCTCTGCGTCCGACTCGGCAAGCTCAGGGCTCAGCATCAGCATACCGAGAATCGCTTCCTCCGCGCCCGCGCCCGCCACATTCTTTGCGTAATCCGGATTTACCCGATCACCGTATCCTGCAGCCGACAGCTGTATGCGCCTCTTTTCCTCGGATTGCGCATTCCTGCGGCTTTTGCGATAAATGGCGTCGGCTTCTTTTTTTAATCCTTCAAGGGGAAGACTGAGCCTTTCGGAAATCTGGCGGATGTAGACCTCCCGCTCGATTGCCGAGGGCACCGATGCAACGAAATCACACAGCTCTTTCGCTGCCCGTATTTTGTCCTCGTAACTGTCAAAGTCCAGCTCCCTTGTAACCGCGGCATATCGGAATTCGAAGCGGGAAACACTGCCGTCAAGCAGCTCGCGGAATTTATCCGATCCGTATTTTTTAATGTATTCATCCGGATCCTTTGCGCCGTTCATGCGAAGCACCCTTGCTTCAAGCCCTACCTCACCAAGAAGCCGGAAGGCTTTGTCTGCCGCCCTCTGCCCCGCCTCGTCGCTGTCGTAGGATATTATGACGCTCTTTGTGCATCGCGCCATTATACGAGCGTGCTCCGAAGTAATGGCGGTTCCCAGGGTAGCCACGGCATTGGTGAAACCGGCGGCGTGTAGGGCTATGACATCCATGTAGCCCTCGCAGAGAATGAGCCGTTCGGCGCAGGACTGCTTTGCAAAGTTCAGCGCGAAAAGATTGCGCGATTTCTTGAAAATCGGCGTATCCGATGAGTTAAGGTATTTTGGCATCGAACCGTCTATGACCCTTCCTCCGAAGGCGATCACCGTGCCCTGGGTATCGATTATAGGGAACATAATCCGCCCGCGGAAGTAGTCGTAGGGCTTGCCGTTCTTTCGGCTTATGCCGCAGAGGAAACCTGCGGTCAGCTCTTCGATAGTGTAGCCCAGTCCGCGCATATATCCCAGCAATGCGCCGAACTCGTTGGGCGAATAGCCCAGTCCGAAATGGCGTATAATCGCCGGTTCAAGTCCGCGGTTCGTAAGGTATTCAAGCGCAGAATTATCCGACATCAGCCGTGCATGGAAGAAACGCGCCGCATCCCTGTTCATATCCGCAAGGCGTTCCCGGCGTACCCCCCGTTCATGCTGATATTCGTTTTTAGGCAGGTCAAGTCCCGCCCGTTTTGCCAGATACTCTATTGCTTCACCGTATTCCAGATTCTCGGCGCGCATGACAAAGGTTATGACATCGCCTCCGGCTCCGCAGCCGAAGCAGTAGAAATGGTCGTCGGCAAAAAGGGTAAAGGAAGGGGTTTTCTCATTATGAAAGGGGCAAAGTCCGCTTAGGTTGGAGCCCGAACGCTTTAATGTTACATAAGTCGACACCACTTCGGTCAGCGGATTGCGGAATTTTATTTCGTTAATTACGTCCCTTGAATATACGGCCGTACACCCTCCCTCCCTTCATTCCATCATTGGGTTTTGTTTTAACGGCAACACGCCGTCACATTGTTTATATTGTTTTTATTGTCTTTGTTCACAAAATTCTAATCCGCTTTACTCTGCCACAGGTCGGGGATAAATATACGCTTATACATATTTATTGCATAGCGGTCGGTCATGCCTGAAATATAATCGCACACCGCCCGTCCCACCGACTCCGCATCAGCGATAGCCTCATATTCCTCAGGCAGTTCCTGTGGATGGGTGACAAAGTGTCGGTAAAGCTGTGCCAGCAGTTCCTCTGCCTTGCCCTCCTGTCCCTTGGCAATCGGATTGCGGTAAACGCGCTCAAAAAGGAAAGCGTGAAGCTCCTCGGTAGCCTCGGCAATATCCGGCTCAAGCCACATTTCGTCTGAGGTCTCTCCTGCCCTAATGGCACTTCGAACCATTGTATCTATGCGCTTGCCGTGGGTATCGCCGAGAACCCGCCTGAGATGTACCGGTATGTCATCCATTGAAAGAATACCGGCTCGTATAGCGTCGTCTATGTCGTGATTGATGTATGCCACCCGGTCGGCGAGCCGGACGATCCGCCCCTCAAGGGTTGACGCACCGCCCAAGGTATGGCAGGCTATACCGTCGCGAACCTCCTTTGTCAGGTTCAGCCGCTCCAGTACCTCCACCACCCGCAGGCTTTGCCGATAGTGGGTAAAATCCGGGGAATAGCACCGCTGCAGTACCCGCTCACCGGCGTGGCCGAATGGGGTATGGCCGAGATCGTGCCCCAGGGCAATCGCCTCGCACAGGTCTTCATTGAACCGCAGCGCCATGGCTATGGTGCGGGCAATCTGCGACACCTCCAGTGTGTGAGTAAGCCGTGTGCGGTAGTGATCCTCTTCCGGCGATAGAAAGACCTGCGTCTTATGCATAAGCCGCCTGAAGGATTTAGAGTGAATTATTCTGTCCCTGTCCCGCTGAAAGGCAGTGCGCAGGTCACAGGGAGATATTGGATAATCTCTGCCCGCCGAGTTTTCACTGAGGCAGGCTCGCTTTGACAGTGTGGTTCTTTCAAGCTCACACTGCATTTCGCGCACCGTCAAACCATCACATCCTTTCATATTAGCGGAGCTGTTTAAGACTTTGGTGTATGAGACATCCCCACATTATATAATATACGCAGTGAAATCGGGAATTCCTCTTTTTTTAACGATAGTTTCTGCTTTTGTTTGCTGTTTTTGCTATACGGTTCCGTATCGCGTTTCGAGCAGCTCGGGCAGCACCTTGCCGCCGGTCATCTCCGACACTCTCGCACAGAGTTCATCGGCACCGCTCTCGGCAACCGTGAAGATTATTGTTACATCCGCGCCGTAGTCAATCTCTCCGATTGTCGCGCCGAATTTCGGCAGTTCGTTCTGAAGCCGTCCCAGATCCTGGTACTGGCAGGTGAGCGTCATATCGCAGACCTTACCGAGTTCCACTATGCCCGCCGCGTCGACTGCCAGCTTAGCCGCCGCCGAATATGCTCTTACCAGTCCCCCGGCGCCCAGCAGTATTCCGCCGAAGTAGCGGGTTACCACAATGACAGCATCGGTAAAACCGCTTTTGCGGATAACGTCCAGCACCGGTATTCCCGCGGTACCCGAGGGCTCGCCGTCGTCCGAGGCACGCGCCGCCGCGCCGCCGTTTATCTCATAGGCGTAGACATTGTGGGTGGCATCGGAATATTCAGCTTTGATTTTATCGATAAAGGCATTCGCTTCTTCTACTGACTCCACATGGGCAGCGTGACCTATAAAACGCGATTTACGCTCGATCATCTCCGCCGATGCCGTTCTGCCAAGAGTCACATAACGTTTTTCTTCCATTTTTTCTGTTAAAATGTTAAATAATATATTGCGCCAGCTGTCCCTTTACCGCACGATCCACCGAGGCTCTCACCGTCATGTATTCGCTGCCGTATTCCACATCGCGTACAACAGCCTGGGTGTAGAGACGGTTGAGTACGCCGCCGTCGGTGTTGGGAATTCGCATTACCACCTCGCTGCGGCCGTCTGCGTTCAGTTTCATGAGTTTTTCGGTCAGTTCGTCTATGCCCTCACCGGTCAGCGCCGAAATGCGAACAACTTCGCTGCACTTAACACCCTCCGGCAAAGGGTTTATATCCGGATACGAAATATCGCACTTATTGTAGATGTATAGAACCGGCTTGTCGGCAGCGCCCAATTCAGCCAGCAGGCTGCGGGTCACTTCAAGCTGTTCAAGGTGCTCGGGGTCAGAGGCGTCGATTATAACAAGCACCGCATCCGCATAACTCACCTCATCCAGTGTGGAACGAAAGGCGTTTACAAGCTGATGAGGCAGACGGCGGATAAAGCCTACCGTGTCGGTCAGAAGTATTTCGCCGCCGTCGGGCAGTGTATATCGGCGCGTGGTGGGGTCAAGCGTTGCAAAGAGCTTGTCCTCGGTCAAAGCGCCCGCATCAGTCAGACGATTGAGCAGCGTTGATTTGCCGGCATTCGTATATCCGGCTATTGCGCACTTCAAAATCGGTGAACGTTCACGCTGGGAGCGCTGTGTGGCGCGGTTCTTCTCCATTGTCGCCAAAGCGTCTGTAAGCGCGTCTATGCGCCGCTTCAGATGCCGGCGGTCGGTCTCCAGCTTTGTTTCACCCGGACCGCGCATGGCGATGTTGCCGCCCTGCTGACGCGACATGGTAATTCCACGCCCTGTCAGTCGGGGGGAGGTATACTTTAACTGAGCCAGTTCAACCTGAAGTTTGCCCTCGCTGGTGACGGCGTGCAGCGCGAAGATATCGAGTATCAGCATTGTCCTGTCGATTACACATATACCCCCGGATTTCTCCTTGCCGTTAATATCGTCCTCCAAGCTGCGAATCTGTGAAGGTGTCAGCTCACAGTCGAACACGACCAGCTGTATATCATTCCTCTCGCACAATTCTCGCAGTTCTTCGACCTTGCCGCTTCCGATACAGGTGCGCGGGTCGGGGGAAGGACGGATCTGGGTCAGTCTTGCAAAGCTCTCACCGCCAGCCGTTTCAAGCAGTCTCTCAAGCTCATCAAGCGAGCTTTCATATTCGCTTTCGATCTCGGAGTCGGTTAACACCGATACCAGCACCGCGCGCTGCGGAACCGCGGTTTCGTTCTCACTGTTTTCGGTGCCCGCCATTGCCGAACCGAATATTATCTTATTAAAATCTGTTATGATTGACACCTCCTGCCAATGAGAGAAATGAAAAGCAGACAGCATGACGTTCGGGGAACGATACACGCTGCCTGCCTGAAAAGTACAAACAGGACAGAAATTCCTTCACTGGAATTACTTCGCTGCGGCTTCAAGACGCTTCCTGAATTTGTCAACACGTCCGCCGGAATCAACAAACTTCTGCTTACCGGTGAAGAACGGATGGCACTTCGAGCAGATTTCAACTCTTATGACGCCGCCGGTAGTGGAACGGGTCTGAACTTCCTCGCCGCAAGCGCACCTTATCGTAACCTCGGAATACTTCGGATGGATACCTTCCTTCATTGCTTACACCTACCTTCCTGTTAACATTCACAATGTATCGATTATAGCACAACGAAAACAAAAATGCAATAGTAAAATATAAAATTACGCGAAATTTCGCCCCGAAAGGCCAGTCGTTTTTGTAATATTCGTGTTTTCATCAAAAAGTTACAAAAAACACCGTTGCAATATACCGCCTGTGGTGATATAATTGTTTGGAGTTTGATATATACAAATGCAGCCACAAGCAATCGGAGGGAAACAAAATGTCAAAGAAAATAGTTATCATAGGAGCCGGCAGCGGCTTCGGCGCACGGCTGTCGCTGGATATCATGTCCCGCGAATGCCTGCAGGATTCCGAAATCTGCCTCGTTGACCTGCACGAGGGCAGACTCGCAAAGGTATACGAATATGTAAAAAACACCGCCGAGCACTACAATCTCCCCACGAAAATAAAGGCAAGCACCGACCGCCTGACCGTATTAAAGGATGCAGATTATGTCATTACTTCGGTAGCCGTGGGCGGCGGCGCCTACTACGGTCACCCCTTCAACGACGAAGTCCGAATCCCCCGCAAGTACGGAGTTGACCAGAGTGTAGCCGATACCATCTCGGTGGGAGCGGTTTTCCGTTTCCTCCGCACCGCACCGGTTCATCTCCAAATTCTGCGCGATGTTGAGCGTCTGGCGCCTAACTGCCTCCACCTGAACCATACTAACCCTATGTCGGCGCTCACCATGCTCCACAACACTCAGACTTCGCTCAAGACCATAGGTCTCTGCCACGGCATCATTGCCACCAACAGTGAGTTTTGCCGTCCACTCGGTATCGACCCGTCCACAACACAGTATAAGGTAGCGGGTATAAATCATATGGCATGGTTCCTCGAGTGGACAAAGGACGGCGAGGATCTTTACGCCAAGCTGGATGCCCTGCTTGCCGACAAGGAAAACGAGAAGGTACAGGCTTTCGAGAAAAGCGAATCGACACGTCTCGAAATTTACCGCGCCTTCGGTTACTTCCCCACCGAGAGCAACCGCCACGATTCGGAGTACTTCCCATACTTCCGCCGCACCCAGGAGATTCGCGATTACTACTTCCTTGATTCCCGCAAGCTCACCGAAGAACTGGCATCCACCCGCGAATGGATGAAGGACGGCGAGGGCGATAAACTCTACGGCAACATCCGCCGTTCCAATGAGTATACCACCGCCATAATGGAGGCCATCGAGACCGGTGTTCCCTACCGTTTCAACGGAAATGTCATGAATACCGGACTCATAACCAATCTGCCCGAAAACTGTTCGGTTGAGGTTCCCTGCCTGGTCGACAGCTTCGGCATTCATCCCACCTATGTGGGCGCTCTGCCTACACAGTGCGCCGCTCTGAACCGCGGTCCCATATCACAGCAGCAGCTCATGCTGGAAGCCGTTGTGAGACGCGACAGAGACGCTGCCTTCCACGCCTGCTGTGTTGACCCGCTTGCCTCCTCAGTCTGTACTCTGCCCCAGCTTCGCGACATGTTCGAGGAGTTGTGGAGCGCCGAAACGGAGCTGCTCAAATGGTTCGACAAGGGGCATACCGGTCCGGTACCCGAAATATACGCGGCAAACTGATATGACACATAACGACAACTTCAGTTCAGGCTCACACGCCTCAGACAACGCTGAAATCATCTCCGCGCTTAACCGGCTGGTATCCGCGGGCTGTGTGGTATATGGCGAAAACGGCGTTCCGCTGTTCAACTGTGCCGGCTGCAGACACGTTTGTCCCGGTACAGCCGATATCGTTCAACGCGCTGACAACGAAGCCCCCGAGTCGGCAGATACCGCAAATCATACCGATAAGGGACAGATTGACAGATATATCGAAAGCATACAGGCGCGCAGGATACTGGGCATAAACAGAAGCAAGCCATATCCATACGACAAAGAGAAGAAGCTGACTTACGCCATTGTCAGCGGCGATACCGAGGGTGCAAGGATGTACCTCAACGAAATCCTCGGCCACATCCTCTTTGCCTCGGCAGACAGCCTCAACGCCATAAAGGCTCGGGCAATGCAGCTTACCACCGTTATTTCACGCGCGGCGATCGAAAGCGGAGCCGACATAGACCGGATATATCGGCTCGGTCCCGAGTCGGCAATCGCTCTCTTTGAATGCCGAAACGTCGGGGAAATTTGCGAAATGCTCACCGAACTGCTGCGCACCTTTACCGATGAGGTACTAAAGCCCGCAGATCTCAAGCATCTGGAATCGATAACGCGGGTCATTTCATACATTAATAATAACTACATGCACAAGATAACCCTTGATGATGTGGCGGCGCATGTGTTTCTCTCGCCATCATACCTCAGCCGCATCTTCCGCGAAGAGATGCAGCAGCCTTTCTCAACCTATCTAAATCAGGTGCGTGTAGATAAGAGTAAGGTATTGCTGTTGTCGAGCAGTCTCCCGGTATCCGAGATTGCCGAAATGACCGGCTTCTACGACCAGAGCTACTTCAACAAGGTTTTCAAACGCATGGTAGGCATTACCCCGAAGAAATACCGCGACAGCCGCGGTGCTGAACCCGATACCCCCGGCAGCCGCACAGCATAAATTGACATAATTATTATAATTATATTTATTACATGGAAGGAATCAATATGGACAACAAAGCAATTCTTGATGAAATTTCCGCAAAACTCCAGGCAGGCAAGGCTCGTGATGTTAAGGCTCTCGCTGAAAAAGCTCTGGCAGACGGCGTACCCGCGAAGGAAATACTCGAGGGTGCGCTCTTAGCCGGTATGTCGGTCATCGGTGAGAAGTTCAAGACCAACGAAATCTATGTGCCCGAGGTGCTCATCGCCGCCCGCGCCATGAAGACCGGCGTTGAGACGCTCAAGCCTCATCTCGTTTCGGGTGACGTCAAGCCGGCCGGCAAGGTCTGCATCGGCACGGTACAGGGCGACCTGCACGACATCGGCAAGAATCTTGTCAAGATGATGATGGAGGGTAAGGGGCTTGATGTTATCGATCTCGGCACCGATGTGTCTCCCGAGAAGTTCGTAAGTACCGCAAAGGAAGAGGGCTGCAAGGTCATCTGCTGCTCCGCTCTGCTGACCACCACCATGGGCGTCATGAAAGATGTCGTTGAGCGGGCAAAGGCAGAGGGCATCCGCGACGATGTGATGATTCTTGTCGGCGGCGCTCCCATCACCGCCGAATTCGCAAAGAGTATCGGCGCCGACAAATATACCTCCGACGCGGCTTCCGCCGCCGATGCCGCATACGATTACTGTATCTCCAAAGCCTGACGCAAATAATCAAATAAAAGATAATCAGGGGAGTCCGTTTTTTACGCGGGTTCCCCGGTTTCTTATGCAATATACCCAGAGCGGATGGCATGCTGTGAGACATACCGTCCGTTGACAACTTGGATTACAGAACTACGATTTTATTTTTCTTGTCGCTGATGTAGGAGTTCTCCAGTAGCTCGGTGAGTGCAAGAGCATCATCAATGCCCAGACCCTCGGGGGAGCCGGTGCCGGCGATACAGGCGTCAACAAACTGAATAAGCGGGCTCGGCTTGGGATTCGGCAGAGTCGGAGTTATGAAACCCCTTACATACTTCTCGGTCTCTCTTGATACGAACTTGACATCGCCGCCGACCGAAAGCAGGGTTGCATCGGTGCCGTAAATCTCGATGGACTCACGGGTATTGTAGGAGTCGAAGGAGGTCTCGGCTACACCGATGGCGCCGTTCTCGAACTCAATGGTGGACACCGCGTTCTCGTCAATCTTTGAACCCAAGGGGGCGGTAAACAGACCTGTAACTCTCTTTGGTTTACCGCAGAGATAAGCCAGGGTGTACATAGGATGGCAGCCAAGATCCATCATCGCGCCGCCGCCGGTGTCCTTCTCTTCGTACCAGTATGCAGGGAGCCAGTTATTGCTGACGCCGCTGTGGCCGTTGCGTATGCGCACCATGGATACGGTGCCGAAAACGCCCTCGGCGATGAACTTCTTAGCCAGTTGGATTACCGGCAGACCGCGCATCGGGTAGGATATAACGAAGGTAACGCCGGCCTTCTCTATTGCTGCCTTGATTTCTTCGCATTCGTCAAGGGTGGGAGCCAGCGCCTTCTCGGTGAAGATGTGCTTGCCTGCCTTTGCTGCGGCGATGATAACATCCTTGTGGGCTGTGGTGGGTGCGTCACAGACGACCGCATCACAGTCAGCCTCGGCAAGCAGCTTATTCAGGTCTTTGTAGTATACGGCGCCTAATTCGTCAGCCCAGGGCTTACCGCGGGCTTCATCGTCGTCCCAGACGGCGGTGATTTCCACCTTGCCGCTGTTCTTAAGCTGTCCGGCATAGCCGGCAGCATGTACGTGCCATTTACTGAGCATTGCTACTTTTAACATATAAAACCTCCGGAATGTGATTCGGTTATTGTTATATTTTACGCTGATAATATTATATCACAGAGCCAATGTCATTGCAACAGCGATTTTTCACTTTTCGATACAGGAGGGGCAGGTCAAAAAACCTGTCCCTCTCAATATACTATTAAATTAAATTTACAGCAGCGACGCCCGCAGTTCTTCCGGCGATTTGGGCGAGAGCAGTGCCGGCGGAATGTCGAACATTGTGATGCAGCCGGTCTTCCCTTCAGCAGCCATTTTGGCAACGGCTCTCGCGCTTGCCACAAGCACGCTTGAAGTGAACTCGGGGTTTGAATCGAGTTTCAGCGAATATTCGATGATGCTCTTGTTCCCCGCAGCCGACTCGCCGGAACGAATCACAAATCCGCCGTGGGGGATTGCGCTGTGTTCGCGCTTAAGCTCCTCCTCCGAAATGAAGGTAACCGTGGTGTCATAGTCGGCAAAGTAGTTGGGCATTTCCTTAATTTCGCGTTCTATGCGGCTAAGATCTGCTCCCTCCTCGGCGACGACAAAGCATTCGCGGGTATGCTTATCGCGGGTGCTCAGCTCGGGATTCGAACCGCTGCGGACAGCGTCCATGGCAGCCGGTACCGGCACGGTATACTGCTTGGCGTCCTTTACACCATTGACACGGCGCAGGGCGTCTGAATGTCCCTGGCTGACGCCCCTCCCCCAGAAGGTATAGCTGCTGCCTGCCGGGAGCACCGCTTCCGCGCAAACACGATTTATGGAAAACAGACCCGGATCCCAGCCCGATGAGATGAGCGCCAGATGTCCGCCGGCTTTCGCGGCTTTGTCAACGCGGGCGAACTGTTCGGGAATCTTTGCGTGGGTGTCAAAGCTGTCAACCGTGTTGAACAGCCCTGCCAGCTTCGGGGTTAGCACCGGCAGATCGGTAGCTGAACCTCCGCAGATGATCATAACATCGATTTTGTCGGTATAATCGGCGACATTATCAAGACTGAAAACGGGGATGCCGGTTGCGGTCTTTATGCCGGCCGGGTCACGGCGGGTAAATATGCTGACCGGGGTCATATCCGGGTTCTGCTGTATCGCCAGCTCCACACCCCGCCCGATATTGCCGTAGCCGGCGATTGCGACTCTGATTTTTGACATTGGATTTCCTATCTCTTATCTTAAAATGAAGCGGCGGATATATTCTGTGGTAAACATCACGCCGGCCTTGCCGAGTTCGCTGTCGCCTCTCCAGGTGGCGGAGTGGGGCTCGATGCTCAGACCTGCGTCGTAGCCGCGGGAGTAGAGAATGGCGAATACGGTAGGCCAGTTGATGGAATCGATACCCGCCGGCGGGTCGTCAACACCGCGCCTGCCTGCACTTACGAAGCCCTTGACGTGCATATGGGCTATTCTGTCGCCCCAGTCGGACAGCTCTGCCAGATAATCCGCGCCGCGGCCGCAGGAGTGGGAGCAGTCGTATTTTATCATCAGTTCAGGCAGTTCGCCGAGAACTACCTTCCAGACGTTGGGCTCATATACGAAGTTACCCCAGCTGCAGTTGTATGCGGCAATCTTAATACCGCTGCCCGACGCCTTTGCCTGTTCGATCATCTTCCCGAAGAACTCAATAGCAAGTGTAAGATTGCGGTATAGACTGACGCTGTCGTCGTAGTTTATGCCGCAGACGAAGTTGGGCGAGCCGACTTTAATTGCCGCGTCAAGCAGACCCTGCTGCAGGGCGAGTTTATCGGCGTCAAGCCTGCCGCCCACATTGGATATACAGTTCCAGCGTCCCACCGACTGAATCGGCAGTCCGGTGCGCTTTATCTCGGTCTTTACCGAGTCGGCTTTTGCGATGAAATCGGCTGCCTCGTTGTCGTCGTTGCGGCAGACCTCGATGAAGTCAAGTCCTATGGATTTCACATAGTCGAATGATGATGCGGAGTATCCGTTGATTATTCCGAGCTTCATTATAATACCTCACTGTAAGCCTTTCGGCGTTTTTATTATTATACCACAATATTATTCTCATTACAAGAATTTCCCGTGAAAAGCGGTTTTATTTGAATGCAAAGCATATAACACCGACCGATTAGTTAAAAAAATGGATTATGGCAAAAAACCGGGATAAAACACATATATTTAGACGATTTTGTAAAAAGCACTTGACAAACGCGCCGCAGAAAGGTATAATGTCGCTGTTGCGTCCGAGCGGCCAGACTAAATGGTCCCGTGTACCTTTAGCTCAGCAGGATAGAGCAACTGCCTTCTAAGCAGTAGGTCGAGGGTTCGAGTCCCCCAAGGTACGCCATATGGTGGGTGTGGTTCAGGTGGTTAGAGCGTCAGGTTGTGGCCCTGAAGATCGCCGGTTCGAGTCCGGTCATCCACCCCAGAAGCAAAGCTCCGAGGTATTTTCCCCCGGGGCTTTTTCTTTGTTTGATAATAAATGCGGTACCGAACGACTTCAGACATCCGACGTTCGATACCGCGTTTACATTCGATTTATTTTCTATTTTGCCTGTGCTGCGGCGCATTTATCCATGAGTGCGGCGACCCGGCAGGCGCGCTTATATGCCTCGGCGATGTATTCATTCGGGGTGAGTTTCTTGTAGATATCGTTATCATGACGTTCAGGCTTGCTGCCGGTGTTCAGCTCGAAAGTGAGAGGTCCGTCAAAACCGTGTTTTGCCAGACGTGCGGCAACGCTCTCCCAATCGGTTATACCGTCAAAAGGCAGCAGATGCAGATCGTCGTGCCATGTAATCTCGCCGCCGAAGTCGCGTATGCCCAGGTTGTCGTTCAGATGGGTGGCGATAAGCCTGCCGCCGTAGAGCGCAGTCATATCCTTGCCGTAGTTGTAACATAGCTCATGACCGGTGTCCCAGCAAAAACCCACATTGTCATAGCTGTCTGCCAGTTTCATCAGTGCGCCCAGATATTCCTCGCCCTCGGTGTTCTCGAAGGCGATGCGCACGCCCAGCTTTTTTGCCTCAGATACGACCGAAGCGTAGTTTTCGACTCCCACGTCCGTAGGGCTGTTATCCTTAAATCCGATGAATGCGTGAACCACCATGATATTGACTTCATGCTTTGCACAGTCATGCAGGCAGGCGATGAGCTCGTTCACAGCTGCAGCCGCGGCTTCGCCGCCCTTCCACATATCGGCTGCCTTGCCGAAGGGAGCGTGTATTGACTGGTAGAGCATGCCGAGTTCATCAGCCAGCGCACGCCATTCTGCTATGGGTGCGCCGGGTCCCGAGCCGGTGAAGAAGCCCTCAAAGCCGGTTTTGGCGAAGGCGCGTATCTGATCCTCCGGCGACAATCCGAAGTCGCCGATCCCGAAACAGAGTTTTTTCTTCCACATGGTTATACTCCATTAAAACAATTCAGATTATCATTTTTGTCCGGCGTCATACAGTTCGTCCAGAATTCCGAGACAGTATTCAATATAGGTCTGCTCCGAATCATCCCGGAATGGGAACAGGCGAACCGAGCTGAACATCCAGATTTCATAGCCGCCGCGGCAGATCTGATCCCGGGACGGGAAGTATCCGTTTGCGCCGTTTGCAAGGCTGATCGACAGTGTGTGCGCGAATCTGCTGTGAGCACTCATGCGCAGCGTCA